>Ga0247611_10007404_pt1 | contig 13813 bp, 10 predicted proteins | sample 177DNAGHGhighgp2_FD_192422 | JGI IMG/M metagenome (GOLD analysis project Ga0247611, IMG submission 192422) | Sheep rumen microbial communities from Palmerston North, Manawatu-Wanganui, New Zealand - 1770 DNA GHGhigh gp2 | ecosystem: Host-associated > Mammals > Digestive system > Stomach > Rumen...
AGCGGCGTGAAGGCGTCGGCCAAGCGGTTGTAGGCCTTCATGGTCTTGCGCTCCTCGGGTTGGAGAGTGCGCTCACGGCTGATGGCCTCGAGCGACTTGTACATGTCCACAAAGCGGGTGCACTCATACAACAGGGTGCGTGAAGCGTCGAGCTTGGCCTTGATGTTGGCAATCATCTCGCTCACAGCGGGGAAGTTGATGATGGCCTTGCCAAACTGCTCGCGGCTGCGGGCGTATGCGATAGCCTCCTGATAGGCGGCCTCGCTCACGCCGACGCTCTGGGCGGCGATACCCAGGCGGGCGCCGTTCATCAGCGACATCACATACTTAATGAGACCCAGTTTGCGGTCACCGCACAGCTCGGCCTTTGCGTTCTTGAACACGAGCTCGCACGTGGGACTGCCGTGAATACCCATTTTGTCCTCGATGCGGCGCACGGTCATGCCGCCGTCGCGCTTGTCGTAGATGAACATCGACAGGCCACGGCCGTCACGGGTACCCTCCTCGCTGCGTGCCAGCACAAGCGAGATGTCGCCGTCACCGTTGGTGATGAATCGTTTCACGCCATTCAGGCGCCAGGTGCCGTCCTCGTCCTGGGTAGCCTTGAGCATCACCGACTGCAGGTCACTGCCAGCATCGGGCTCGGTCAGGTCCATGGCCAGGGTCTCACCCTTGCAGGTGCGGGGCAGGAAACGCTCCTTCTGGTCCTCGCTGGCAAACTCGTTGATAGTCTCGGCGCAGTCTTGCAGACCCCACACGTTGACAAAGCCCGCATCGGCACGGCTCACCATGTCGGCAGCCATGATATAGGGTATCGACGACATGTTCAGGCCACCGTACTGGCGGGGCAAGGTGATGCCCATCAGTCCAGCCTGGTTCAGGGCCTTGAGGTTGACCTCGGTGCCCTTGGCATAGCGCACGCGGCCATTCTCGTGGTGGGGACCCTCAAGGTCCACATCCTTGGCGTTGGGGGCGATGATGTCACCACAGATTTCGCCGATGATTTCCAGCACGCGCTCATAGGAGTCCATTGCGTCATCAAAGTCGAGCGGCGCGTAGTCAAATTTCTCACACTGGGTGTAATCGCGCTCACGCAATGCAACGATCTGCTTCATCAGCGGGTGACGCAGGTGATACTGGAGCGCTTTATTGTCGGTATAAAAATTAGCCATACTCTTTTTTAGTTAGAAGTTAGGAGTTAGGAGTTAGGAATTGTAGCCTAAAACCTATTATTTTGAATTCTTCTTGTAGTGCTTGATGAGGCGGGGAATCACGTCCTCGACACTGCCCGTGATCACATAGTCGGCAATCGCGTTGATGGGCGCATCGGGGTCGGTATTGATGCTGATGATAATCGAGCTCTCGTTCATGCCGGCGATGTGCTGGATCTGACCCGATATACCGCAAGCGATGTACAGCTTGGGACGCACGGTGACACCGGTCTGCCCGATCTGACGCTCATGGTCGGTGAAGCCGGCATCGACGGCTGCACGTGAGGCCCCCACTTCGCCACCCAGGACGTCGGCCAGCTCATGCAGCATGTCAAAGTTCTCCTTGCTGCCCATGCCATAGCCACCAGCCACGATGATGTGGGCGTTCTTGATGTTGACCTTGCTCTGCTCAATCTCGCGGTCGATAATCTTCACCACCAGGCTGGCAGGGTCAATATACTTGTCAGGATCGAGATTGATCACTTCGCCCTTATAGGCAGGATCAAAAATCTCCTTCTTCATCACGCCCTCACGCACGGTCGCCATCTGGGGACGGCACTCAGGATTGACGATAGTGGCAACGATGTTACCGCCAAATGCGGGACGGATCTGGTACAGCAGGTCCTTGTACTCCTTGCCCTTGGCAGCATCGGTGTGGTCACCGATCTCAAGTGCGGTGCAGTCGGCAGTCAGGCCGCTGTGCAGGCACGAGGAAACACGAGGTCCCAGGTCACGGCCGATGGTGGTAGCACCCATGAGGCACACCTGCGGCTCGATCTCCTTGAACAGCGTGGTCACCACACTCGAGTGAGGCAGCGACGTGTAGGGGAACAGGCGATCGTCCTGCACCTTATAGACCACGTCCACGCCATAGGGGAACAACTCCTGCTCGATGCCCTCGAGCTTGTCGCCCAGCACCAGGGCCTCGAGGCGGCACCCCAGTCGGGTGGCCAGCTGGCGGCCCTTGGTCAACAGTTCAAGGCTGACGTCGGCAATGCGGCCCTCGTCATACTCGCAATAGACTATCAGATTATTCTTGTCTTCCATTGTTGTTGTCTTCAATCTAATTTCTCTAATCACTAATCTCTAATCACTAATCACAACTTGCCAGACGGCAAGTTGTTTATCCGATGATGTGGTCGGCGATAAGTTCCTTAACGAGGCCCTCGAGTTCGGCATCGGCGGCAGCGTCGATGCGGCGGGCTTCCTTGGCCTGGAAGGCGACGTTGACGATGGTCTTCACCTTGGTGGGGGAACCGGCCATACCGATCTGCTCGGGATCAGCCTCAATTTCCTTGACACCCCATTCCTTGATGGCAAGGTAAGGTCGGGCATCAATGAGGGCCTGGCGGTCGGCGGGCAGGGCAGCCTTCTCGCTGGGCGTCACGGCATACTTGAACTTCTGCACCAGGCGGGCGTTGCGAGGACGGCAAGCGTCGGCACTGCCGTTGACGGTAACCACCAGTGGCAGCGGGCACTCCACGGTCTCAAAGCCGCGCTCGATGCGCCGCTTGATAGTGGCCTTGCCGTCAGCAACCTGGATGCTCTCGGCATAGGTCACCTGGGGCAGGCCCAGCTTCTCGGCAATCTGCGGTCCCACCTGGGCGGTGTCGCCGTCGATGGCCTGGCGGCCTCCCACGATGATGTCAAACTTGCCCATGTGCCTGATGGCCTGAGCCAGCGAGTAGCTAGTAGCCAGCGTGTCGGCGCCACCCAGGGGGCGGTCGGTCAATACCACACCGTCGTCACCACCGCGATACAGGCACTCACGCACCATCTCGGCACTGCGGGGCAGACCCATGGTCAGCAGCGTGATGGTCGATCCGGGGTGGGCTTCCTTGAGCTGCAACGCCTGTTCCAGGGCGTTGAGGTCCTCGGGGTTGAAAATTGCGGGCAGCGCGGCACGGTTGATGGTACCATCCTCCTTCATCGCGTCCTTTCCCACATTGCGGGTGTCTGGCACTTGCTTGGCCAGAACAATGATTCTTAAACCCATGATTCTTCTAGTTTTTATCGTTATTTCGTTGATATCCCTTTTATTTACAGTCACTTGTACCTCAAGAGCACAAAAACAGCCGCAAAGGTACAAAAAATCCCGCAATAAACCCCGTTCCACCCCCTTAAAGTATATTAATAATGTGGTTTTTCGACGGCGATTGGACAAATGTTTAGTACCTTTGCTACAGTTTTTAGATATGCGACCTTCTATCTATATAAAATAGAGAACAAAACACGATGTACACACTCAATTATCAAGTCACCACCAGCTGCTGCGACAGCGAGGGAAAGTTGAAACTCTTCTCGGCCCTGCAGATGATGCAGGACTGCTCCGAGATGTGGATTGACAGTGAGCCGACGGCCCGCAAGTTCTTCACCGACAACAATATGACCCAGCTGCTGGCCACGCGCCAGGTCGAGGTCGTGCGTGTGCCGCGTTTCAAGGAGGCGTTGACGGTGACCACCTCGATCTATGAGGTGATGCCGATGTATGGCTTCCGCAACACCTTCATCCGCGACGCCCAGGGCGAGCCCTGCTACCGCACCTGGAGCATGGGTGCCTTTATCGACCTAGCAACCGGGAAACTGGCCAGGCTCTCGGATGCGGCCATCGCCTCGCTCACTCTGGAGCCCAAACAGGAGATGAACTACCGCGGGCGCCGCATCATCCTGCCCAAGGCCGCGGGCACTGTGCTCGACCCTGTCCAGGTCATGCGTGCCGACATCGACTACAACCACCACATGAACAATGCCAACTATGTGCGCATTGCCATGGAACTGCTGCCCGAGGGCTTTGAGGTCAAGGACATGCGTGTGGAATACCGCATCGCCGCCCGGCTGGGCGACCTCCTCACTCCCACCCTCTACCCCATCGACGGCGGCTACATCATCGCCCTGACCATCGACGGGGCCACTAGCGCCATCATCGAGCTGACATGACACATCGGCAACGAGAACCAAAAGGATATTTTTGTTCAAAGTGTGGGTGGCGATTCAGGAAATCGTTGTACCTTTGCGACAAGAAATAATAATTACGTGTATCGTTTAACTTTTATCCATAAAGTAAAGAAAAATGAGAAAAAACATTGTTGCGGGCAACTGGAAGATGAACACCACCGTGCCCGAGGGCGTGCAGCTCGCCAAGGACGTGTGTGCCGCTGTTGCTGCAGAGGCTAACCTGAAGTGTGACGTCATCATGGGCGTTCCCTTTACCCACCTGATGGCCGTCAAGGAAGTTATCGGCGACGCCAAGGTGGGGCTGGCCGCACAGAACTGCGCCGACCACACCAGCGGTGCCTACACTGGCGAGGTATCGGCGGCAATGGTAGCCTCGACAGGTGCAGGCTACGTCATCCTGGGCCACAGCGAGCGCCGCGGCTACTACAACGAGACTCCCGAGATGCTCAAGGAGAAGGTTGACCTGGCACTGGCCAATGGCCTGAAGGTGATCTTCTGCTGCGGCGAGAGCCTGGAGGAGCGCGAGAACGGCTCGTTCAAGGAAGTCATCGGCGGCGAGATCCGCGACTCCCTGTTCCACCTCACTGCCGAGCAGATGAAGGACATCGTCATCGCCTATGAGCCCATCTGGGCCATCGGCACCGGCAAGACCGCAACGAGCGACCAGGCTCAGGAAATCCACGCCTTGATCCGCGGCCTGCTGGCCGACCAGTATGGTGCCCAAGTGGCCGACGACATGACCATCCTGTACGGCGGCAGCTGCAAGCCCAGCAACGCCCCCGAGCTGTTTGCCAAGCCCGACATCGATGGTGGCCTCATTGGCGGCGCATCATTGAAGGCTGCCGACTTCATGGGCATCGTCACCGCATTCTAAAAAGCCACTATTCAGCGAATAGTGCCCCACGCTAAGGCGCGAAGACGCTAAGTTATTTATAGTTTTTAAAGTGGCAAAGCTACGGTAGAAATTAACTATTCAGCGAATCATCTGCCGAAAATCTCACGCTAAGTCGCAAAGACGCTAAGTTTTTGACTATACACGACTTATGATGATTAACTTGATGTCGATTATTGGCGGTAGTTATGAATAACTACTCTTGAAATGGCCACAATCAATCATCATATTAAATTGATAATAAATGACTTAGTGACTTAGCACCTTAGCGTGGATCTCTATTCGCTGAATAGCTACTGTAGAAACTTGAATTGTTAAACAACAACTGAAATTGATGAAAGAATCTGAGGGCTAACACGCTCCTGATTCTTAAACAACCGAATCATCTGAGAAGTCTGAATTTGCCATTCAGAAACCATCAGATGATTCATTTGTTTGAATACAGGAACGCGGATGCTTCAATAAACTCAGAAATATCGGTTAAGAGCGAATAAATACGTTTTTTTGGCACATCAGGGTCAAGATTCACCAAATAATTCGTAACTTTGCAGTTTGTATGAAAGAGCACAAGCAAAGCATCTACCAAAAGGCGTCGGTGTGGGGAATACCATTCGGGCTGTTCCTGTCGTGTATTGGCGTGACATCGGTGTTTGCCGACTGGTTCCAACCACTGGGTTTCATCAGCCTGGTGCTGTTGCTGTCCACACCGCTGGTGGTGTACTACTTCCAGCGCAGGCACTTTGTCGAGGAAGGCGGATTTGCCGAGTATGCCGAGCTGTGGATGCTGGGCATCATGCTCTTCATGCTGGGGACAGTGCTGGCCAGTTTTATCATGTTCCTGGTTATCCAATTGGGGAGACCCGAGTTCATCTATGACCAGGCCAACATGGCCATCAAGACCTACAGCGCGATGCCCGAGATGCGTGACAGCGAGATGGTTAACGTGTTGCAACGCATGGTCGATGAACGCAAGTTGCCCACGCCCATCGAGATGGTGTTCAACGTCTTCTGGTTTATCACCTTTGGCGGATGCATCACCAGCGCCATCACTGCACTAGTGGCACGACGCAGCCTTCACAAACCTTAACCACAACACCGCACACTCTACACAATATACCCTACACAATACACCAAGAGATAATGGACATTTCAGTAGTAGTACCCTTGTTTAATGAGGCCGAGTCACTGCCCGAACTGGCACAATGGATCGAGCGAGTGATGCAGGAGAACAATTTCTCCTACGAGGTACTGTTCATCAACGACGGCAGCACCGATGACTCGTGGCGCGTCATCAAGGAACTCCACGACAAGAACCCGCGCATGAAGGGTGTCGCCTTCCGCCGCAACTATGGCAAGTCACCTGCCCTGAACACGGGATTTGACCGTGCCCAGGGCAACGTCATCATCACCATGGATGCCGACCTCCAGGACAGCCCCGACGAGATACCGGAACTCTATCGCATGATCACCCAGGACGGCTATGACCTGGTGAGCGGATGGAAAAAGAAACGCTACGACCCCATCAGCAAGACAGTGCCCACCAAGCTCTTCAATGCCACGGCCCGTCGCGTGAGCGGCATCCACAACCTGCATGACTTCAACTGCGGCCTCAAGGCCTACCGGCGCGAGGTGGTCAAGCACATCGAGGTGTATGGCGACATGCACCGCTATGTGCCCTATCTGGCCAAGAATGCCGGATTCACACGCATCGGCGAGAAACCCGTCAAGCACCAGGCACGCAAGTACGGCACCACCAAGTTTGGGCTCGACCGTTTTGTCAACGGCTACCTGGACCTGCTCACGCTCTGGTTCCAGGCCAAGTTTGGCGTCAAGCCGATGCACTTCTTCGGCCTGTTGGGCAGCCTGATGTTCCTGCTCGGTTTCATCGCCGTCATCGTTGTTGGAGCCCTCAAGTTATATAATATGTATAGCGGCAACAGTTACCGTCTGGTGACCGACTCGCCCTACTTCTACCTGGCCCTGACATCGATGTTGCTGGGCACGCAGCTCTTCCTCACCGGATTCCTGGGAGAACTCGTCATCCGTCACAGCAACGACCGCAACCACTACGAGATCAGCGAGGAGATTTCCGACGAGGTGAAATGAGATTTCCTGTCCACATAGCGGCACTCATCATGCTCATGCTGGCAACTATAGCCTGCAGTGACGACAGTTGCAGCGACAACGGCAGCAGCTTGCCGCTGGCAACGTTCTATATGAACGGCAATCAGCAATACATCAGCTCGTTAAGCATCATGGGCATCGGCGTGCCGGGTGACAGCCTGCTGGCCAATGGCACTTCTATCAACGAGGCCTATCTGCCCCTGCGTGCCACCACATCCACAACGAGCTATGCCATCTGGCGCCCGTCGGCCGACGGCAGCATCACCCTGCGCGACACGCTCACGCTCAACTACGAGCCCATCGAGTACTTCCACTCCATCGAGTGCGGAACAATGTACAACTTTGATGTTCAGAGCATTAGCCACACTACCCATGGCATCGACTCGGTAGTGTTGCTCACGCCGCTGATCACTAACTCGCGCACTCCCGCCCTGCGCATTCATTTTGCCAACCGATAGCCATGAGACACCATCCACTCCCTGCAGCACTGCAACAGGTCATCATCGGGGCCTTACTGCTCATGGCACTGGCTGTGACGGCGACCCTTGATGCCGCTGCACAGCAGCCCGACCGCCGCCACGTCACCCCGGTCATCCCCTCGACCAATCAGGTCAAGCCACCGCCCCGGGGCACCAACGAGGACGTCATTCAGCAATACATCACGGGCGACACTGCCACAGCGCTAGCGCAGCAACGCAAGGACTCGCTGCGACGCGTCTATAAGCGATACCCCCGCATCACCGACCTGTCCATCGGGCTGAACATCGCCGAGCCGCTGTTCATGGCACTCGGGCAGAGCTATGCCAGCACCGACGTGAGCGCAACCCTCAACATGTGGAACCGATTGCAGCCCACGGTGGAACTGGGCATCGGCTGGGCCAGCAACACCCCCGACGGCATGGCGTTCACCTACAAGGGCAAGCCGTCACCCTACTTCAAGGTTGGTGCCAACTACAACTTCTTGTTCAAGAACAATCCTGACTATCAAGTTCTTGCAGCACTGCGGCTGGGGTACAGCACATTCAGCTACGACGTGAACGGCGCACATTACCGCAGCAGCTACTGGCGCGAGGAAACGGACTACAGCATCACCGGTGAGCACTCCCACGCCCTGTGGGGAGAGGCCGGACTGGGACTCAAGGTCAGGCTGCTAGGCCCCGTGTCCATGGGCTGGATGATACGCTACCACGCCATTCTGAACTACGGCAAGAACAGGAACTCCAAGCCCTGGTTCATTCCCGGATATGGTCCCCGCAGCAGCTCGCTGGGTTTCTCGCTGGGCTTGTACTACACCCTGCCCCTCACCCGTCACAAGTCACACATCAACGAGCATCATGAAAAGAAAGACCTTCAACACTAAGCGCCCACAAGCCATCATACCCAAGCTGCGTCCCGCAGCGCAACCCGGCTGGTACAAGCGGTTCCGACAACTCGCTGCGATGGTCCAAAAGCCCTTCAAGATCAAACCTTGAATCAGGCTCCACCACAATAGACCCAAGACCTGTCCTCACAGCGGCTACAGGACGATTCATCACGCGCGATGGACACAAGCCTGTTGATACTTTTTTTGGCGCTTTTTTCAAAAAAATTTTGTCAGTTCAAAAAAAGTTCGTAATATTGTACTCTGAAAAGCGGAGGAAACTACGCCCTTATCGGCTATTCATCTGGCTATCAATAAATTAAGTCCAAATCACTCCATCCACCTTTATTGGTGATGTGATTGATTTTGGCTACAAGTAAAAGAACAAAAACTACTAAAAATATTAATTAACATTATTACTAACATTTTAATTCATTTATTATGAAGATTAAAAATTTACTTCTTTTTGCTGCCGCCGCAATGAGCGTTTCTGCTTTTGCACAGCAGACTGGTGAACTCTGCCTCCAGGGTGACGGTGTTACCCCCCAGATGTCAGGCCAGGCTACTCAGGACCACTTCTTTGTTCGTGGCAACTACAATGAGACCACCTTTGACAACGTGATCAACATCCCCGCTGGTCAGACCCAGGTTGTTTGGTTCCACCTCGACAATGCTGAGATTCTTGCCAACCCCACCGTTCAGGCATTGACTCCCATTGCTTATAACTCAAACGGCGACCTCTACAAGGAGGTTACTTACAACTCGTTCCAGTTCGACCTGTATGTTCCCGAGGGCTTCTCAATCGTTGCCGGCGAGGACGAGGAAGGTGAGGAAATCATGTTTGAGCAGGGCGACCTGATGCCCAAGGCCACCAACATCAAGTGGGGCAAGAAGGAAACTACCAAGGTTGTTGATGACATCACCTACAATGTTTACACCGTTGTTGCTTTCAACATGGAAGAGTACGGCAGCCACCTGTCGGGCAAGACTGCCAAGAAGTATCAGGAGTTTTCTGAGGCTGTTGCCGCTGGCACCGCATCGTGGAAGGACTACAGCGTATTTGGCCTGTATATGAAGAACGACAATGTTGACAACCACACCAACGACATGATCGTTGCCAACCAGATCCTCAACTTCCGTGAGGCTAACGTTGCTGAGTGGGATGCTAACCAGAGCACCTTCAACTATGCAACCGGTGGTAACAACGAGACCCAGCTGTTCATGCTCTACAACCGCGCTCGCGTTTACGGCACCAACAGCGTCGTTGAGAACCTCGGCGAGAAGACCATCAACAACGTGAAGTACTACAACGTTGCCGGTATGGAGAGCAACGTTCCCTTCGACGGTGTTAACATCAAGGTCGTTACCTACACCGACGGTACCACCAGCACCAGCAAGGTGATGAAGTAAGAAAATTACTCTACGCACATTAATGAAAAAAGTCGCAGGCAATGCTGCCTGCGGCTTTTTTCATTATTGCCAGATTGATGGCTAGCGGAACCACGCGTCACACGACATCGATGACGGGTCGGGGGACTGGACACGCGGAAACAATCTTGTGTCCTTCATCAGGTACAGGCCGATGGCTCGCGTCATCAGGATGTCGTCATGCTTGCCCTTGCGGGCCTCATAGCGTCCATTGTGCTCCTCGTAGCAACTCATCTCGTTGATCGCCTCCATGTCTCGCTCAAGATAGGCGTGCTCCCGCACTGCGGCAATCAGCTGCGCTACAGCCATCGACTTGGTCTTCACGTTGGTGTGGAAACCGAGCTTGTTGCGCTCACGCTGATACACTTTACCATACACGTGGCTCACTTCCTTGAGGATGTAGTCGCTCTCGCCTGCTCGAGCGGCCTCGTTGGTGAGCGTGTTGCTCTCCACCACCAGCAAGGCGTTGCCATAGAACACAGCAATCTGCATCGACTTGAAGGCCAGCTGGTCATGGTCGATGTGACCGCGCCACTGGGCGACAATCGACGGCTTGTTAAAGCCATCTCCCACGCGCCACACGGCAATCACCGAGTAGTCACTGGCATTGGACCGGCCTCCCACGTCAACAACGACCATATATTTCACGCCACGTCTCAATTCAGGCATCTCCCACACCTTGAGCAGGCCATTACTGCTCTTGAAGAACCTCACATTCTCCTTGGCACGGTCACCGGTAACGCATTCCCCTTGCACCTCACCGACGGCAAGCGGCGACAACGGGCAATCCTGTGACAGCACATCCAGCTCCTCCCGGGAGAACACATGATGACCACTCGTGGCAAACGCCTCGCTGGCAGTCGTCGGGTACTCGGCCATCATCAGCTCGTGGCTTCGATACTCACGACGCTTGCTGTGATACCAATTGATCTGCTCCAGCGTGCAACCGTCTTGCCACAACGTGTGCTCATACTCATCCATCTGTTCCCACAAGGCCTGTACATCATCCACGGTCTGGCTGTAAATGCCTATCTCATGCCATGGCACAAACACGGGAGCCTTGTCGCTGTGACCGGAATTGGCCCTGAGCCACTCGTCATGGAAGTAGTCGCCCACGCCATTGGCGGTGGACTCCAGCACGATCACCGTCTCGGGCTTGAGGGCAACACTGCCACACACGCTGCGCACCACGTCATCAGGACTGTGCATCGCACTCTCCTTCCAGAAGGCGACCTCACTCAGGTGAGCCAGCGACAGGTCATATCCCCGCACCGCATCCTCGCTGCGGGCACTAGCGGTAATCACCAGGCACTCTCGTGCATCAATCTGCTGCACATTGGGCTGTCCTTCAAGCTTGCCAAACCGCAACGGCACGCTCCCGGCATCTTCCAGCAACTCACGGGGGTAACGTTGCAACAGCAGGTTATACATCCGCTTGATGCTCTTGCTCGTGGCATGCAAGTGACCGCAGATGAGGCTGTTCCACCCCTTGTGCCGCACCAGCTGCATCCATGCCAGGTACATCTGCACCAGCGTGGAGCCGCCCCACTGCCGTGCCTTGAGCAAGATCACACGCACGGGACGGCCTGCGGCACGCTGATCCTCCATCACGGCCAGCAACCGCCGTTGCGGGCCATTCAGCACCAGCGGAACACTGCGCCCCGTCATCTTGTCGCGGATGGTCACACACCGAGCGCACCAGAATTCAAAATCTTCAACAATGCGTAACCGTTCCTGCTCCAGTGGCGGCATCATTGCAAACAGTGCATTCTCCTCCACCACCTGCCGCGGCACCAGGCATCCCCCAACCTCCACCCGCTTCCCCCAGCATCCCTTGCCGGTCAACGGGTCATAGTGGTCATCGGCAAGGGCTGCCTTGCGTCGCCCATTCTCGGCAATGATGTCGTTAATGATGAATGTATTTTTCATGGTATATCTTTACTACTATTCAAGTTTTTAAAGCAGCTGCGCCACTTTAAAAACTTGAGGATTAGAGATGAGTGATTAGAGATTAGAAAAACTTAAATATAACTGTGCTAAAAAGCATGATGCAAGCCTCTTGCGAGCAAAAAAGGTCTCGCTTAGCGGCTTCGCGCCTTAGCGTAAGAGATCATGTCGACCTAGCGAGAGGCACGAGCCAGGTAGAGCACGGCAGGCAGCAGCAGTGTACCTGCTACAGCGGTGCCCTCGACACACAGCCGCAACGTGCGCATCCTCACTGCCATCGGGGCCGTCGCCATGGGTTGCTCCATCTCGCCGCTCACCGCAATCCGGCTCACGTCACGGTCCTGCGCCATGATGCCACGCTGACCCACCACCTTGAGTGACAGTTCGCCACGGCCCCTCACCTGCCACACCACGCGGCGCAGGCTACTCGACAACAACGGGTCCACACTCACTGGATGCGACTGCCATGACACCGCCATGACATCTTCTTGCTCTCGCTCCAGGTCCTGTAATGTGCCTGCGGCACTCACGGCGAGCGCATGACGTGGGTCGCTATACAGCGCCACAGCATCTATCGTGCGCTCACTCAACGTCCCGCTGGGCTGCAACACCAGGGGGGCACCAGCCTGTCGCAGCATCCACAACTCGCCAAAGGGTTCACTCCAGGCCAGTGCCATGGGCCTCACCTGGCAACGGCACACGTGCAGCATGCTGCCTTCCAAGCTGAACAGCTGTCCGTGACGGGAAACCGCAAACACGGCATTGCGACCCTCGACCGGTGCCACACTGGCGTCAATGACCATGCGGTTCACCAGCCGGGCTTCTCCCAAGGTGCCTGCCGCCGTCTGAGCGATGGCATAGATGCCGTCATCGGTGAACACATACACCGGATAACGGCCAAAGCCTCCCGAATACAGCGGCTTGGTCACAACAGCCAGCGACAAGGGGTTGGCACCCTGCACCCGTCGGCGATGTGCCTCCACAAGGACGTTGCCCGGCTCACTCACCACCACATCTCCCACGCGAGTGCAACAGTATAGCCGTCCACCGGCACTTGTCGATGCCACAATGCCGCTCACCCTGCTCATCGAGCCGATGGCGGCACATTCTGCCGGCGTGAGTGTCAATGGCTCCTGAGGGGTCGTGAAGTCGAAACCCGTTGACTGTTCACTGACTGTGGCCGTTGCCACCAGATGCCAGCACGATGACGACAACTGCGCATCGATGGCAGCAGTGCCTCGACGCGACAGCCCCATCTCCAACACATACTCTCGCGGCACAATGGTTCGGGTCAGGCATCGGTAGTCGAGCGAACGCGATGCGGTGAGCAGTTCGGCCTCATCGGTCGCAAACACGTCGATCGCGGCGACCAGTGGCAACCACGCTGCCGCAATGCCTTGCTCAACACCGATGTCCAGACTGTATCGCAGCTGACTCATCTCGCTCGACGCAATGCCCGTGAACTGGCTGTCGGCTACCGTCACCTGAGCGGCAATCCGGTTGGCATTGGCCAGCGTGGCATCGCCCACACGCAATGGGTCACTCATCCACAGGTGGGTGCCGTCATGCAGGCGCACCGCCCAGCGCACCAGCATCGGGGCGGTGTATAGCCCCGCGGCAACAGCATCACTCTTGAGCTCTTGCCATGTCCCGCGCAGGATGCCAGCCAGAGCACGGGTATCACCATCCCGCAGCGGCGAGCGCCACTCGCGGTAGGGCTCGGCAAAGTTATAGGGTGCAATTTGGGCTCGGGCAGTAACCATCGGGGTGCCGATGGAGAGGCGGGGCCTTGCCCCATCACTGTCCAGCACGCTCCATTGCCCGCCCAGTTGCGACAGGACGGTCAACCCGCTGTGGGTCACCACAGCGATAAGATTGCCGATGCTGTGTGCACCG
>Ga0247611_10007405_pt1 | contig 13811 bp, 17 predicted proteins | sample 177DNAGHGhighgp2_FD_192422 | JGI IMG/M metagenome (GOLD analysis project Ga0247611, IMG submission 192422) | Sheep rumen microbial communities from Palmerston North, Manawatu-Wanganui, New Zealand - 1770 DNA GHGhigh gp2 | ecosystem: Host-associated > Mammals > Digestive system > Stomach > Rumen...
GATTTATTTTAATCATAACACTTGTTTTGTATACAATCTTAAAAATCCGTGAAACATGCGCAAATACTGCAACTTTAGAAAAATCATAAAATTGGATTTTTGTCAATAGATTTATTTTAAGGTTTGTGCCAGATCTGAATAAAACACTTGTGCAATATTATTTCATGCTATAAAATAATATGTAAGGAGGTGATACTATGCTTAAAGCAAATGTTTGGGCTCAGATAGAGTCAAAAAGGCAACAGCTTAATCAGGTAACTAGTGATATCTGGAAGCTTACTAAAGTAATCTCAGGACTGAACAGACAGCTGGAGATTTTGAGATGTGAAAAGAGAGATCTTGAATCTACTATAGAAGATCTTCAGGAGGAGCTGGATAATGAAAAGAGTTATTAATGAAGTAGTCAATTTTGTAGTATCTGTAGAGCTGGGAATAATGCTAGGTGTGATAATATTATTGGTAGGAGGATATATCAGATGATTAATGTTAAGTATCATAAAGAAGGAAATGATGAGAGGTGTAAGAGCTCTATTAGTGGCTCAATATATGAGCTTGCTATGGAGTACACAGTGCTATATAAGACCCTGGCTAAGAAGTTTCCAGAAGTAATAGAGCTTAGTCAGATTTTACTGCCTGAAGTATCTACTATGGAGGATGATTAAATGACTAAGAACATATCAATTACACTTGATCAGGATCTTCTGGAGTACTTGGATGAGCTGGCTGATATCAATGATCGCACCAGATCAGGTATGATAAGCTATCTCATCAAGCAGTCATATCTGGAAGATATCAATACAGATCTTAATGCAAAGGAGGTTGAGGAGAGTGACTTATATTGATGCTTTTAATATAATAGAAGCCTTTAGAGAAGAGCTTGAAAGTGCAGTAAAACATGATATATATGTGATTTTAGACACTGAATCATGTAAGGAATTATTGGAAGCTTTAGATACTGTTGATTATTAAGGAGGTATAGAATGTCAGCGAGAGGAAAGCTAAAATATGAAGCAGACTTTTACCAGCCTTCTAATATCAGGAACTATATAAAAGAAGGTGGTAAGGAAGCAGAAGCAGCAGTCAGAAAAGAGTATACACGTCTCAGGGATATCAGCCAGAAGAGAATTAAAAGAATGGGTGCTACTATGTGGGCTGATACTCAGACATATAAGAGAAATGTAAACCACTACCCAAAACTAAAAGATATCCAGTCTACTTCAGAACTGGCTGCACGTCTCTCAGATCTATCCAGATACATAGAAGCACAGACTTCTACAGTCTCAGGAATGGAAGCGCAGATGAAGAAATCGCTTAAGACTCTTCATGAGTCAGGCTATGGTTTTGTAAATCGTGAAAACTATATCTCTTTTGGTAAGTTTATGGAAGAGTATAGACTCCAGAAGCTGGATGAGATATATGATTCAGGAGATGCTGCTGAGACTTATGATGTACTGGAGAAGCACAGAGTAGATCCTGAGAAGGTTCAGAAAGATTTTGAGTTTTGGCTTGCAAACATGGAGCTTCTTAAGGATCTTCCATCTGGTAAAGGACAGAAGGAAATTCAGGAAAGCACTCTAAGGAAGAGACTTCTTAAGTTTGCAGCTAAAGTAGATAAAGAAGTGTTTGGAGCTACAGCTAAGGAAAAGAAGCAGTATAACCTGAAGAAGTAGGTGATCACATGTATATAACTCCTGATAAGTTTAATGTGGGCTGGTATGAAAACATACCAGCCCAAAAGAGGAAAAAAGGTAACCAGAGTACTTCACAGAAGTACTATTACAAGGATATTATAACAGCTTTTGACATAGAAACTACATATATTAAAGAAATAGACCAGTCTGTTATGTATATCTGGCAGTGGCAGCTGGGAGACAGCTGCACTGTGGTAGGTCGTACATGGTGGGATTTTAAGAGGTTTATCAATATTCTTATTGACCATCTGGATAAGACTGAGAGACTTGTGGTATATGTACATAATCTATCTTTTGAGTTTCAATTCTTATCAGGTATCTTAGAGTTTCTTCCTGAGGATGTTTTTGCTGTGGATCATAGAAAAGTACTTAAAGCTACATATCAGGGTAAGATAGAGTTTAGGTGTTCATACCTTCAGACAAATATGAATCTGAGAGCCTTCTGTGAAAAGATGGGAGTAAAGAACTATAAGCTTAAGATGAATTATAAGAAGAGAAGATACTGGTATACGGATCTGACTCAAAAAGAGATTGCATACTGCTTAAATGATGTACGTGGACTTGTGGAAGCGATCCAGAAGGAAATGGAAAGAGATAGAGATAATCTTTATACTATTCCATTGACCAGTACTGGATATGCCAGAAGAGATGCTAAGAAAGCTATGAGAAAAGTCTCAAGATCTTATATCCAGAATCAAGTACCATCATGGGAACTATACAAGCTTCTCAGGGAAGCTTTTAGAGGAGGTAATACTCATGCTTCCAGATACTACTCCACTCTCACTATTAAGAATGTAAAATCGGTGGATATATCCAGCTGCTATCCAGATGCAATCTGTAATGAGCTTTATCCAGTAAGTAAATTCTTTATCATAAAAGAGCCTACAGTAGCAGATGTGCAGAAGTATGTATATGAAAAGAAGAGAGCTTGTCTGATAAGATGCAGCCTTCTTAATGTCAGGCTTAAAGACGATCTTATACCAGTGCCATATCTGGCAGTAAGTAAATGCCATGGTATAGTTAATGGAGTATATGATAATGGTCGTATCTTATCAGCTGATGTAATAGGACTTACTACCTTTACTGACATAGATTTAAAGATACTGGAGGAGCAGTATGATTTTGACTTAGTACCTATCACCTTGGCTCATGCCAGGTATGGGAAGCTTCCACCTTCTTATATTAAGACTGTTATTGAGTACTACCAGAATAAGACAGATCTGAAGGATAAGAAGGATGATGAGGAGCACACAGCAGACTTCTATGAGCTTCTCTACAATAAATTTAAGAATCTGCTTAACAGCCTTTATGGACTCATGGCTCAGGATCCAGTGAAAATTAACATACAGTATGTGGATGAGGATGAGTTATTTAAAGACGATCCTGAAGCAGATCCACAGGAGATCCTGAAGGAGAATAATAAGAGAGCTTTCTTATTATATCAGTGGGGAGTCTGGGTATGCTGTTGGGGAAGATATCACCTTCAGGAAGGTATAAAGGCATGTGGTGAAGGTTTTATATATTGTGATACAGACTCTTGTAAGTATGTAGGTGATATAGACTGGGATAAGCTCAATGTGGAAAGAAAAAAGAAGTCAGAGCATAATAAAACTTTTGCTACAGATCCGAATGGTAAGAAGCATTATATGGGATTATTTGAGTATGAAGGTGAGTACTTGGAGTTTAAGACAATGGGTGCTAAGAAGTATGCTTATGTAAAGCTGGAGGAAAATAAAGAGACTGGTAAACTTGAGGAATTACTTCATATAACTATAGCTGGAGTCAATAAGAGAATAGGAGCTATAGAGCTTAAGAGAGCTGGAGGACTTTCAGCAATGAAGGAAGGTTTTGTCTTTAAATATGCTGGAGGACTGGAAGCCAGATACAATGATCATCCAGAAATACATGAGTATATTACTGAAGATAATATACCAATACCTATAACCAGAAATGTATCACTTGTGGAAAATACTAAGACTCTGGGACTTACAGCTGAATACAGAGAGCTTCTTTATAATATAAGGAAGCTTAAGATAGCTATTTGACTTATGATATAAAATCATATAAAATAATATTTATCAGGAAGCAGCTCCTGATTTAAACCGACTAAACAGAAGCAGAAAACGAAACTAAAGAAGATACGGAGGATTAAGCTATGGAATTACTCAAAACAAATAAGGAACTTTCAAAGAAGGAGATCTACTTTCTTACTAAGACTCAGGATGCTCAGAAAATGACTGAAGCAGCTGATCAGGAGCTGGAGCTTACATCATGGGCTATCTACAAGGATCATAATGCAGATGGTGAAGAGGTGGAGCTTTTTGCTATGAGAACTGTAGAAGGTGAGACTTTTGCAACCAACAGCCCCACTTTTATCTCAGCTTTCAGGGATATCTTAGATGTGTTTGAGCCAGAGGAGATCACTAAGCTTAAGGTCATGACTGGTGTGTCTAAGAATAATCGTACATATATCACTTGTGCATATGCCGAATAAGTAAAATAAGGCTGCTGGCTGCTCAGCAGCCTTTAATTTTAACCAATGATTGTATACAATAATACAGGAGTACAATATGAAATTATATGATGATAACGGTTATGTAAATATACCTGAAGTCTTAAAGCATGAAGCAACTTTCATATTTATATATGGAGGACGTGGTACTGGTAAAACCTATGGTGCTCTTAAGGAAATGATAGAAGGTAAGCACCACTTTATTTATATGAGGAGACTGGCAGCTCAGACTGATATAGTAAAGAAGGAAAGTATGCAGCCTTATAAGACTCTTAATGATGATATGGGCTGGAGTATACAACCTTTTCCAATCAATAAATATATATCAGCCTTCTATGAGTCAGATCTTAATGAGGATGGAAAAGTCATTCCAGTAGGTGATCAGCATGGACTCCTGACAAGCTTATCAACCTTCTCTAATCTTAGAGGTGTGGATGGATCTGATATAGATACTATCATCTTGGATGAGTTTATCCCTGAGCTTAATGAAAGACCGATTAAGGGAGAAGCTGACGCTTTATTTAATGCTTATGAGACGATAAACCGTAACAGAGAGCTTAATGGTGAAGATCCAGTAAAGCTTCTCTGCCTTGCGAACAGTAATAGGATAGATAATCCTTTATTTATGGAGCTGAAGCTTATCAGGAAAGCAGAAAAAATACGTCAGGATGGTAAAGAATATCTTTACGTTCCTAAAAGGAAGATGCTGCTGATAGATCTTTATAAGTCTCAGATATCAGAAGCTAAGTCTGATACAGCTCTTTACCAGCTGACTAAGGGTACTGAGTTTTATGAAATGGCTATCAGGAACTCTTTTATTAATGAAGAGAGAGGACGGATAGAGTCGAGACCTATTAAGGAATACAGACCAGTAGTATCTATAGGAGAGATAACAGTATATAAGCATAAGAGCAGAAAAGAATATTATGTAACAGCCTTCAGAAGTGGATCTCCTGACTCTTATACTACTGGAGAGAGGGACAGAGAACGCTTCAGGAAGAAGTATCTATATCTCTGGCAGTGCTATATGAGGAGAGAAGTAGTATTTGAGGAGTATATGAGTGAGATCTTATTTGACAAATACTTCCACTAAGCTATAAAATAATACTAGGCTAGATGATTGGACTAGAGCAGCCCCTGAAGGGTGTCCATGCGCCTGCTCGGTGCAGGAGATCGTCTAGCCTATTATTATAAGATGGATTGTATACAAGTATGCAATCTAAAAGAAAGGAGGTAGTATATGGAGCAGATCTTCTCTGTTATAGGTCAATATGCTTTTCCGATTGTAGCTTGTGTAGTAATGGGCTGGTATGTAAAGTACATTCAGGATAATTACAGAAAAGACATATCAGATATCAGTATCAGGCATAAGGATGAAATGGAAAAGGTTACAGCAGCTCTTAACAATAATACCATGGCAATACAGAGACTCACAGACTTCATAGAGAAGGAAGATGAAAAAGATCTTAGGGATTGATATAAGCCACTGGCAAGGAAGCGCAGACTTCTCCAGAATAAAGAAAGCTGGTTATGATTTTGTGATCCTGAAAGCTGGAGGATCTGACAGAGGTTTTTATGAAGATAAAACCTTCAAAAGAAACTATGAAGCAGCTAAGAAGGCTGGTATGCACATTGGTGCCTATTATTTTGTAGGCAGCAACTTCTACGGATCTGAGTCTGGAGTAGAAGACGCTAAGAGATTTATAAAAATCATTGGAGAATGTCAGCTGGATTATCCAGTATTTTTAGATGTAGAAACTACTCAGCCAGTGAAAAAGAAGGAAGCTACTGCTGCTGCTATAGCTTTCTGTGAGACTCTGGAAGCTGCTGGCTTCTATGCTGGTATATATGCTTCTGATATCTCAGGCTTCAGAGAAAAGCTTGATCACAGTCAGCTTAAGGCTTATGCTCACTGGGTAGCAGATTATAATGATCCAGTGAAAGAATGTACTGAGCACCAGATGAGACAGTATAGCTCAAAGGGGTATGTGAATGGAATTGAAAACAATCCTACTGATCTGGACTATAGTCTTATTGATTTCTCAGATCTTATACGATCCAGAGGACTGAACAACTTCAAAAAGAGGAAAAAGAAAACGGAGGACTAAACTATGTTTAATAATGAAGATATACTCACACTTGCAAAAGCTGGATTTACAGCACAGCAGATCGCAGCACTAAATCAGGTACAGCAGCCAGTAGCTCCTGAGGTGACTCCACCAGCTCCAGCAGCTCTTGAGGTACAGACTCCACCAGCTCCAGCAGCTCCTGAGGTACAGACTCCACCAGCTCAGCCTACTGTAGCTCCACATACTGTTGATGATGTGCTATCAGCTATCACTGGATTATCTCAGCAGATGCAGCAGAACAATCTTCTTAATATGACTCAGGCGCAGCCAGCTCAAAAGACTGCTACAGAAGTGCTAGCACAGATAATCAATCCACCAACTAAAAAGGAGGTATAACAAATGGCAGCAAATGTTTTAACTTTTAATGACATTGCTATTGTGCTTAATCAGGTAGTCACTCAGGCTACTGGTCAGGCTCAGATAGTAGCGACAAATACTTCAGATTTTGTAACAGTGGCTCGGACTGGACTTCTGGCTGGTTATGACAATCTTATGAGTGCAATCTCTCAGGTAATGAGCAAAACTATCATAAGCCAGAGAGCATATGATAGGAAATTCAGAGGACTGGAAGCAGACTCCATCAGATGGGGTAATCATGTAAGAAAGATTAACTATGCTGACAGAGCTTGGCAGAGTCCTGGCAGATTACCTATTACAAGCGGTGTAGCTGTAGATGATCAGAAGCCAGTACTCGATAACGTGCTTCAGACGAACTTTTACGGACAAAACGATTATGAAATACAGTGGACTCTGTTTTCTAATCAACTGGACGTCAGCTTTGAGTCTCCAGAAACTTTTGGAGCTTTTGTATCTGGTAAGATGCAGACTATCTCTGATCAGGTAGAGCAGAAGCATGAGTCAATGGCTCGTATGATCATTGCAAATATGATCGCTGGTATTATTTCTATTAATAATAGCAATCAGATCGTGCACCTTCTTACTGAGTATAATGCTAAGACTGGTCTTTCACTTACAGCTACGACTGTATATGATCCAGCAAACTATCCAGCTTTCATTAAGTGGGTATATGGTCGTATTGCTCAGGTTTCATCCATGCTCACAGAAAGAAGTATTGTATATCATCAGAATGTTACTGGTAAAGAGATTGCTCGTCATACTCCTTATGAGAGACAGCTTGTTTATCTCTATGCTGGTGAGAGGTATGGTATTGAGTCAAGAGTAATTGCTGATGTATTCCATGACAATTATCTGAAGCTTGCAGATACTGAGTCTGTAAACTTCTGGCAGTCAATCGGTACTCCTGACAGTATCAATATTGTACCTACTTATATGAAGAATGATGGTACTCTTGATACTCCTCAGTCAGCAGTATCTCAGAGTAAGATCTTTGGTATCATTGCAGATGATGAAGCTATGGGCTATACAATCTGCAACCAGAGAACTACTCAGGCTGCTTACAACGGAGAAGGCGAGTACCAGAACTTCTGGATTAAGTTTACTGACAGATACTGGAATGACTTTACAGAAAATGCTGTAATATTCCTTCTTGACTAAGTCGGTATTTCTCCTTTCATATTGTGGAGCTGTCCTATAAACTGGACAGCTCTACTCTTAAAGAGGTAAATTATGAGTATAGCGATTAAACTTGGAACTTTTTCAAAAAGAATAAACTCAACTAAGCAGCCTAATGTTTCAGGCTTTACTTCTTTTGACTGCCTTCTTAAGGAAAGTACTTCTGTAGATAATCCTACCTTTATATTAGAAGCTTCTGATCTGGAAGGCTTTAATTATGCCAGCTGGGATAGTAGATACTATTTTGTATCTTCCATTAAGTCAGTCAGGAATAATATATGGGAAGTAAGCTGCAATCTTGATGTGCTGGCTACTTATAAAAGTTATATCCTTGCCACTACTGCCTATGTTATTTATGATACTGTATCTAATACAGAGCTTCCTGATAACAGACTTCCAATCAAAACTACTAAGTCTATAGATGTGGCTACAGCAGCTTGTCCTCTCGTACCAGATCCAGATGGTACCTATATCTTATCTCTGACTGGATCTAATGGCTCTACTGGAGTATATAAAGCGACTCAGGGAGAGCTGGCGGCTCTTATTGATGATGTATCAGATATCAGTAATGATCTTTTCAATATGCCAACAGCTCCAACTCCTCCAGTCCCGCCTACTAATGTCACTGTTGAAAGTGAAATTAATTTCTTAACCGAAATGGTGAAATATTTTGTAGATGTTGCTAAGTGGATCTTAGATGTTGTTTCTTATCCAATTTCGCAATTTTTCGGATCTGGAGATATTCCTCAAAATATTAGAGAATGTCGTTATATACCTTTTAATGTAGGGACAACAGTAGGACCAAACTTAATATATCTAGGAACTTTTAAAACGCAGCGCAGTCTAGGTAAGCTTGACACAGAGACAGTACATAGAACAGCTTCAGTCTCGATCCCTTGGCAAGCTAACGACTTCAGAAGAAGAAGCCCATATACAGAAGTATATCTATATCTTCCATATATAGGCATGATAAAACTATCCAGTGAGAACCTAGTAGGACAGAGCAGCATATCAGTAGCATATACTTTAGCTTTAAGAGATGGCTCTTTAATATGTACAGTCTCAAGTGGTGGAGAGATCTTAGGACAGTACTCAGGAAATGTTGGAGCTTCAGTACCTATTGGAGTATCTAATATAAATCTTCCTAAAGCTGCTCAGTCGGTAATAAGTGGAGCTACTTCTGCTGCTGGTAAAAATCTTGGTGGAGTAGGTATGGCAGTACTTAACTTTGCAGATGCAATAACTCCTAACTTTTCCTCAATAGGCGGTCTGGATGGCATAGCTGGCATAGGAGCTAATCAGAATATTACGTGCTATACAGTATTCCATGATACTGTAGTAGCTCCTAACACAGAGCTTTTGACTATCGGATCTCCTACAATGGCACCTAAAGCACTTGCTACACTTACTGGATTCTGCCAGTGTATGGATGCTCATGTAGAAGCTCCAGCAATGGATAATGAGCTGGAGCAGATAGATAATTTTTTGAACTCAGGTTTCTTTATAGAATAATGAAGGAAGGAGGTATAACATGCAAGCAGTAGGATATGGAGCACCTTTTTATTATGATCATATCAATGCTTACAATTCACTGATAAGTCCATCTACAGTACACTGTAAGAATACTGGACTTCAGAGATATTTTGCAAGGTATCTGATCCAGAAAGCTATCTCAGTATTTAAGTGGAAAATGCCTGAGAGCTGGGCGCAAAACTACATATTATATGTGCTGTACTGCTGGGGATATTTTGCAGTAGTGAATACTGATAAGTTTGGTGTGATAGCTCAGGGTTGTGCTCTTAAGGGTTATGACGTGTACTATCAGCCGACTCATGCGCTTATCACCAATCCACTTCTATCAGGTATCATAGAGCCCAGAATAGGTACTCAGTGTGCTTTAATAAGACTCCAACCAGATTATGGAAGTCTTATGGATAAAGTAAATTTCTATGCGGATATGATGGCTCTATGCGCTGAGACAGTAGGCACAAACATATTAAACAGTAAGCTGTCTTATATCTTTGGAGCTAATAATAAGCAAGATGCTGAAAGCTTTAAAAAGATGTTTGATAAAGTAGCTTCTGGTGAGCCAGCTGTCTTTATCGGTAAAGATCTTCTCAATGAGGATGGATCTCAGAGCTGGCTTCAGTTCAATCAGGATCTTAAAAATACCTATATCGCTGATGAGGTTATGATAGACCTTAGGAAGTGGGAGCAGGAATTTTGCAGAGATCTTGGTATCAATAATGCTAATACTGAAAAGAAGGAAAGAATGATTGTAGATGAGGTGGAGAGCAATCAGGAGGAGACTCTTCTCTGGTCTGATCAGGTACTTCAGCAGCTGAAGAAAGACTGTAAGACTGCCAGAGATCTTTTTGGTATTGAGCTTGATGTAGACTATAGATTTAAGGAGGATAATGCTGATGTGGATGGATCTGATAGGATTGTACAATTACGATCAGACTCTTCTGGACAGCTTAGTGCTTCCTGAAGATCTGGAAGATAAGAGAGATATTATAAAAGATAATATTCTCCTAGAGACTGCTGAAAGAGAGCTGATTTATCCTGATGCTGCTTTTCTTAAGTCTGCTATAGGAAGCTGGTCTGCTAAACAGTCTCCTATCTGGGCTGAGCTTTATGCTACTACTCAATATGAGTATAATCCAATCTGGAATGTAGATGGAACTGTAGTAGAAGACAGAGATCTGGAAGGTACGGATTATCTCACTGATGATCATACAACTACCAGAACTCATACAGATACTATCACAAGGACTCATAATGATACCATGGAGACTACCTATGACAATGGTACGACCATGGAACACTCAGTATATGGCTTCAACTCTTCTACTGAAGCTCCAGCTGATAAGGATAGGACTGATAATGATGGAACTACCACAGATGCTCACACTGGTACGATTACTGATGCTCATACTGGGTCTATCACAGATAAAGATACTGGTACTCGAAAGCATGATACTTCTGATAGTGGTACTGTCACCACTACTAGAACTGGTAATATCGGAGTGACCAGCACACAGTCACTTATTCAGGAGCAGAGAGAAGTGGTAAAGCTCAATATCATTGATGTGATCATTAAAGATTTTGCAGACAGATTTTGTCTGAAAGTATATTAAAGGAGGTTATAATATGGGAGTATTTGAGCAGTTTCCTTATGCTAATATGCACGAAATGAATCTTGACTGGCTTCTTAAGAAGATGAAAGAGCTGGATAAAGCTATGGAGACTTTTAAAGCTACTGAGTCTCTTAAGTTTGCTGATCCTATTATCTGGGATATTACTACTCAGTATGAAAAGAGTACTATCGTCTTAGATCCGACTGGTAACGCTTATCTGTCTCTTCAAGCAGTACCAGCTGGGGTGCAGCTTAATAATGAAGAGTACTGGCTGGAGATCTTCAACTTCACAGATTATACAAGAACAGCTAACCAGAATCTGACAGTGAATACTGAAACCAATACCACTAGAGCTACAGCTGCTTATCAGGTTGATGATTGGCTTATCTGGAATGATGTGCTGTATAGAGTTACATCTGCTATAGCTATTGATGATGCTCTTATTGTAGCTCCAGCTGCTGGATCTAATATCATACACTTCACTGTTGAGGACTTCATAAAAGCTTTTATTACTTATGCCACTGGACTCATAAATCAGTATAAAGATGATATTGATGAATCAGAACTTCTTTACAGACAGCAACTTGCACAGGATATCGCTGACACAACAGCATCATTACAGGCGCAACTTGATCAGGCAATTTCAGGCGCAACTGTTGACAGTGAAGTAATAAATGCTCGTATTGGAGCAGATGGTAAAACATATGATACTTTAGGAAATGCAATCAGATCACAATTTGAAGGTGTTACTGGAATGATTGATGCGTATAACGTTAACAATCTGATTGATTATAATTCAGTAACAGGCTCAACTGTTAATGCGGTAAAATGTACTCCAACTTATCACAGCATAACAATGGAAAGTGTTGGAACAACTTCAACAAATAGCTGGTTTATTTTATATAACAGTGTTCCGATTACCAACACAGATTTTGTTGCTGGTGAAACTTACAAGCTTTTTATTGCTGGAATTGAAAATACAAATTTCCAGATGGTATCATATGACATTGATAATGTATCAAATATCTTTGTTAGCAGATCTACAAACGGATGGACTGAAATTACAATACCTTCCGATTGTGTTAAACTTCTTATCAGACTCCGTATTACTGCGGGCACAACTTATAATGAAGATGTTACAATCATTATAAGTAAGACCTTGCCAAACATAGCTATAACAAATCTACTTTTCAATAGCATTGAACCAGCTATTGAAAGTAATACCAATAACATTGCACAGTTAAATGTTGATTTAATGACAAAACAGGCAAAAACAATACAGATGTATGGTCAGGTTTCGACAGTTGCTCGAAGTTATACTGATGTTGATGTTGATGAAGATGGCTATGCCTACTACATAAATATGGTAGGAATCTGGAATACAAGCACAAGCTCATGGACTAAGTATAATGGACAATTTAATGGACTATGCAAATTTGATGTTACTGACCCACAGAACCCTGTTTTGGTTGCTCACAATCGTTTGTTTGATTATAATGACAGCGAACAGGATTGCTATAATCCTACCAGAGTTGCAGTGAAAAATGGATATGTTTATGTTTCATGTCGTGATGCTGCAAGCGGAACAGGAAGATATAATACATCATCAGATGATACAAATGGTTATCTGTTTATATTAGATGCTGCAACACTTACAATACAGAAAACCATAAAATATCATGGAACTGAAGATAACGACTGGTGGGGTAAAGCTGTTGGTGTTTCAGTCTTTGCTGATGAAAGAAATTCATACTTAGCAGTCGCTTTGCAAAAAGCGGGTTATGTAATTTACGATCTGACAAATGATCCTGTCAACCCTACGCAAATATATCGTTATACTCCGAATGATCCTACTTTTGAGGTTCAAAGTGGCACTTTCTTCATCATACCTGGACAAAATAATGGTGTATATTTTGCACTTAGTGGATTCACAAGTGGTATTGTGTTCTTAAGAATCTGGAGACCTGATAACACGGTTGTAATTATGTCAACTTTTGCAATGCCAGCTGAAGCACTCGAAGGTCATTCATTTGACTGCCGTGTAAAATATCCTTATTGTTATGCCACACTTGCACCAAAACGTAGCGATATACATGATACAAGTGTACCTAGGGCAGGAATTATTGTAATTGACATTAGACTGATATCTAATCCATCACTTGAACAGATATCGTGGATACCAAAAGATGAAAATACATTAATTGATATTTCTGACACCATGCCTACCTTTATTGAATATGACATGCTCAATGAATTTATTTACGTAAATAATGGTGAACTTGGTTTTGCAGTATTCAAAGTTGATGAAAGTGGTATACCTTATTATGTTGGATGTATTAAACGTGATGGTGATAATGTCAAAGCGATAAAATCAGATGGATATAGACTTTATACAACTGGCATAAGAAATTATACTATGTTTGCAGAAAAGCCTTATCTTTCACCTTCAGCATTCAGAATTTATAATGCTATGACTTAATCTATTAAGTGTGTTTTACAAGAGTCAAAATAAATCCTTCAGGATCTAAAGCACCAGATCCTGAAGGATTTATTTTACACGTCTATGTTAAAATAAATCTATTGACAAACTTCCAATTTTATGATTTTCTCAAGTCGCAGTATTTGTGCGTGTTTCACGGATTTTTCAGATTGTATACAAAACAAGTGTTATGATTAAAATACATCAAGTGGCTCAAGCCCACTGTTTAAGCACGTTTCACGACTTGTTTCACGATTTTCGTATGTATGTTCGATAGGGGAACGGGATTGTATACAATCTGCCCGTGAAACCCTATTAGGTGTTCTC
>Ga0247611_10007406_pt1 | contig 13810 bp, 9 predicted proteins | sample 177DNAGHGhighgp2_FD_192422 | JGI IMG/M metagenome (GOLD analysis project Ga0247611, IMG submission 192422) | Sheep rumen microbial communities from Palmerston North, Manawatu-Wanganui, New Zealand - 1770 DNA GHGhigh gp2 | ecosystem: Host-associated > Mammals > Digestive system > Stomach > Rumen ...
GCAGGATCTGTGAAAAACAGTTTCCATTCTGTCAATGTCACTTTCAAAAGACGACTAATCATTTTTCGCCTCCTGATGACGTTTTGCAGCTTCCTGAACCGCTTTCTCGATTTCGATTGGATTTTCGTCGTCAACGACTACAGGCAACTTGGAATCACGCGACAAGCGGTATTTCCAGCGCAGATGCATCGTAAAGCTTCCGAGCAGAACCCAGAAAAGAGCCATGCCTGCCATAAGCTTGATGACTTCCCAAGATGCAGCCATGCCGACATCCCCTAAAAGCATCATGGACTGCACGCGAAGCACATGCGTGAGCGGGAGTACAAACGCAAAGCAGCGCACGGCAAACGGCATCGCCATCACGGGGTATGTCTGGCCGGCAAACGCAAACGCAGGGCCGCCAATCACGCCCGAGACGCCAGTCGCAATGCGCATCACGCCGGTCACGCCCACAAAAGCCATGCCGGCACCCACGCAGCAAACAACCATCAACAGCTGCGCCACAGAGACCATCACGAATTCATCAAAGCCCATCGGCATGAGCATGCGGTGCGTATAAGCGTAACAGCCCATATATTCAAGCCAAAGGATTATAGTCATCGGAACAAACGAAGCAATCCCGAGCGTCAACCAGGAATGTTCGGCGTATTGGTAAAATTCACGTACACGGCGGTCGCGAAGCGGAAACGAGGCGACATATACGGCTACAAGCATCGCCGCCAAATGGAACATTGCAGAGACAAGCCCAAGAGCCAAGAAGCCCTGGTAATTGCCTTCGATATTGCCGACAGAATGCATTTCCGTTTTTACAGGATCTTCAAACGATGCCGTAAAGAGGTCCGAGCCGACACTTGTAATGACCGCACGAATTTCCTTTGTCGCAAACATGTTCGTGAGATAATTCTGTCCACTGGAATAAACCGGAATCACGGGCGATTCAAGACGCAACGCACGGCGTTCCAAATCATACGGCAGCACGACGAACGTCTGCAAATCGCCGCGGATTACCGCATGTTCGCATTCGCTCATGTCGTGGCAATTCACCTTCACATCGAGTACGGGGCTGGACTGGAGCGCCCTTTCCAAGCGGTCGGCCAGTTGGCTTTTATCTTGTTTGACAATTCCAATCGGGACATGCTGCACGATTTCGGACGAAAACATTTCCAGCATGAACACGGAAACGCCCACGGGAAGCACCGAAAGAATCATCCACAAAACGATTTTGTGGCCAAAGTAAATCTTCCCGATTGTCTTTAAAAGGCCTTTCAGCACGATAACCTTCTATTCCTACTGCTGGATATCGTCAGCGGGGAGCAACACACTCATGCCCGGGCGGAGGTTTTCCACCTTGTGGGTCGGGCGCAAGCGGACTTCGAATGTCTTGAGGTCAAAGCCGGAGCTTTCCTTGCTGCTGCGCCATGTGGCGTAATCACCGACGGAAGCGATGTAGCTCACGACCATTTCGACTGTCTTGTCGAGAGCCGGAACTTGGAGATAGAACTTTTTACCCTTGGACACGTTCTTGAGGTAATCTTCGCGGAGGTGGAACACCGCCCAAGAATCGTTCAAGTCGGTAACAGCGATAATCGGCATGCCGGAGCCCACCACTTCACCTTCTTCGGCAAGCTTGAGCGAAACCTCGCCCGTAATCGGCGTACGAATCTTGGTTTCTTCGAGGTAGGCATCGACTTCGGCGTTAGCGCCCTTGGCCTGCAACACGAGAGCGTTTGCGGCGGCCTTGTCTTCGCTACGGGCACCGGCCACGGCCTGGTTGTACTGGGCGCGTGCGGCATCGGCAGCGGACTGGCTAGCCTTCATCTGAGTTTCGGCTTCGTCGCGCTTTTGCAGCGGGAGTACACCTTCGTTATAAAGTTTCTGCACACGGTTGTAGGTATTCTTTGCAAGCGTTGCGGCTTCCTGGGCGCGATCGGCCATGGCCTTGAGCGCGGTAATGTCTTCGCTGCGGGCACCATTGCGGGCCTTGCTCGCCTGCGCCTTTGCGGCACCGAGAGCGCCCTGCGCCTGAATCTTCTTGGCTTCGATTTCCGGGCTGCTGATGACCGCAATCAGGGAATCCTTTTGGACGACATCGCCTTCGTGAACGAGCAAACGTTCAATACGGCCAGGGACCTTCCCCGCCACAAGCACACGACGAGCTTCCATTTGCCCCTGCAAGAACTGTTCACGTGGCTGCGTTGCAAATTGTTGGAGCTGGGAGATGCCCATAATGACAAGCACAATCAGGGCAAGTACTACAATAACTTTTCCAATCATCTTCAATGCGTTCATTATTTTTTCTCCATTTCTAAAATTTATTCAGCAGGCTGAGTTTCTGTCAAGACTTTACTGGATCCTTCGCTTTGCTCAGGATGACGAACTGCAGCGGGTACTTCACTGGATCCTTCGCTTTGCTCAGGATGACGAACTGCAGCGGGTACTTCACTGGATTCCTCGCTTTGCTCAGGATGACGAACTGCAGCGGGTACTTCACTGGATTGACGAGTGTCGTCGGTTGCTGAGCTTGTCGAAGCATCGACAGGTTTTTCGACAACAAGTTGCTTGGAAACAAGAACTGTTCCTGCCGTCGAGACTTCACCCGCTGCTTCAAGAAGCCCAAGCCATGCAATTACGGCGTCATAATGAGCCTTGAGGTCGGCAACCTGCAAACGGGAAAGCGCGAGTTCCGCATCGACAACGTCAAGGCCTGTGGCAAGACCCGCTTCGTAAGCCTTGTTTTGGCTGCGCAACGCCTCGTCGGCCAGTTCACGCGTTTTGGCAAGGCTCATGAGCCTACCCTTTGCATGTTCCAGTTCGCGCCAACGTTTTTCGACAAGGAGTTTCAAGTTGTCAATCGTCTCTTCTTCGAGGCTGCCCAAGGAGCGGTCCATCGCCTTTGCAGAGCTCACCTTGGCGCGCGTATCACCGCCCTTGAAAATATCCCACTGCAGCTTGGCACCAATCGCCCATTCCGGTTCCAGGAGCGTCAAATCCCTTGTATAGAGTTCCTTGTAGCCGAACAACGCCACCGTCGGATAGTAATCGGCCTGAGCCGCCTTTACCGCATTCTGGTTGCGTTTGCGTTCGATACGCAGTTGACGAAGCCCCGGATGCTTTTCAACAGCGAGAGCCTTGAATTCTTCCATCGAACGGATGCCTTCCGGAGATTCCACGGGAGTCGTCGCGGTAAGACTCGTGTCCGTATGCAGAAGGCTTGCAAGCGCCATACGGGCCAGCGATTGGTCACGGAGCGCATCTTCGTAAGCGTTTTCAGCTTCGGCTAACGCGACTTCGGCACGGAGGCGTTCCGTCTTGCTAATCTGACCGCCTTCTTCCAGTTTCTTGGAGCGGTTCAGATGTTCTTCGAGGTCCTTCTTGGTTGTCTCGCGCATTACGACAAGTTCTTCGCACAAACGAAGCGTAAAGTACTTTGTCGCCACATCCATGAGCACCGTGTTTTGCGCCATCTCGAATTCGGCCTTGCGGGCATTCACGTTCTCTTTGGCGGCATCGTATGCAGAATAAATCTTGAAACCCGTAAAGATGGGCCACACGACGGTCAGGCGGGCGTTAAAGAACCAGTCGTCCTGCACCTTCATGTTGAAATCGGAATTCTTGATTTGCTGGGCGGATTCCTGCCCCTTGCTTTCAGCCATTTTCACGGCGGCATCGTTAGCGTCCTTGCTGCTCACGACCCCGCTCCAGATATCGGCGGATTTGGAATCCACATAGGCTTTGGCCGATTTTTCGTCCATGCCCGCTTTCATTGCCTGGCCTACAGCCTCCTGATAAGCTTTAGCGTAAGCCCCATTGTACGTTGCGAGATAAGCCTTGGAATAGGCTGCAGCCCCAGCAATATCGCTCAAAGGTTGCTGAATTCGCCCAAGGTCAATCGAAATAGGGTCATTAATCTTGGTAATGCCTGCCGACAGGCTCACCGTCGGGAGGAATCGGGCAAAAGCTTCGTTTTCACCACTTTCGGCTATATCCACTTTCGCCTTTTCGGCCTTGATCTTCGAATTGTTGGCCATAGCCATGTCCAACGCATCTTGTAAAGAAAGCGAGGTCGCGTTCGCAGCCATGCTGCCACAAAGAATGAATGCAAAGTACCTTTTCATAGCTAAGTTAATAATACTAAAAGATATCAAAAACCGCAATTCCAAAACGACGCTTATTTTACATTCCATGAAAAAAGTTCCGACAAAATGTCGGAACTTTTGGTTTATTATTCAAATTTGGCTTTTTTACTTGCCCGGTGTCGGGTCAGCAACAGTCCAATTGGTGTAGCCATAGCCCATCGTCGTAAAGTCCTTACGATTGAGGCTCTTGCCCTTGCCATCGGCGGCATACAAATCTGGCCAGCGGTCGCTATAAAGCACGGCATCGGAAAGTTCATAGTACCATTGTCTCGTGCCATCGGACCTCGTCACAAACGAATACGGTTTTTTCACAGCAACCGTTTCGCCACGGTTCGAGAGTTTACCTGCATAGAAGCGGACAAGAACTGCAGCGTCTATGTTATAACGAGTACGGAGCTGAGATTCGTAGTTCTTGAGGGAATCGTCAAAAAGAACCATCTTTCCGCCAGCAGGAATCACATCTCCAGCGGCAAATTCCATGTTGACACCTTCGACTTTCCAGCCCTGCGGAGTGTTGTTGATGCTTTCGACCAAAGCCACATCGGCAGTTCCCTTGTTCACAAGTTCAAGAAATTCCAAATCCTTAAGATCTTGTTCGTTTTCGTGGTAATGGATTTCGCTGATGAAAATCGGACCTGCCTTAAGTGCGGAGTTTGCCGCACCCGGAGTTTCCGTCGCCATGGCCCCCTGAGCCGTAGAACCGGCAACGTCAACCACGCCGCTGGATTGCTTACCCGCAGAAATCAGCAAGCTCGTTTCCTTACCTGTACGTGTGCCTGCCGCAGTTTCGTACAGATAAATTTCATCACCGTTATCGCTCAAGTAGAGGCCGTCACCGAATACAGCGGCTGTCGCTTCGAGCAGCAAATAGCCCTTTGCCGGAACAACAGTGTTAGCACCACCGATAGGCCACTTTTTGCCTTTCAACTTGGATTCGAGTTCCCATCCCTTGACATCAACCGGAGCGTCGCCATAGTTGTAGATTTCGACCCAGCCGTCAGAAACACCAAGATCGTAAGGCTTGATTTCGTTCAAACGGACTGTAATGCCATCGACAACCTTATCGTCGCCAGAGCACGGATTGCCGTTAGCAACAGCGCTTGCACCCCACGACAACGGGTCAGCTTCGTTGCCGGAGCCTTTATACACGAGCGTTCTGCCCTTGCCGTCTGCAAGGCTTGGCCAAGGCGGAGCATTGCCAAACGCGGCACTGACGTCGCCCTCGCCTTTAATCTTGACATCGACGACATCGCCTTCGTTGACAAGCTTTGCGACAGCACCCGTCTTCGGGTCATTATCCCACGGTCCATAAACTTTGCATGCTGCAGTCGGATAAGTCTTCTTGAACAAAGCGACATCGTTCGCCACAATGACGTACTCGCCTTTTTTCAAAGGCTCTGCCGGGAATGCAAAGTTGACGGCACCGTCCAAGCGAACGTTACTCAACTGCATGTTATCAATATTCGGACCCGACTTGATATAGACCTCGACCCATTCCAATTCCGATTTTTCCGGAGCATTGTACATGATTTCCGAAACGCCCATATAGGTCGCATCAGCATTCAGAACAGTATCTTCAGGATTCGAACTGGACGTAGGGGCGGGGCCAGCCGCAGATGAAGTCGGAGCTACAACTGAAGACGGAGTCGGATTAGCAGCACTGCTACCCGGTGGCGGAACAGCATCAGAAGAACCAGGACCAACAACCGCAGAGCTAGTGGGCCCCGGAGTCGGAGGAGTGATAGGACTACTTTCATCGTCAGAGCAGGCAGAGAACATACCCATTACAGAGACACAAGTGCCAACTGCAAGCCATTTTTTGGTATTCATAAGCGCCTTCCTTTTTTTAAAATTTTTTGATCTTATCTATCTAAATCTATATTAAAAATTCCCCGCAAGACGAGTCCAATATGGACTTTTGAAACGTCGCGGATTTTCATAAACACGCTTCCATTCCGCAGCCGCATTTCCGAACTTAGAGAATGCAGAATGCTTCAAGTTCAAAGCACGTATCAAGTCGAACATCCAGTACGGCATCTGGGCTGCCGGGCACTTGAGTTCAAGCACAGCGTCGCAACCCGGCTGGAAAAATCGAGGGATTCCGGTAGAATGCATGTAGTGCGGATCCACCGTATAATCAAATCCGTTCTCTTCGCGGAAACGCATACCTGTGTCGATCGTCACACGGGAATACTCCTCACGGAGGCCGAACCAGGCGCGGCGTTTGTACTGCGTCAAGAGTCGCGGATGCGCATGATGGACTTCGGTCTTGTACAAGAAATCCTTGAGGTACATGCGGTCTTTATCGCTCTTGCACGGCCATTCGTCCGGTTTCATGTTCCAGACTTCACCCGGATTGATTCCCTTGATGGTCGCACGGCTCTTGTAGCATATGTTACGGATTTTACGCTTGACTTCAAAGTGGAACGTACCGTCCTGTGCCGGATGCTCACCGTAAGTGCGGATACGCATGTTGAAACGGTCCAAAAGCTGTTTCTTTTTCCAGCCAAGGAACGTCCATGTCGGAGAATCCAGGTAAAGGTTCGTAATCCAGTAGAATCCACCCGGTGTAATTTTGGAATAATAGTCTTCTTCGCAGTACGGAGCGAGAAAAGCACCTATCCGGTCCGCCCATGCGACGGGAATATGGTACTTGAGCTCGAAACGCTCGAGAAGGCTAAATCCGCGGGCCTCGGCCATAAACTACCTGATTCCTTCACGAAGATGGTTTGCGACATCCTGACGGGCAAGGCCCCCAGCGTAATCGAGCAGGGACAGGTAGCGTTCGAAAATATCGTATTCGAGTTTTGCAGCCTTCAAGTCGCTTTCGAGAGCGCTTTCGCGGGCGCGCAGGAGCAACAGCGGGTCCGAACCCGCATTGCGTGCAAACTGTTCCATGAAGCCGCTGGCGTTCACTTGTTCGGCATAGTCCTTCAAGACCTTCCACTGGCCTATGAGGGCAAGCACTTCTTCAGTGAGGCGGGCAACCTTCTGGTTCACTTCGCGCACATCGTCCAAGTACTTGCTTTCGGCATCGAGAACGGCAACCTGTTCACGGAGTGTGGCGTCCTTGTTGCTGTCGAAGAACGGCAGACGGATGGCGAGGTTCACAAAGAACTTGTCCGCAGTCTTGCGGTTGTCCTGGTCAGCGACAAGTTTGCGGCTCGTGTAATACGGATCCGCAATGCAATCACCGCTATTTCTCATGAATTCATCTTTATATTTTGCATATTCGGGCTTTAGCACATCCGTGCAATTCAACTCCTTGTACTTTTCCATCAGGGATTCAATCTGGAGCGAGTAGCCGATACCGAGATGAGAAATGTAGTTGCGGTCCTTGCTGGCATCTTGCTTCGCCTTGGAAACGTCAGTGTCACGTTTGCCCTTCGCGAGAGCCACCAGCGGGAAGTTTTCATCGACGTTCACGCCGTCCTTCAGGAACTCGGCAAGTTCGTCCATCGTCGGGATAAAGTTGGTATCAAGGTCAACACCTTCGAAGTCCGGCACCCAAATTCTAAGCTTGAGCTCGGCATCGCGGAGCGCCGTGCTGTCCGAAAGGATGCTCGACTTGAGCGATGCGTTCTTTTCGAGCGAGGTCATCAAGTCTTCGGCATTGAACGAAGCGGAGCCCGACTTGAGGTGGAGCACCTCGATACGGTCGCTGTTCACCTGCAGAAGCTGCTTGTTAATCTCGTTTATCTTCTTGCGCAACACATAGCGCACACCGCGTTCGTAACGGTCGTAAAGAAGTATGGAACGTTCAACGGCGAAAGTTGCCTGCTGGTAGTTCTTGACGGCTTCGAAATGTTCCTTGTCAGCAGCACGTTCGCCAAAGGCCTGCGGCGTCACGCGGAGTTCAAAATCATGCTTGGCAAAGCTGAAACCGTCCAACTGGTAACGGAGCTCAATTTTGTCCCAAAGCTTGAGGTTACGGTCGGTGGCGGTCGCCTCGGCACGTTTTTCGGCAGCCTGATATCTCGGATCATCCTTGGCAGATTCGACAAGGCGTTCCCAAGTAAGCGGACTAGCAATAGCGGCTGCAGTGAGCGCAAGCGATATTAACGATACAGTTTTCATTTACTTCTTAGCCTTCTCTTGCTGCTTCTTCAAGTTACGAATGCTTGTTTCAGTGATGGTCACCATTTCACCCAGCAAGAACTCGTTGTCTTCCGGAATCTTGATAGTCACTTCGCGACCAAAGACAGGCAGTTCGGGCATCTTCCACATGCGTTCGGGGAACGGCACGATGCGGCTGGAAAGGCCAACGACCTCGCCCACCACAGCCTTGCCTGCACCAGCCAATGTCGTCACCTTCACGGCTTCGCCAATATTCGTGTTCTTGTAAATCTGTTCGTTGATGTAACCGCGAACGAGAGTCGGAGACTTGTGGGCAAGCGTTACAATCGGTGCAAAACTCGAAACCTTTTCGCCATCGCGAACGTTCACGTCACCGACGACCCAGTTTTCCTTTGCAATCTGGGTGAGTTCTTCTTGCTGCTTGCGCATTTCGGCAAGTTCCTTACGGATGTTGGCGGCTTCGCTCTTGCCGCTAGACTTCTGGAGACGGCCACTGCCACGGAGAAGAGCAATCTGTTCGTTCGCACTCCTGGTAGCAAGTGCAAGTTCGTTCTTGAGACTCTTGATACGCATGGCCATGGCGTCGTTGCCGTCGCTCTTGGACTTCGAGTTGGAGAGGCTCTTGAGCTTTGCAGAAATAGCCTTGTTGCTTTCGTATTCCGTTTCGAGGTTGCGGATTTCGGCAGAAAGCGTGAGGCGACGCGTTTCCAGGTTCGCCTTGACATCGGCCACCTTCTGGTCGATTTCGGCAGAACTCAAGTTGCTGCGGCCTTCGATATTGTCCAGTTCGCGGGAGAGTTCCGCGATGCGGAGTGTGAGGTCAGGACGGTTGATGACCACGATGGTATCGCCCGCCTTGATTTCCTGACCGGGCACCACATAGACCTTGACAATTTCGGTCGGGGACGGGAGGCTGATAATCGTTTCGCTGGATTCCGCAATGCCACGGAACATGGCTGCCTTGCCTTGGTACATAAAGCCGAGCATAACGGCGAAAATCACGCAGAGAATCCAAGCAATAGAAAGCTTATGGGTATAGACGTAGGCGACACCCGGATTGTTCTTGTGGGTGTTCCAGAAAGTGTCGAGAAAATCTTCAAGTTTATTCATTTTCAATCCTCCCTACATTTCCGTCGTGGCGTCTTGCATCATGAACTGGACATCCGAAATGCCTTCGATTTTCGCAAGCATCGTGAGAATTTCGGCAGCGGGCTTGGTCGCACGGAGGCGAATCTGGTAGGCAACGTCCAAGCGGGCGCCGCCATCGACTTCGCGCATGGTTATCAAAATGAACGTCTTTAGATTGCCTTTCATGATATCTTCTACCTGACCACGGACCTTCGGTTCGTTCGGGAGAGCAAAGCGGAGCATGCCATCAAAGAAATGCTTGGTACCAAGACCTGTACGGGAGAGAAGGAAAGCCACGCAGCAGAACGCTATCGTTCCGCCCACGGCGGCACCCCAGGCATAGACACCGCAACCGATACCTGCACCTAGCGCCGCGAATATGAACATGATATCTCGCGGATCCTTGAAACTCGTACGGAAGCGGACCACCGAGAGGGCACCCATCATGCCGAGACCGCGACCGACGTTATCGCCGATGGCCTGCATAATCATCGAAGCAGCAACAGCGCTCAAGACAATGCCCTGGACGAAGTTGCGGGAATAGGAAAGCCCGAGGAAGGTCTTTTCGTATGTCCAACCGATGGCGGAAGACAGGATGAAAGCCAAGATCAAGGTGTAGGCAAGCGTAATAATCGTTGCGTTTGTTGTGCTGGACTGGACAGCAAGAAGGTCAAGCATAATAACTCCGTTAATTAATTCTTTTAACCCGTGGTTCTCAAAATTTACTTAAAAATGGGCATTTTTTTTCCATTCTTATGTAAATAATGGACTAACAAAAATCTTACCGTCCTTTTTCACAAAAGGATTTGGGCGTATTTCACCCATTTTTGCATCCACAGGTTTTAAAAACCCTCGCTAAAAATAATAAAAGTACATTTTTCGTTTCTGAAAAAAATATTTTCATGTTGGTTACTCTAACAACGCATTGTAAGAACCGCAACATTTGTTTATTTTCGGAAACATATTAGACGAAAGAACGGGACATCGCCCCTACAGACGAGAGACGAAAGAGGTATTCCATGACAAAAAAGTCCTCGCGGAGCAGAGACTTTCGGTTTGGAGCTTTTTCTGTTTTATGATTTTTACAATTCGATTTACCGGATAGAAACAGCCCTAATTTCATTCCCGTAACGGACTAAGAACCTTCCTGCACTGGGAAAATCGATATTCATTGAGGATTCCGTACGCAATTTGCGGAGAACTCGCCCCTGGATATCCATCACGAGGAGTGTCTTGCCCGGCACAAGCCCGGACATGACGACAACGTTTCCACTTACGGCAATACGCCAAGCGCTTTTCGGCAATATTTTCGGAAGAGCAATCTTATTATTAACGACCGTGGCAATAACCAGGTGCTCAACAAGGCCATCACAATACGAGTCGTTTACTTCTACATTAAAGATTTTTGCATCCTTTTGAACAGATTTAAACAGTCCCCCATATTTGTACGCATCATACGCTTCATACCCATCACTGGACTTTAGGTACAAACCAGAAATGGAATGTCCATTCCCCAGAAATTTTCCTTCAAAATACGCTATCGGTCTCCAAACAAAATAACTATTTGTATCAAGATTCAGTTTAGAATCCTTTATCATATTTTCATTGACAACAATATCGTTCTGAAGAGACGCACACAATTTTCTGTCAGCAGATTTTTCAATCCAATACAATTCCTCTTTTGAGGTAACTAGATAACACCCCGTTGAATCTTTTAATGGTTCTTGCGGAACAGGAATCCACTGTGCATAATAATCTCTATTAGTAGGCGGTTCCGGCCAAGTCGGATTTCCCCATTCATAAGGTTTTTCTACCCGCCAAGACAAAAATACGGCACCCTCACGAGTTGGATCTTTTACTTTTGGGCTTTCGAGAACCGTATAAGTTGTCGGGTTATCGGGATGATTTACACCACCAACTAGGTGATACGTAATCGTATATACGACAGGTTTCCACTTGACATACACCGTAATATCCTCAGTATTATCTTCAGGAATTTCTTTAATTTCTTTCGTGAAGAGAGAATCCACATACCAGCCGTCAAAAGTATATCCATCAGAATACGCCTTTTCTAAAACAAACGTTGATGAATCCGTTGACCATTCAATTTTACACGAACCATAACAGTATTGTTTGTCATAAGAGCCACGATACACACCCATTTCTAAAGTGATAATAAAACGGCTTTCCCATTTTGCATACAAGATTCTTTCATCGAGATTTCTTGTATCTATGGAATCCACTTTATTTGTAAAGGCACTGTCCAAAAACCAGCCTTCAAATACGTCATTAATCTTGTGCGGTTCACTTAAAGCGAACGGCTTGTCGCCAACCGTAAAATAACGAGGATTCTTTTCATTGTTCTCGCCGCCATTCAAAACATAACGAATTTCGACCTTTACCCCACCGAAAACGGGATGCGGATCCGTACCGATTTTTTGAGTCCATCGCAAATCGTCATTCTTAGACAAAATATTCAACGCCGTTCCATCAGCAAATTGTTCTTTGCTTAGCGAAGTCGCTTTTGAAACAGAAGTATCCTTGGAATCCATGCACAGGGCGTTTTCTATCACAAAAGCAGAATCACCCGCAGAGCAAACAGGTTCCTTTACAGCAACGATGCAGTCCGATTTCAAGCCCTGCAGTTTTCCGAGAAAAAAGACATTATTCAAAACAGCTTGATTCATGCTAGCAGCGATTCCACCAACAGTTCCACCTTCGACAATGCCTAAACTATAAGCGTTCTCAATCGAAGACGCATTGGAGCGTTTTCTATCCAGAACATGAACATAGTCCGCCGATATTGCCGGAGCAGTCAAAGGACATTTTTCACTTATAACTTCTTTTCCAACCAAGCCCCCTGCATATTGAGTTCCATGAACAGACGCTTCAGAATAAACATTATATATCCAAGTTTCCCAATCAACCGTTCCGACTAAGCCGCCAGCCGTATTCGCAGAAAAATAGGAGTCTTTGATTCCCAAATTTCTCACGACACTTCTGCGTTCCAAAAAATCAAACAAGCCCCCTTCGCCTCTCAAGCCCGATATTGAAAAACCATTGCCATCAAACGTTCCAAAGAAGTTCAAACTCGGCCACCACACATAATCATCTAAAGATAGATTCCCTTCTGCATCCAAAAGGTTCTTGTTCACAACAATGTCATTTTGGAGAGAGACACACGCGGGATCAACGATAGAATACCGGCCATCAACATAAAAAACATCTCTAAGTCCATAAAGTTCCTCGGCAGAGTGGATTAAATAACAGCCACGTTCATCTATTTGCGGCGTTTTGGGAACAAGTCCCCATCTTGCCGAGACCGTAAAGTCACCGAGAATATGAGAAATATATGATTCCGGATCCCCTTTAAAAGAACTCTCAAAATTCCAATTCGGGCTAACAGTGCATGCACTAGCAGACTCGATATACCATCCCAAAAAAGCATAGCCTTCACGTGTAGCAGGCTTTAATTCGATTTTTTTTGTGATTTCATTGCCATAGCTTGTTGGATTATCCGGATGATTCGTTCCACCATTCAATATGTACGTGATGGTTCTAGCATCAGCAAAAGAGGTCACCAATACCAAACAAATAAACAGCACCCAAATTCTACGGAAGCGGCACAACATAAAGACACTCCTTCATTTTAATAATATACACAAATAAACATGCGAAAAATTTAAGTGCAATTTTTTTTACATGCAATGTAACTAGGAATACGAAAAAGTCCCCGCAGACGCGAGGACTTATTGGAGAGGAGTGTACTATTTAGTATTTAAAGCCCGTTTTTATTGAACAACGTGTAGCCGCGCACGAGACCGTCTTGGAATAGCCGCACAATGTAATTGCCATTCTTGAGGCCTGCGATATCGACGTCAAAACTGTTTGTGCCTGCGGGGAGCATTTGCGAGAGTTTCAGGCGCCCATCCATTGAATAAATTTTTACATTCATCGTTCGGGCAAGTGCGGCGTCCGACTCGATTTGGAGCATCTGCGAATTGGCACGGACGCGGAATCCCTGGTTCACTTTGGCGACCGGCGCAATGTCCGTCGGCGGGTCAACAACGACCGGCTTCGGCTTGTTGCGGAGGAGGCGTATGCTGTAGATGCCGCCCACCATTCCAGAAGTTGCCGAGAACGCGATACGCACCACCTTCTTGCCCTTGACCATCTTGTCCGGGATGGGGTACGTCACGTTCACGAACTCGTCCTTTTTCCATTTGCCCGAGATATTTTCGGTCGCGAGTTTTTCGCCGTCAATCGTGATGTCGAATTCACGCGTGCAGCCTTCGTTGCCCCAGTAACGCACCATGAGACTCAAGGAATCTTCGCTGTTCGTCTCGAATTCATAGCTGATGAGACCGCCATCGCCACCCGAGCACTTGCCTGCGTCGCGGTAGAATTCGCCATTCGCCGTGCCCTTGGTGGAATTTTTCTCTTCCATCTTGTGATCGACTTCTGGCTGC
>Ga0247611_10007408_pt1 | contig 13809 bp, 20 predicted proteins | sample 177DNAGHGhighgp2_FD_192422 | JGI IMG/M metagenome (GOLD analysis project Ga0247611, IMG submission 192422) | Sheep rumen microbial communities from Palmerston North, Manawatu-Wanganui, New Zealand - 1770 DNA GHGhigh gp2 | ecosystem: Host-associated > Mammals > Digestive system > Stomach > Rumen...
TTCCTTACTATTGCGTTATTATTTCTAGTACAGTCAGCGAGGGCACAATTCAATGATACTAATGACGTAGTTAGATTACTAGGTAAAATTCAATGTTCAGGAAAAACCTCAATAATAAACAATTCTGGACTTATCGGGGAGTTTGGAGGTGAGTTATCTATCCAAAACATCATAAATCAGAATCTTAATTTTGATATAGATCTCGGTATGTGGTTTGGTAGTGATATAAATAATATAACCGGGTTTGATTTTTCACTTGGCTTTTTATATACCGTAAAACCACCCTTCTATATCTTCTGTGAGTTTCATCCTAGGATCCACAACGAACGTAATATCTATACTGAACAAAATATAGGAGATGAAATCAGTTTTTATGGATTGTCAGTTCTTGGGGCTGGATATGCGTTTAATCTTTGGAGAAGTTTATATCTCTTTACAGAAACGGGGTTTAATTTCTTCATAAGTACTATGGCAACCTCAAGTAGTAATGCAAGTCTTAGGAATGACATACAATATTTTATATTATTTGGTTTAATGATCAGAAATTTTTAAAATATGGAACTAGAAGTATATATTAAAGACGATAATGTTGATAAGATAAAAGAAATTATACTTGGAGTTGTGAAAATTCCATTACGTCCTTGTCCTTTTATAGAAATTAAGAAGGGTGAAAGATACGGATTTCTTAACTTAAAGAAAGCTAAGGAGGATTTATACTCTAATGTGGAGAGCTTGGAAAATAACTTATATACTAGAGAAGAATATATAAAAGAATTTGGTATAGATCCTTAAAATGATACTAGACCCACAAAATATTATGTTGTTCAAGTAGTAAGAATGAGTGGTAGAAGTATGAGCTTTCAATTTAATACACGAGATGAAGCTAGAGAATATATAAAACTTTTTTATCCAGAGTATAATGTTAGGGTTGTATAAAAAATAAAAGATAGAATTAATTTTCTATCTTTTTTATTTCCTCTCATGTAACCAAGAAAGTATTGTTAGTCTTATTAACTCACACTCTTCACTTTGTTCATATCTCTGTTCTATTATTTCATTTATATCCCTCCTCAATTTCATATCTTCACTATCTCTATCAATAACTCTTGTGTTTAGGAATATGCAACCATCACAATCACCAATATCTTCCTTAACATACTTATATAAATGTAGGGTAGTACATAAATATGAAAATCTACATAAACTACATGGAAAGAAATCAAACTGGGATCTCTTAACTTTTATTAATAATTCCCCTAGTAACTCAGATTTAATATGTTTCGGGTAATAGGGGCTAATATTCCCGTCATCTATTGTGTTATATATTATTCCCATATAATCTTTCTAATGCCCAAGCAGATATATAGACATTTATTAGTGATATCTTTTCATCTACATCTAATTCCGATGATATTATATCAAAAATTTCCCCAAAGACATCTCCCCTAACTACATCCAGTAAATCAAAGACTAATTGATTATTATCGTTACAATATTCTTTATTTATCCTAATATCATCTGTAAATAATATATCTCTTAGTCCCAGTTTAATACACCAATAATATAAGCTGCATTGAACACACTTATTACATTCCATTACTGGTATTTTTGATACGACTTTGATTCTACTACCTAATATCCTCGAATAAAAAATATCACCCTCTTTCACATATATAAGGCTATTAATTCCTTATAATTGAAATGAATACAAAAGTAATTACAGAAAATCATACAATAGAAAAGGTAGAATCTAGTGTATGTATTAATACATCGTTTCATGATTTTGTGATAAGAGCTAGTAAATCTGAAATTCTGGAAATCCTCGGAATAAAACCTGAATTTTATAGATCAGGAGAAACCCATTATGATTGGTCTCTCCTAGTAGATGGTAAATATCCTTGTACAATTTATGACCGAGATAAAAATTGTAAGTTTTTAAAGAAGGATGAAGTCACTGATTTCCATATTGGTTGGGAAGGTTATTACATGAGTGGGGTTGATGAGAATTTACCAGAATCAGAAAACGGAAAAGCAATAATAGAAGCATTAAGAGAAGCAGGATTAAGAGTTATTCGTTTCTAAATATGAATAAAGAAAAACGGTTAGCTTGGTTACTTAGACATGATAAAAATGGACTAAGACTAGGAAAAATAGATGGAAACGGATGGAGACAAATTGAAGAACTCGTTTCTGATCATGGTTTTTCAAGAGAAGAAATTGACACTATTCTGAAGGAAAACGATAAACAAAGATTCGAATATAACCAAGAGCAAACATGTATAAGAGCAAGACAGGGACATAGTATAGAGGTAGATGTTGAACTGCCCGAAACTATACCGCCGGAAATTCTCTATCACGGAACAACTAGGGAAGCTTTGGAATGGATTTATATGGACGGAATTAAACCCATGTCACGATTATACGTCCATCTATCTGAGACTGAAGAAACGGCGGAGAAGATCGGGCAGAGACATAAAGGAGAAACGGTTATATTAAAAATACGGGCCTTAGATATGTGGAACCAGGGCATAAAGTTCTGGAAATCACGAAATGGGGTCTGGCTTTGTAAATACGTTGATAGAAAATATTTATTATAACTATGATTGAAATAATTAAAAATCCAAATCCGAAGAAACCACCAAAATGGAGAGCGGTTTGTAAAAAATGTGGATGTGAGTTTTCATATCAGGAAGAGGATAGGTCTAGTGATTGGAATGGTGTTTTGGGCCCTGGTTCGTATGGTGGTGATCATGTGTTTTGTCCTAATTGTGGTGAAAGAGTTTGGGCATCTATGAGAGACAAAGATTTAATAACAGAAGAAAATGAAAAAACTAGTTGAAGCTTTGTTATTCGCCTCCTTAACTCTTTGTGGATGTGAAGTAAAAAATAAGGAAGGAATAGAACCAATAAAACAGATAACTTGGAATGAGGCAATGGGACTTGGAGAATTTGTATTGGTATCTAAGAAAGAAGATTGTGTCTACCCTTATTATGTAACTACAAGGACGGCATTTATAAAAAAAGATAGTCAAATTTATTATGTCCGCCCTAGTATCCCCGAAGAAATATGGAATAATTACTTTAAGGATACACAAAAAGGAGATACTATAAAAATATGACCTGAAAGCCTTATATATGTACAAAAAAATATAAGATATGGAACTTGTAAAAATAAAGAAGGACGAAGAAGGAAATAAATCGGTGGAAATAAATTGCTGGGGTGTTATTGTGATATGCCTTTGCCTCAGCCTGATGATCCCTAATAGAATCGTCATAAAGAAAGATTAAAGCGTATGAATAGAAGAGCCTGAGATTAAATTCTTGGACTCTTTTTTCTTCTCTAAAAACCGGAGCGACCACTTTTTTTACGTTTTTTGATATGAAACCCTTATATATGTAGAGAAACATGGTGGGAAATAAGCCTGTTTACTATATAGAGAACAGATTATTTTGTTTCTCTATTTTATTTTAAACTATGTATGAAAAAGGGGAAATTAATTTATCTCCTAATAAACCAAACAAATAAAACCAAAATAATATGGCAAATATTAATATCTATGGGGAACTTTACAATAATACCCCATCTGGATTCGTGACTCAATCCCAGCAAATTATGGATACTGAACTGGGAAAGAGACAGAACCAAATTAATGAGGAGCTTATGAGTCAGGTGGAAGGGATGAAAGATGAAACTGCTTTTTTAATCTGCTCAACTCCCGGAAATACATGGAAGAAGGTAATTAGTGCTGAGGATTTTGTACTGTCTACTAATATCCGAATCCTTGTAAAAATGGAACACGCACATACCTCTGCAAATAGCCCCACCCTAAATATAAATGGAACTGGGGAATATACAATACAATATGGGGGAAGAGGAGCTAGTAACGTAAACACCTGGACTGATAATGAAGTTCTGGATATTTACTTCGACGGAACTCAATACATAGCTAGAGGTGTTGAAAATAAAGTTGGCTATGTAGTGTGTAATTCCTTAGCCGACAATCCTGAAAAAACTGCAATCTGTCCCGCCTTCAACTTAGATAGCTTTGTTCGAGTCCTGGTTAAAATGGTGAACTCAAATACAGCAGCTAGTCCAACCTTGAATATAAATGGAACCGGAGCTAAGGAAATAATCTATAACGGTGAGGCTGTATCTTCTGAAAATACTTGGGCCGCTGGTGAAGTCTTGGATGTGTATTATGATGGGGTTAAATATCAAACAAATACATACGGAGGAGCTAAATTTGAAAGCGGTGAAAAAGTGGGTAATGTTAGTATAGAAGATTACCCAGTTGAAAATAGCGAAAACCTAGTAAAAAGCGGCGGTTTATTTAATCTAGTATCTCAACAGGTTTATTTAGATCCAGATAGTCAAGTAGATCCAGACCCAGGATTTGTACCAGAAAATGATAGCGTTCACGTTCATGGTCAGCAAACTATAACAGTAGCAGATCAAAAACAAATTAGAGCTAATCTTGGATTTGGTGACGGTGATATAGATGAAGAACCGGTAGAAGGAAGTGAAAATGTAGTTAAGAGCGGTGGACTGTTTGATATTAAGACACAACAAGATACACTAAATACAGAACTTCAAGACTCAATAGCTTCCGGAGATCAAAATACCGCTTATGTAACTTGTGATACCGCTGCTGGAACTACGGCAAAGGTGATTAATGACTTAAACGACTTCACACTTTCTACTAATATACGCCTCCTAATAAAAATGACTTATACCAATACCGCAAATAATCCCACCCTGAATATAAATGGAACAGGCGCGAAAGGAATAGTCTATAATGGAGGTGCTGTTTCCGCTAGTAATACATGGGAAGCAGGTGAAGTCCTAGATACATACTATAATGGAACCTCCTATATATGTGATACAAGGGGGGGGGTAAGTTTGGAACTGGTCAGAAAATTGAAACAATTGATATCGATGATGGAGTAGGTAATTCAGACTCTACACTGATTACACAAAAGGGCGCAACAGAGTTAGTAAGTGAATATAACGTCAGTACAAATAATAACAACACTGAATATACCTTTGCTCAGGCTGTAGCATTAGTTCCTGCGTCGTTACAAAAAGGCGGATTAACTATTAAGTATATTGATAGTACAACGCATAAATATACTATAAAACGTTTAATGAGTTCTACTTGGAATACTATAGAAAGTAATTGGCAGGGTATTGACGATGAACCTACTGCTGGAAGCGATAATTTGGTTAAGAGTGGAGGAGTACAGGAGAAAGTTGGTCAGTTAGAGCAAGAACTGAATGGAGGAATTGCTGTAACCGAAAGACAAAGTATAAATCCACAAACTGAACTCACTGATACTTTGTTAGGTTTTTTGAGAGTTATGAGTTATGGTTGGGATTGGTTGTACAGTGCTGGTAGTGGTTATTCCGCTTTTATTAAAATTGCAGATTTGGATATAGTTCCTACGCATTTAAAGATAATAGCAAGTACAGGACAAAGTCAAATTGCATTTCTTAAAAAGAAATTACCAGAAAGTAATGCTAATCAATACACATTAAAATACACATATATTGCTGATGATGGTGAAGTTTATAACGGAACCTCATATCCTTATCATAGAGTTTTATCTGGACAAACAAGAATATTTGAAATACCTGACGGAACTAATTATATTTATATAAAATTAAGTACTTTAACCTATAATTATACACCAAGTATAATAGAGTTTTTAGTAGGTACTCAAGTTATAGGTATTACTGAGAAAATAGGTGATTTGTCACAACTTAACACAGAGGATAAAACATCTATTGTTAATGCTATCAATGAAGTTTCAAGTGATGCTACTGTAAGTAAAATTGTAGGATTTTCAGAGGTAGGTAAATCAGTTGAGATTTCTAGTGGTTTTGGTAATATAAATACAAGAATAGTTACCGGAATTTCTGGTAAGAAGGGGTATAAGTATAAAATAACTTGTGACAATACCAATGGTCTTTCTACTGCTTTATGGAGATTATTCCCTAATAATACTGGAAATTATTTAACAACTGCCGAAGTGGCAGCTGGTGATATTTGGAGTAATATATATGAATGTTCCAGTGATTATGAGCAACTATATATAAGTTGTAATAATGCTGTAGTAATTACAATAGAAGTTCTTGGTACAAATGAAGATATGTTTCCTCTTGATTTGAGAAATATTGGTCTCGAACAAGGGAATCTTACTGGCAATACTGCTGGTTCTGTTGTAACCAAAATTTCTGACACAAATGTTGTAAGACTTAAAATTAAGATTCCAGCCATCAAACGAGATTTTAATGGATTGAGAGTTTGGTTTGCAAATATTCCTCCTGCTATTGTTCGTGAAGGTCAAGATTATAGTGACTATTCATGGAGATATAGATGTTATTTTCTTAATGCAGAAGGTAAGGCAATTACAAATGTTGGAAGTCTCTGGCCAGAAATGACAGATAACTTTGCAGCAGCACAAAGTTTTGATAACAGTGCAGCCAGACAAGCAACAGATATTTGGATAACGTTTGTTTTTTCAAACGGAACTACTTTTGCTCCTATTACACCAGATGATATTCCTTTTGGAACTTTAAGAATGGTTATGGGTAAGGACTACAGTTCGGTAACAACAGATTTGTTGAATGGTGATATAGAAAAAATAACGGGTTACTTTGATGTAAAAGATTTTAGGTACACCGATTATTGCGGAATATCTGCTTCTGGTGTTGATGATGGTAGCACTATTAAATGTTTTTGCACTTCTGATTATTTTAGAGTAAACAGCGATGGTATTAAAATAAAAACTAATGCACGTACAGATGGAAAAACATTGTTATGGAGAGTCGTCTATTATGACAAGAATAAAACATTTATTTCGTCAACTGGCAGTTATGCAAACCCTTCAAACAGGATAGCACCAAATAACGCTATATTTTTCCGTTTAAGTTTCTTAATGAAAGAAGAGGGTGTTGAAGTTCAAACTACATCTGCTGATTTGGAATATGGTAATCTTCTTATTACCATATCAAAAGACAGCCTTACAAGTCAGTTGGAAAAAATCGGGACTACTTTATATGGTAATAAACTTGTTAACCTTGACCCTGACAAGGTTGTTTTAATTAAGGCTTCCAAACAGGCTGCTGATAACTACGGGATGAATAATAATGGAACTAATTTCCCAACACTTTTTATTACTACTGATATTCACAGTCAATGGAATTATCCCCATTATTTATCATACTTGGAAAAAACACTTGCCTATGGAAATACCTTGCCTGAAATTAACTTGATGATGATGCTTGGTGATTTGGATGATAATCCAATTACTCTTGGTAATAAGAATTGGAAACAACTTGTTCTTGCACAAGACAAGCCACTTCTTGCTATTGCTGGAAACCATGAAGTTTATAAATCTACATCGTGGACAGACCCAAACAACTTCCAAGGGTTCACTGACGCTACTTTGTTTGATTATTTCTATAATTCTGACACTATTACCAAGTGTGGTGAGGTACATGGTGGAACAGACCACGACAAGCCCTATTATTACAAGGATTTAGCACCAGTTACTTATTATGCTATTGAACAGGGTGACAAAGTGACTAAAACATTTAAACTCCGTCTTATATGTTTATATCAGTATGAATATGTAACTCCTACTGATTCAACTACAGGTGCACCACTGAACAATTACAAGAGTCAGTACAAAGTGTTTTCACAAGACCAGATAGACTGGCTGCTTGATGTTCTTGACTCATGTGATGCAGATACACATATCATGGTTATTGCACATGAAGCCATTTGTACTGGTATGAAACCCACTGATACAGATTGGAATTGCACCACTCCAGCATACACTACAAGAACTGAAGTGAACAATATGTCTGACAATCTAATTATTCCTAAAATTATAGATGCTTGGGTGAATGGTTCTACGGTTCAAACGACTTGTAATATGGGTGTTGGTAATCCTTTAGAAACTTATGTTACAGTAACTGTTAATCACACATTCAATTCTGCTCACCACAATAAGTTTGTATGCTATCTTGGAGGTCATGTCCATGCTGACTATATTGTTGCACATGATGATTATCCTGAGCAAATTCAAGTGCTTTTAACTTGTACTAACAATTTATTCACTCAACAGAGTGGAGAACTTTATCGTGGCAATGGGAAACATAGGTATAGTGGAACAGCAATTACTTATATCCCTCTTTCTAAGACTTTAAGAGGAGAAACCCCTACTAAGAGAGAGATTAGGCTTATCCATGTTGGTGCTGATAAGAAATATAATATGAAAGACCAAGTTATGACTAGTGTTTTGTTAGAATCTTATTAAGATGTAGTCCCTTGAAAAATAAATTTTGTCAATTAAAATTTATTTATTAATTTTGCAGTAAATTTAAATAACAAGGATATGGCCAAAAGAAGTAGTAAATCAAGTAAATCATAAAACAAGATAGAACTACTATAAGGACTACATCAATAAAAGGTGTAGTCTTTTTACTTTCGTCCCTAGTTTTTGCGTCTTTTCCTTATATATGTTATGTCGCGTATAAATTCAGCTATACCTTTAGATTTTTTAACCGATGAACATTTATTAGCGGAACATAGGGAGATTAAACGTTTACCTTATTGTCTTTCCCGCGCTCTCATATCTGGATCGATAAACAAAATTCCACCCTCATTTACTTTAGGTCCAGGTCATATTTTATTTTTCTTAGATAAAATGAAGTTTACACATCTTCGTTACATTAGTTTGTATGAAGAGTGTTTAAGGCGCGGGTTTTCTGTTCTTAATTATTCTGATAATTGGAACCCTTGGATAAATACGCCTTATTATAAAACGTATGAGCCGGGGGAGATGGAGTTTATATTATTACGAAACAGAATTATTACCAGGATTATGAAGAGTAGTAAGGAGTTTTGGCATTATCATAGTGAGAGGATAAGTAAGGATGATGCATGTAACTTATTTAACCTTTCTTTTCCTTATATATGAACAATTAATTTAACTTTTATGAGTTTATTTCATTATTCAGCAACTCAAGTACATAAGAGTATTAAGAGTTATGGTTTAGAATATGTGAAGAATTTAAAGCGCGATATCCAAGTTCCCGACCCCTCTTTAGAATTATTGGGGAAGCTTAATAAACTTGAGGAGCTTGGATTCGGGAACACAGAAAACGCGCAACTCATTAAAAAGACTTATCAGGGTATTAAAGACGCTGAGAAGTTAAGAGCTTTTAATATAGATGCTGTTCGTTTCCTAGATCATGCAATTCAGATTTTCGGGCCTCATGTCATTCTAGTTTCTTATCCTAGATTTCAACAACTCCTCGAAAAATACTCTCTAGTGTGTGGTAATTTTAGTGGATTTCTTGGAACTATACCAGATAAAAACCTCGATGAAATAGCTGAAGTAAAAGATAAGATTAGTAAGGATGCGAATATATTTGGAATAGGAAACTTAGAGGCCTATAAAGTAATTTCATCTATTAGTCATGATTCTGATACGGAATATAAAGATGGAGAATATAAAGCTTTACTTAAGGCTTGTAGATTCCCATTCTCTATAAAAAACCTAGTTGCTCCGATTTTCTACGACTCTTATCCTAATGATAGGGAGTTATATAGAAGTCTAGTTATGGATTATAGTGGGTTTAGTAGTTCGGATGTAGGTAGGATGTGGGGTAGAGTAACTTATATTAGATACTGTGGTTCAACAAATCTCTATATATGTGCCCCAGAAAAAGAAATGACGGGACTTAGTATACATGAAGAAAGAATTAATCGTACTAATGATCCTTTTGTAATATCCCTAACTAAGTTCGGTGTTCTAATTCATTCTATGTGGGGTGAAGAAAGTAAGGACGAAATACTTGGGAAATACAAAGAGCTAAGTAATCTTCTCGTTAAAGTAAGGGGGAGTAATCAGTAAAACTATGACTTACGTAGTTTCTTTTCATAGAGACTGGTCGGGTTATTCCCAAGACAATAGAGGTAAAGAATTTGGGATGGCAGAAGTTTATTTATCAGAACTTTCCGATGGCCGAGGAGAAATTTATTATGATGATGAAGAAATGTATCCTGGAGATATAGTTTTACAGATAAGGGAGAAACTAGCGAAAGACTTAAAAACTGGAGAAGAGCATATAACAATACTTAATTTCTGGCGGCGTTGGTATTAAGAGCGTGAATAAAATAGGGTGGGAGATTTTTAATAGTCTTCCGCTCTTTTTTTTACGCCGCCTGAGATACCGTGGATTTCCTTATAATTGAAATGACGAAAGAAGAGAAAGAATTAGTTTGTAAAGTTATAGAAAGAATAAAAAAGGAAGTAGATAAGATAGAGGAAAGTCTTATGCACAAAGAAGGGGAAAACTTAGTAGCATCAGAACCAAGAGAGATTGGAGCTTTAAATGCTACATCTCTAATATCTAACTTCTTACATTATACAAAATTATTTCCAGAAAAATTATTTGAGAGTGAAGATGGTGAGTGAGGCCTGGCTTGAAGAATTAAAACACAATATAAAAGATGAAAAAGATAACTTACTTTTTTAATAAAGCCGGAAGAAAATTAAGTGGTCGAGAAAAGTTAGTTGTATATTCACAGGAAGAGGATATAACCCTCGAATATCCCGATTCAGTATTAGAGAGGACTGAAATAAAAGACCTAAACGAACCTATTTCCTCTGTAAAACCTGGGGATGTAGTTCTTCTTGGAGATAAAACTGACCCGGATAATTTTAGATATGACATTGTTTCTTCTATTGACATAAATAAAGGACGAATTAGGATAACTTGGAATACTGCACTATCTTTTAGCTTAGAGGATGGTCATGGTCTTAGTAGTCATTTTTATATAACTCCAGAGATAGACAAAACTAAGATAGAAGAAATAAAGAAGGAATTAAGGGAAGATAAGTTGAGGGAGGAAATAGTTGGATTGGAAGATGTTTTTTATAACCTCCCAGAAGAAGACCTAATTAAGATACTAGGGATATTAAAAAACGGGCGGAAAGATTAAGGCCGGAAATTTTATCGGGGAGAATTATAGTTTTTCCCCGTTTATTTTTCGGCCCATAAAAACACACCGCCCGAAATACTATGAAAACCCTTATATATGAAAGAAAATTAATTTTTAACTATGAACAAAGGAGATATTAGATTTTTTCCGAAAGAGAAAGCTGCATTTTATATATCTAAGAACCAGTTATTAATCGAAGGTATAAAAGCTGATCTTTGGATTAACCAGGGAGATAGGACTGTAACCTATAAGAATCACTGGTGGTCTAGGAAGAGGGTTTTGCAAGAATCTGATACCCTAGATAAAAAAGGATTTATTAAAAGGGGTCTAGAATCCATGCCTTTTATATATGATAAAAATACGTTAGGTCTCTGTATAAAAGAACTTAAAGATTTTCTAAGGGTATGAAAATGTACGCAATAGTTAGTTCTGATTATCCTGGTGTCTTCTTTACAGGTCTCCACAATGAAAATGGTACGCCCGAAATGATTAACACCCCGGAGAAAGCAAAATTATATCTCACGGTGGAAGAGGCGGTTAAGGTAAGATCAGAATTTAAAACTGAAAAAGCCTATAATATCCGTGAGGTAGAAGTAAATTTGATTCCGGGGTATATAGTAAAAGAAAGATGATTACGGGGAAGATTTTATTTAGTTCTATCATAATCCTCCTTATTATAATTCTTTTCCTATGTTTTTGGAAGAATAGTGAAAAAGAGGATAAAATTGTGCTTCTTATCTTAGGATTTATTCTTTTAATTCCCGCTTCATATATCTGGTTCATATGACACTAGAGAAAACGGTTAGACTTATGCTTCTTAATTATCCGTCTTTATACTCCGGCGCGATAGAAGCATATAATCACCTTTTCTTAACACTTGGATCTGGATATACCTGGAAAAACGGAGAATTAATAAGTACATGCCGCGCCGATAATGAAACGGAAGATGTAAAGGAGGCTATAAAAAACACGATAGACTTCCATTATTTCAAAGAGTCTCCAAGTTTTAATCAGTATATAAAAAAGACTGGGAAAGAAGATTTAAAGGAGAAAATTTATAGAGGTCGTGCAAAAAGATGTGGGACCTATGTGACTAGAATTTTATCTGTAGACTGGAATATTAAAAATTTCGATGTACCAGAAAGCTACGACGAAGATGTTTATGATCCTTTTAGATTCTATCCACTGTTCACACTTTGCAATCTTTATAACCTCCCGGATGACATAAAACCTGATTACCTTGAAGCGGCAAAGATATTATACAAAGCACTTCTAGAAAATCCGGATAAAGTGAGAGATGATGAAGGAATTTTAGGTAAGATAGGAGAAAAAATTGACCGCCTGAAACACCCCTGAAACCCTTATATATGAGATGAAAATAAGAGATTATTTTCGTGATATCTTAAATTAGAATGACCTAGTACTATTGAAAGAGAGGGATAGTACTGAGTCTTTTAATTTTTACGCATTATTCGACTTTATAACAATTAAAACAATAAAACAATGAAAAACAATACAATTTTTAAGATTATCCTTTACACCTATATCTTTGTTATGCTGTTTTTTATGGCAAGTGAGAACCTATGTATAATCGGTGCAATAATGTTAATAATCGCACTGGTCTACACTGGAATAAAAAGACTTAACACAAAGGAGGAAGGAGTAAATGTAATAGACGAACAAAAATAAGTTCGTCTTTTTTTTTATTTCCTTATAATTGTGAGAATATGTTTTAATATAGTAGAAGATAGAGATTTTGATCCGACACCAGCACATATAATAATCACGGACGAAATTAAACCTGAGAAATTATATGTAGTCTATATTCCATTACTACCACTACCACCACACAATCTCCGAATAAGAAAAAGATTAACTAAGGGAGTGGTAAAACAGGGAATAGATACAGGTATTTGTTATTTATACTCCCTAGATTATGTCTTCGCTGGTGGATTACGTGCCGGAATAGTTGAGGAGATAAGAAAACACCTAAAAGATATTCAAATTTTATTTAACTGATCAATATGACACACCTAATTGTAAATCATTATGGAACAACATTACTAAACGCTCACTTTATTAAGCTAGATACTAAAGAACTTAAAGATATTATTGGAGATAAAGATATTAGTTCTTTACGAGCAAAAGATAAAAGTAGTGATTATTATAATTATGATAATACTTGGATTATACTTATTCTATCTGAAAAACCCATAAAGAAATATTTAAACAGAAGAATACTAAAAACATGTCTAATGAATGGAAATATTTATACTAGTAATAGAGTAAGAAATAATGTTACTCTTTATACTTTTAACTTTGCAAAAGCATATATGTTTATGTTTAGTCATCTAATGTTATAAAAAATTAGAGAATAAATTTAAAATATCGGGGTCTTAATGACCTCTTTTTTCTACCGCCCCAAAAGTATAGAATAGCCTTATATTTGTATGGAAGAAAACTTAGAAATAATTAAAAAATGTTTAGAAGAAAATCAAAAAATCTCCATTATACAATTGAATCTAATAAAAGACATTAGAGCTAGATGGATCTATGTAATAGACGATATTGATGCATCTGAGGAGTTTACAGATGAGGAAATATCAGCTCTTGAAAAAATACGTGACTATCTTGATCACCTAGATAAAGCTGAAGTATCCTATAGAAAAATTCAGAACCTTAGTGTATCTGACCTCGTTACTCCTTGGGGCGAAACTAATGTAGATAATCTTATAAAAACACAAAAAATACTAAAGAAAGAAATAAAAATATTAGAAGAATATGAAACCTT
>Ga0247611_10007410_pt1 | contig 13808 bp, 12 predicted proteins | sample 177DNAGHGhighgp2_FD_192422 | JGI IMG/M metagenome (GOLD analysis project Ga0247611, IMG submission 192422) | Sheep rumen microbial communities from Palmerston North, Manawatu-Wanganui, New Zealand - 1770 DNA GHGhigh gp2 | ecosystem: Host-associated > Mammals > Digestive system > Stomach > Rumen...
TCGTCATTACTCGGCATCGTCAGCTGCATGGCCTGAGGCTTGCTCAGCGTCGTACAGAGCATGAAGAACGTAATCAGAAGCATCATCATGTCTACCATCGGCGTGAAGTTCACGCGGGTATCCATTTTTTTCTGCTTGCTCGCTTTCTTTTTTGCCATAGATTAATCCTCCGACGATGTTTTAAGATTAGTAATCAGCTGGTAGCGGTTCTCGTTCATGTCCTGCAGCTCCGACATCACAGTCTTGATAACCTTGTACGACGTTGTGGCGTCGCTCTTGATAGCAATCTTGATGTCGCTGTTGGCTTCACGAGCAGCCTTTACCCACTCTTGGAACTCACTCATGCCTCCATCGATACTATCGGTGGGGATGCCCATGGTCTGGATCGCCTCCGCCATTTTCTCAGGCTCAAGACTCAGATAGTCGGCGAACTTGCTCAGGGGGGCACCGATCATGGACTCCTCACGGAAGTGCTTGATCTGGGCTCCATTGAGCTGTATGCCGAACTTATCGGTCACGTCCTGCATCATGGCGAGCATGTTGTTCTTGTTCTCCGTGCCCACGAATATCTTGCCAGTCGGATCAATCAGAATGTTCAAGACATCGTTTTCGGGCACTTTGACCTCAGAAACCGAACTCGGGGTGTTGACCTTCACTGGCTCTGGCGTCAAAAATGTTGATGTCAACATGAAGAAGCAGAGCAGCAGGGTCATCACGTCCGACATTGGCGTCATGTCGATCCAGATGTCCTTTTTCTCAATTTTTATTTTACCCATAATTTTCTAAGGAATTAAGAGGTAAAACAAATTATGCCTCGGTGTGGTTAGAATCGTAAGTAGCAGCGATGGTGTAACCAACCTCGTCAAGAGCAAACGTCAGCTTGTCGATCTTGTTTGAGAAGAAGTTATAAACAACGGTAGCAACCCAAGAAGTCAAGATACCCGAAGCCGTGTTCACAAGGGCCTCAGAGATACCAGCCGACAGAGCCATAGAGTCAGCACCACCACCGGCAGACAGAGCCTGGAACGAACCGATCATACCGAGCACAGTACCGAACAGAGCGGTCAGGGTACCCAGAGACACGATAGTTGCCACCATGGGCAGGTTCATCGTCAGTGTAGGCATCTCGAGCTGAGTAGCCTCTTCGTGAGCCTGCTGAATCTTTGCAATCTTCTGTGACTTCTTCAGGGTCTCATCCTTCTCAACGGTCTCATACATGTTGATAGAAGCGAGCACCACATTGGCCACCGAACCCTGCATCTTGTCGCAGAGAGCCTTAGCCTCAGTGAACTTCTGATCCTTGATGAGGGCCTTCACCTGAGAGGTGAACTTGCCAAGGTTGATCTTACCAGAAGCGGTCTTGATAGCGAAGAAGCGCTCAACACCAAGCACGATAACGGTGAGCAACAGGGTCAAGATAACACCCACAACGATACCACCTTTGTACACAGTTCCCATCAGGTTAGCGGGATGACCTTCACGATCGCCACCTACGAAGTTGTCAGGAGCACCGAGTACGAGGAAATAGAACGCGTAAGCGATAACGCAGCAGATTACGAGAATAATCCAAGCAGCTTTGATACCACCGAAGCCCTGACTTTTCTTGGCTGGGGCTGCAGCCTTTGTTGTTGTTGCCATAATTTTTTGATTTTTGTTTTTTAGTTATTAAATTAAATGAAATGAATAATGCGCAAAGATAACATAAAAAATGGGACTTTGAGGTCGTTTAACCTCTTTTAACTCCAAATTTTATTCATTTTTTAGTTTTGCGAGTGCTTCTTTCATGCGACGCATGGCTTCGCGTATGTTATCATCGCTGGTAGCGTAGCTCATGCGGAAGCAGTCGGGATCGCCAAAAGCATCGCCACCAACGGTGGCCACATGGGCCTCGCTGAGCAGATAGAGGGCCAGTTCCGTGGAATTTCCGATGGTGCTGCCATCGGGTGCTGTGGAGCCATAGAATCCGCTGCACTTCGGGAAGAGATAGAAGGCACCCTCGGGCACGTTGACTTCCAGTCCGGGAATGTCCTTGGCCAGGTCTACAATCAGGTTGCGCCTGCGCTCAAAGGCCTGGCGCATCTGCTCCACGCACTCCTGGCTCTGGGTGTAGGCAAACTCGGCTGCCTTCTGGCTCACCGAACAAGGACCGCTGGTGTACTGTCCCTGCAGTTTGTTGCAACCCTTCACAATCCATTCGGGGGCGGCTATATAGCCTATGCGCCAGCCTGTCATGGCATAGGCCTTCGACACGCCGTTGACCAGGATGGTGCGCTCTTTCATACCGGGGAACTGGGCGATGGATTCGTGGTGACCCACATAGTTGATGTGCTCGTAAATCTCGTCGGCCAGCACGTACAGGTCATCATGTTTTAATATAATGTTCGCAAGCGCGCGCAATTCCTCTTTATTATAGACTGCACCGGTGGGGTTGCTCGGCGAACAAAGCACCAGCAGGCGCGTGCGAGGCGTAATGGCTGCAGCAAGCTGCTCGGGTGTCATCTTGAAGTTCTGCTCGAAAGTAGCCTCAACGATTACCGGCGTGCCGCCTGCCAGCAGCACCATCTGGGGATAGCTCACCCAGTAAGGCGCGGGGATAATCACCTCGTCACCGGGATTGACCAGAGCCAACATGGTGTTGCACACGCTTTGCTTGGCACCGTTGCTGACCAGAATCTCGCTCATCGAGTAGTCCAGCTGGTTCTCCCTCTTCAGTTTCTCGACAATGGCGCGTCTGAGCTCAGGATAGCCCGGCACCGGCGAGTAGCGTGAATAGTTCCGGTCTACAGCTTGCTTGGCTGCCTCCTTGATGTGATCGGGAGTATTGAAGTCGGGTTCGCCCACGCTCATGTTGATGACGTCAATGCCCTGAGCCTTCATCTCCGAGCTTTTCTGCGACATGGCCAGCGTGGCCGATGGTGCCAACCGTTGCAAACGGTCTGAAAGATGTGCCATAATAGTTCGTTTTGTTATTAATAACGTGCAAAAGTAATCATTTATTTCGGTTTCACGAAAAAAAAAGGAACTTTTTGATGTCTATGAACGTATTTTTCGGACTTTGCCGCAAAACGGCCCTGCATTTTGCGGCAAAACGGCCCTGTTTTTTGCGGCATAATACGACGCATTTTGCGGCAAATTGCGACGCATTATGCGGCAAAATGCAACACGTTTTGCGGCAAAATACAGCACGATTTGCAACAGAATGCTACCGACCAGACATAAATCTTTGGATGATAGTATCAATTATTTGCGATAATTCCGCAAAAATATGCAAAAGAATTTGGAGGGATAAAAGAAAATGCTTACTTTTGCAACCGACGTCGCATAAATATACCATCAACAAGCAAAAAACGATGAAAGTAAAGAACGACCGATTAGAGGCTCTGAGACTCATCATCTCCAGCCAGCAACTGGGAAGCCAGGAGGAGTTGCTGAACGCCCTGCAGCAGGAAGGATTCAAACTGACACAGGCCACGCTGAGCCGTGACCTGAAGCAGCTGAAGGTGGCCAAAGCTGCCACCATGGGCGGCAACTATGTCTACGTGCTGCCCAACGACACCATGTATAAGCGCGTGTCGACACCGACCACCATCCGCGAGATGATGCAAATGCCCGGTTTCGTAAGCATCAACTTCTCGGGAAACATGGCCGTCATCAAGACGCACACAGGCTATGCCAGCGCACTGGCATGGAACATTGACCGCAGCAACATACCCCATATCCTGGGCACCGTGGCCGGAGGCGACACCATCTTCCTGGTCATCCAGGAGGGCGTGGGCCATCAGGAGGTCATTGAGGCTCTGAGCGCCGTGGTGCCCAACATCAGGCAGTGACATACAGGCAATCGATTAGAAACAACACATATTATTACACAATACAGAAGCAATGGAATATAATGAAGGCAGTACTTCCCTCCCCGCCGAGGGGCAGGGGGATACTATTGAAGTACTTGTGGCAGGACCGGAACACGAAATCTACGTCGACACCATTCTCGACACGATAGCCGAGGCTGCCAAGGTGCGAGGCACTGGCATTGCCAAGCGCACCCATGAGTATCTGGCCAAGAAAATGATGGAGGCCAAGGCAGTCATCGCACTGCGCAAGCGCGACAAGCGCTTTGCCGGCTTCAGCTATATCGAGACCTGGGAGCAGCAACAATACGTCACCACGAGCGGGCTCATCGTACACCCCGACTTCCGCGGTCTTCACATAGCAAAGCGCATCAAGGATATGACCTTCACGCTGGCACGCACCCGCTGGCCTCACGCCAAGATTTTCTCGTTGACCAGTGGTGCCGCTGTAATGAAAATGAACACCGCCTTAGGCTATCAGCCCGTGACATTCGGCGACTTGACTGACGATGAAGCATTCTGGAAGGGTTGCGAGGGCTGCGTGAACTATCCCGTCTTGAAAGAGCGCAACCGTAAGTTCTGCATCTGCACCGCCATGCTTTTCGACCCCACGGAGCATCTGCCTTGCAAACTGCCCGATGAAGTGCTGTCGCGCATCAAGCACCTGCAGGAACTGGAAGAAGCATAAGCCCCCTAAGTTAGGGGGATGGGGGTCTGAACAGGCGCAGGCTCCTCCTAATATAAACAAGTAACAGGTCTGGTTTACGCTTGTTCAGACCCCCAGCCCCCTAACTTAGGGGGTACATAAGATGGAACAAAAGAAGAAAGTCGTAGTAGCATTCAGCGGAGGCCTCGACACCTCCTACACCGTGATGAAACTGGCCCAGGATGGGTACGAGGTATATGCAGCCTGCGCCAATACCGGCGGTTTCAGCGCCGAACAGTTGAAGAAAAACGAGGAGAACGCCTACAAGCTGGGCGCCGTGAAATACGTGACCCTCGACGTGACACAGGAGTATTATGCCAAGTCACTGAAATACATGATCTTTGGCAATGTGCTGCGTAACAACTGCTACCCCATCTCTGTCTCCAGCGAGCGCATCTTCCAGGCCATCGCCATTGCCCGCTATGCCAACGAGATTGGTGCCGATGCCATTGCCCACGGTTCTACCGGTGCCGGCAACGACCAGATTCGTTTCGACATGACCTTCCTCGTGATGGCTCCCGGCGTAGAGATTATCACGCTGACACGCGACAAGAAGCTCACACGTAAGGAGGAGGTGGACTTCCTCAACGAGCACGGGTTCTTTGCCGACTTCGCCAAGCTGAAATACTCTTACAACGTAGGTATCTGGGGCACCTCTATCTGCGGTGGCGAATTGCTCGACCCCACACAGGGACTTCCCGAAGATGCCTATCTGAAGCACGTCACAGCCAAGGAGCAGGAAGCCCTCTTGAAGATTACCTTCGACAAGGGTGAGATTGTAGCTGTCAACGGCGAGAAGTTCGACGATAAGATCAAGGCTATACAGAAGATCGAGGAGATTGGCGCCAGCTACGCCATCGGTCGCGATGCCAACGTGGGCGACACCATCATCGGCATCAAGGGCCGCGTAGGTTTCGAAGCTGCTGCTCCCAAGCTCATCATCGAGGCTCACCGCCTGTTAGAGAAGTCTACGCTCTCTAAGTGGCAGCAGTACTGGAAGGACCAGGTGGCCAACTGGTACGGCATGTTCCTCCATGAGAGTCAGTACCTGGAGCCCGTGATGCCCGACATCGAGGCTATGCTCACCTCTTCGCAGCGCAACGTCACGGGTACCGCCATCCTGAAGCTCCGTCCCTATGGCTTCGAGACTGTAGGTATCGACTCTGCCAACGACCTCACCAAGAGCAAGTTGGGCGAGTATGGCGAGACCCAGACAGGCTGGACTGCCGACGAGGCTAAGGGCTTCATCAAGGTTAGCTCTACCCCACTTCGCGTTTATTACGGCATTCACAAAGACGAGAAGAGATGATTAAAGTAGGTATCTTAGGTGCTGCAGGCTATACAGGCGGAGAGTTGATCCGCGTGCTGCTCAACCATCCCGAGGCAGAGATTGTCTTTGCAAACTCTGAGAGTAATGCAGGGAATCCTGTGAGTGATGTTCATGAAGGACTTGTGGGCGATACCGATTTGAAGTTTACCGACCAGATGCCCTTCGACCAGGTCGACGTGGTGTTCTTCTGCTTCGGCCACGGCAAAAGCGAGGCATTTCTCAAGGAGCATACCATACCAGAGAACGTGAAGATTATTGACTTGGCACAGGACTTCCGCATCAAGGGCGACCACGACTACGTCTATGGCCTGCCGGAAATCAACCGCGAGGAGATTCTGAAGGCACAGCATGTGGCCAACCCCGGCTGCTTCGCCACCGCCATCCAACTTGGTCTGCTGCCAGCCGCCTACCTGAACCTACTGAAGAACGATGTGAGTGTGAACGCCATCACAGGCTCAACCGGTGCCGGTCAGAAACCAGGTGCCACCACCCACTTCTCGTGGCGAAACAACAACCTGAGCATCTACAAGCCCTTCACACACCAGCACCTGGCCGAGATACGGCAGTCGCTGAAGCAGGTACAGGGTCATCTGGATGTAGACATCGACTTCATTCCCTACCGCGGAGACTTCGCACGCGGCATCTTCTGCACAGAGGTCATCCGCACCAAGGCCCCTGCCGACGAAATCATCCAGGCGTATAAGGACTTCTATGCCGATGCCGCCTTTACGCACTACAGCGACAAGGCGATAGACCTGAAGCAGGTGGTGAACACCAACAAGTGCCTCGTCCACATCGACGCCTTCAACGGAAAGCTACTTGTCACATCCTGTATCGACAATCTCTTGAAAGGTGCCGTAGGCCAGGCCGTACAGAACATGAACCTGATGTTCGGCATTGACGAGACCGCAGGCTTGCGACTGAAAGCATCAGCTTTCTAAGGAGGAACGTTAAACGACATTTAAACGATATTTATCATGAAACTATTTGATGTTTATCCGCTCTTCAACGTGAACATCGTCAAGGGAGAGGGATGCAAAGTATGGGACGACAAAGGTCAGGAATACATGGACCTCTACGGCGGCCATGCCGTTATCTCAATAGGTCACTCGCACCCTCACTATATAGAAAAGGTGACGGAGCAATTGAACAAGATTGGATTCTACTCGAACTCCGTGGTAAATAAGCTGCAAGTGGAACTGGCTGAGCGCTTAGGCAAGATAAGCGGCTACGATGACTACCAGTTGTTCCTCATCAACAGCGGTGCCGAGGCCAACGAGAACGCCCTGAAACTGGCATCGTTCAAGAGTCCCACCCGCCTGCGCGTGCTGGCCGTGGAGCATTCATTCCACGGACGCACCTCACTGGCTGTGGAGGTGACGAACAACCCAAAGATCGTGGCCCCCATCAACGACAACCACCACGTGCGCTTCCTGCCGCTGAACGACGTGGAACCGTGGATACGCGAGCTGTCGCGCGGTGGAGTCGGTGCCGTCATCCTGGAGTGCATTCAGGGTGTAGGCGGCGTGCAGATGGCCACGCCCGAGTTCGCCCAAAAGCTGGCATACGCCTGCAAGCGCTACCATGCCACGCTCATCTGCGACGAGATTCAGTGCGGCTACGGACGCAGCGGCAAATTCTTTGCCCACCAGTGGTTGGGCATACGCCCCGATATCATCACCGTGGCCAAGGGCATCGGCAACGGATTTCCCATGGCTGCCGTGCTCATCAGCCCCGACTTCCAGCCTGAATACGGGCAATTGGGCACCACCTTCGGCGGCAACCACCTGGCCTGCTCGGCAGCACTGGCCGTGCTCGACGTCATGGAGAAGGAGCATCTCGTAGAGAACGCAGGAACCGTAGGCGAATATCTAACTGAAAAACTCAAGGCCCTGAACAGCGAGCGGATTAAAGAAGTACGCGGACGCGGACTGATGATCGGCATCGAGCTCAACGAGCCGCAGAAACCTATCCGCGAACGCCTGCTCTATGAGCAGCATGTCTTCACCGGCTGTTCCGGGCAGAACGTCCTGCGCCTGTTGCCGCCGCTCTGCTTCACCAAGGAGCTTGCCGACGAGTTTGTGGAAAGACTGAAAAAAGTGCTGAACTCATAAAATCCATCAAAAAAAACACAGAAAGTCAATGAAAATAGCTATGATTGGTGCGGGCGCCATGGGTGGCGCCACCGTCGAAGGACTGATACTGGGAGAGACCTTCCGCAACGAAGACATCACCGTGAGCGATCCGTCGCAGGCGGTCACGGAACGGTTTGCACAGAAAGGAGTAAGCGTGACCAACGACAATGGCGTGGCCGTGGCTGGTGCCGACATCGTGTGCGTTTGCGTGAAACCGTGGCTGGTGGAGCGCGTGCTGCTTGGCATCAAGGACGAACTGGACGCCTCGAAACAGATTCTCGTAGTGATTGCCGCCGGCGTTGCATCGGCAAAGATTCGCGAGTGGCTGCCCGAATGCCCGCCGCTGATGCTCTGCATACCCAATATTGCCATTGCACAACTGGCCTCCATGACCTTCCTCGTACCGGTGACCACCACAGCAGAGCAGACGCAAGTGGTGAGGAACATCTTCGACGAAATGGGCCAGACCATCATCACCGACGAGCAACACCTGCCAGCAGGCACTACGCTGGCCTCATGCGGCATTGCATACGCCATGCGCTACATACGTGCCGCTGCCGAGGGCGGCGTGGAACTGGGATTCCGTGCCGATGACGCAAAGAACATCGTCATGCAGACCGTCATGGGTGCCGTGAAACTCTTAGAAGCCAGCGGACTGCACCCGGAGGCCGCCATCGACCTCGTCACCACACCCGGCGGTGTCACCATCAAGGGACTGAACGAAATGGAACATGCGGGGTTCACCAGCGCAGTAATCAGAGGCTTGAAAGCTGGAGCAAAATAAACTGAAGGTTTCGGAAAAACAATAACGATATGGACGAACAACTGAAACAGATAGGTGAGCGACTGCGCGGACTGCGCGATGTGCTCGACATTCCCGTAAGCGAGATGGCAGAGACCATCGGCATTGATGCGGTGAAGTATGAGAAGATTGAACGGGGAGAACTCGACATTACGATTTCGAACCTGATGAAGATAGCGCATAAGTATGGCGTGTCGACCGAAGAACTTATCTTCGCCGAGTCACCCCACATGAAAAGCTACTTCGTGGTGCGCAAGGGGCAGGGCATGTCTATCGAGCGCACAAAGGCGTATAAGTATCAGTCGCTCGTGGGCGGTTTCGTAGGGCATAAGGCAGACGTGTTCATTGTCACCGTGGAACCGAAGCCGGGGGCACGCACCATCTACAAGAACTCGCACCCCGGTCAGGAATTCAACCTCATTCTTGAGGGCCGGATGGAGCTCTACATTGGCGGCAAGACCATCGTGCTTGACGAGGGCGACAGCATCTACTTTGACGCTACGAAGCCCCATGGCATGCTGGCCGTAGGAGAGAAACCCGTGAAATTCTTGGCATTCACAGTAGAATAGACTTGACTAAATAATGGTAGAAAGATTTTTAAAGCAGACGCATTTCGAATCTGTAGAGGATTACAACAAGAACCTGGAGTTCATCATTCCGGAGAATTTCAATTTCGCCTACGACGTGATGGATGCCTGGGCAGAGGAAAAGCCCGACGGGCTGGCCATACTCTGGACTAACGACCAGGGAGAGGAGATACGCACGACGTTCGCCGAACTGAAGGAGCAGACCGACCAGGCCGCCTCCTACCTGCAGACGCTGGGCATAGGCAAGAACGACCCCGTGATGCTCATCTTGAAGCGCCACTACGAGTGGTGGGTCATCATGCTGGCACTGTGCAAGATTGGAGCCATCGTCATTCCAGCCACACACATGCTGACGAAGCACGACTACGTCTATCGCAACACACGCGCTTCGGTGAAAGCCATCATCTGTGCCGACGATGACTATATTATCGGTCAGATTAAGCTGGCCATGCCTGAGAGTCCGACGGTGAAGCAATATATCACATTGCGCGACGAAGAGGGCTTCCACAACTGGAGGACGGAGTGGCGGCAAGCGCCTAAGTTCGTGCGCCCAGCCTTTGTCAATGACAATGACGACACGATGCTGATGTACTTCACATCAGGAACCAGTGGCGAGCCGAAGATGGTGGCGCACGACTACCTCTACGCCATGGGTCACTTGTCTACGGGCGTCTTCTGGCACAACCTCCATCCTGGTTCGCTACACCTCACCGTGGCCGACACCGGCTGGGGCAAAGCCGTCTGGGGAAAGTTCTACGGACAATGGTTTGCAGGTGCAACGGTCTTTGTGTTCGACCACGAGAAATTCAACGCCGACACGCTGCTGCGCCAGATGGAGAAATACCACGTCACGAGTTTCTGTGCACCGCCCACCATATACCGATTCATGATACGCGAGGATTTGTCGAAGTATGACTTGAGCAGCCTTGAATATTGCTGTACGGCCGGCGAAGCGCTGAACCCAGCCGTTTTCAACAAACTGAAGGAACTGATTGGCCTCAACATCATGGAGGGCTTCGGCCAGACCGAGACTACTATGACGCTGGGCACTTTCCCCTGGATGACGCCCAAACCCGGCTCGATGGGTATTCCCAACGCCCAGTACGACATCGACCTGCTGCGCGCCGACGGCACCAGTTGCGAGGACGGTGAGAAGGGCGAAATCGTTATACGCGTAGGCGACCGCAAACCCATCGGTCTGTTCAAGGAATACTACCGCGACAAGGAGAAAACCCGCGAGGCCTGGCACGACGGTTATTACCACACGGGCGACATGGCGTGGCGCGACGAGGATGGCTACTACTGGTTCGAAGGCCGCATCGACGACGTGATCAAATCCTCGGGCTACCGCATCGGCCCGTTCGAGGTAGAGAGTGCGCTGATGACCCATCCCGCTGTGGTGGAGTGTGCCATCACCGGTGTGCCCGACGACATCCGCGGCATGGTGGTCAAGGCCACTGTGGTGCTGGGCAAGGAGTGGAAGGACAAAGCCGGCGATGCACTGGTGAAGGAACTGCAGCAGCACGTCAAGCGCGAAACTGCACCCTACAAGTATCCCCGCATCGTTGAATTCGTCGACGAGCTGCCGAAGACTATCAGCGGTAAAATACGTCGCGTGGAAATCAGAAAGAAAGACGCTGAAAAATGAAACGAATCGTTGTAAAGGTTGGCTCGAACGTGCTGACCCGTAAGGACGGAAAGTTAGACGTGACCCGCATGTCGGCACTCGTCGACCAGATAGCAGGACTGCGTCGGCAAGGCATTGAGGTCATCCTCGTATCATCGGGAGCCGTGGCCTGCGGGCGACGGGAACTGACAGTGGATCACTCGTTAGACAGCGTGGAGCAGCGACAGCTATTCTCTGCCGTGGGCCAGGTGAAGCTGGTAGGACTGTACTACGACCTCTTCCGCGAGTACGGCATCCACGTGGGCCAGGTGCTGACGATGAAAGAGAACTTCGAGCCCGGAGAGCAGTACCGCAACCAGCGGGCCTGCATGACGGTGATGCTGGAAAACGACGTTCTGCCCATCGTCAACGAGAACGATACGGTCTCTGTCACCGAGCTGATGTTCACCGATAACGACGAACTGTCGGGCCTCATCGCACAGATGATGCAGGCCGACACGCTCATCCTGCTGAGCAACATCGACGGCATCTACAACGGCCACCCCGACGACCCTGCCTCGCAGATGATACCACGGGTGGAGCCTGGAACCGACCTGTCACAGTATATCAAAGAAGAGAAAAGTGCCTTTGGACGCGGCGGCATGCACTCGAAATACACCACCGCGCAGAAGGTGCAGCAGGCTGGCATACGCGTCATCATCGCCAACGGCGAGCGAGAACACATCCTCGCTGATCTTCTCAAGCATCCTTCCGATACCCCACACACTGAGTTTGTCCCTTTTCCTTGCAAGGAATAAGGGACAAACTCGCTTGCTGAAGCATTCTGCCACCATATTTCTGCAACCCGGTTGCAGAAATAGTCTGTTCGCGCAAGATTTCTGCTACCGATAGTTCTTTTCTTCGTACCTTTGCGCCAGAAATCATAACAAAAGAAAAGACAATTATGGCACATGCAATTCACCACGGACACAGCGAATGCTGCGAACACGAAGGTCACCATCACGGACACAACGGATGCTGCGAACACGAAGATCACCATCACCACCATCATCATGAGCATTCTGGCATCAAACAGCAGCTGGGGCTGATTTTCGCCACCATCGTACTACTGGTTGCCGCTGTTGTAATAGAGCATCAACTGCAACTGCCCGACTGGCAGCTGCTCTTAATCTACCTAATACCCTACCTACTGATAGGACACGACACGCTGAAGGAGGCAGCTGAAGGTATTCTGCATGGCGATGCCTTCAACGAACATTTCCTGATGTCGATAGCAACCATCGGAGCGCTTGCCATTGGCTTCCTGCCCGGTGCCGAGAACGAATTTCCTGAAGCTGTCTTTGTCATGCTGTTCTTCCAAGTGGGCGAATTCTTCGAGGGGTATGCCGAAGGAAAGAGCCGTGACGGCATCAGTCATCTGATGGACCTGCGCCCAGACTCGGCAACCATCATCACTCAGAACGAGGACGGAACATTCGCTGAGCATACGGTGAATCCTGCTGAAGTACCCATCGGGGCTTCCATCATAGTCAGGCCGGGAGAGAAGGTGCCACTCGACGGCATCATCATCGAGGGAAGCACGGCACTCAATACCGTAGCCCTGACCGGCGAAAGCCTGCCACGCGAAGTAGCCGAAGGCGACGAAGTCATCTCCGGTTGTGTGAACACGTCGGGAGCCATCAAGATACGCACCACCAAGAGCTACGGCCAAAGCACCGTGGCAAAGATCATCGACCTGGTCGAGAACGCCAGCGACAGCAAGTCGAAGAGCGAGACTTTCATTGCCCGCTTTGCCCGCATCTACACACCCATCGTGGTCTTTGCCGCCATCGGACTGGCCGTTGTCCCGCCACTGCTGTCTGGTCACTTCACCAGCACATTCCCCACGTGGCTCTATCGGGCACTGATGTTCCTGGTGGTGTCCTGCCCCTGCGCACTCGTCATCAGTGTGCCGCTCACGTTCTTCGGCGGTATCGGCGGTGCCTCAAGAAAAGGCATTCTCATCAAAGGAGCCAGCTTTATGGACGTACTGGCGAAAGTGGGTACCGTGGTATTCGACAAGACAGGCACACTCACGCATGGGCAGTTCGCCGTGACTGCCGTGCACCCGAAAGCATGCGACGAGCACCGGCTGCTGCACCTTGCCGCCCATGTAGAGCACTTCTCTACCCACCCCATCGGTGCCGCGCTGCGCAACGCCTTCCCTGAAGAAGCAACAGATGGATGCAGAGTGAACGACGTGGAGGAAATTGCCGGACAGGGCATCAAGGCCCGCGTAGGGGATGAGATGGTCTACGTAGGCAACACACGACTGATGGATGCCATCGGCGCACGCTGGCATGACTGCTCACACGTAGGGACGATTATCCATGTGGCTATACGGCCTGCCGACAGCAGCACGGCCGGCGATAACGGGGCCTACGCCGGACACATCGTCATCAACGATCAGATCAAGTCCGACAGCGCCGATGCCGTCACGAAACTAAGACAACTGGGAGCCGAGAGAATCGTCATGCTGACCGGCGACCGTCGCGAGGTAGCAGCAGACGTTGCCCAGCAACTGCAGCTTACGGAGTATCAGGCTGAACTGCTGCCTACTGATAAGATGCAACAGGTAGAGAACCTGCTGCACGAGAAAAAAGCGGGAGAGTTCCTGGCCTTCGTTGGCGACGGCATCAACGACGCACCTGTCCTGGCCAGAGCTGATGTGGGTATCGCCATGGGCGGACTGGGCAGCGATGCAGCCATCGAAGCGGCCGACGTGGTACTAATG
>Ga0247611_10007411_pt1 | contig 13806 bp, 13 predicted proteins | sample 177DNAGHGhighgp2_FD_192422 | JGI IMG/M metagenome (GOLD analysis project Ga0247611, IMG submission 192422) | Sheep rumen microbial communities from Palmerston North, Manawatu-Wanganui, New Zealand - 1770 DNA GHGhigh gp2 | ecosystem: Host-associated > Mammals > Digestive system > Stomach > Rumen...
GATCTTGTATTCGTCGAGCATGGCTTTGGTGGCCATTCTCTCAGCGAAGATAGCGTTTTGCTTATAGAGGTCTAATTTGCGAAGTGGGGTCTTGCCACCATAGAGGAGGATGCCTTCCACTGGGGATTTGACAAAGTCAGGGCTGCTATTAAGCACTTCTTCCACTGGCACCATCGAGGTACGGACTCTGACGCTCGAAGTGTTTTGTCTGGCGTTAGCCTTGAGGATACGGTAGGTTTGGCCATATCCGAAATGCTGCCAGATCTTAAGGACCCACTCTGGGGTGTTGTATCTGAGGGAAAGATATTTGTTCGAGGTTTTTGGGAATTCGGCTGGGATGAATTCGTTTGGGGTCTCGGCCTTAGCGAATAATGGCTCAAGCTTAGCGAGTTTCTCTTCGCCGATCTTCTCAAGAAGGACTTTCTTCATCTCTTCCAAAGGAATGCGCTTGAAGAAATAGATGTCAGCGAGGGTGAGTTTGATGGCCATCTTCTCTTCTTCGGTGAGGTCTTCGATCTTAAGATCGTCGATCAAATGGGTGAAAAGAAGGTGATGGCGAAGCTCACATCCTACAAGTCCAGCGACGGTGCCTCTTAGAGGGCGGATGGCTGGATCGGCTTGGAAAAGCTTCTTGAGTGCGTCATTGAACTGAACATCGTTCACAAGGATGTCGTTCAAGACCTTTTGGGCTAAATCAAATTCTTGCATGTTTTTCCTCCCAAAAATTAATGGTGGTGTTTATGTCCGCAGTGGCAATCGCCATCGTGACAGCAATGTTCTTCTTTCTCTTTGGCGTCTAAGGCTTCGAGTTCTTCCTCGTGCCCGGCAAAGGCATCGCCAAGAAAGATTTGTTCTTCGTCCTCGATATCAAGATCGGCACGGTCGAGCGGGTTGGCTTCGTCACCGTAATCCTCCTCATCGTCATAAGGCATGGCCTCTTCTTCGAGGTTGCCTCTTTCGATAAAGCGAGGATAGTCTTCGTTGACGTGTTCGTAATGGTGTTCCTCCTCGAAATAGTTGAAGGTGACACTTACGTTGATTGTAAAATCCGTGAAGGTTTTGATAAGGTAATCGACGATTTTGCTTTCCAAAACCTCGTATTTCTTTGGAGCGCGGACAAGGATATCCGTTTGCCAGGAAGTCTGCTCAACGCCCTTATGAAAAATCATGCTGTTTGGAGCGTAGAAAACGATTTCTTTCTCATCGCATTCGAAAAGGTTCGCTAAGTTTTCAGTGTGCTTCCTTGAATAGGTGCCGACAACGAACTGGTCTAGGCCTAAGACAGAGATGACGATCATATAATTCCTCTTTTAGGAGGAAATTATAGCACGAGTAAGACCCAAAGGGTTACTGGGAAATGGTTAATAGTCGAGCGGATCGACGTTGACGGAGATGTCGACACCGGCCACGGAAGAGAATCTTTGGAGGAGTTGTCTCAGATAGGAATCGATGCTTTCCCTCTTCTTGAACTTGAGGAGAAGGACGCGTTTATGCTTGCCATTACTCATCGAATAGAATGGGGTGATTGGACCTAAGACTTTGAGATTATCAATGCCAAGTCCTTCGATTTCTTTCTTGAAGTCGAGGGCGGAACCCGCTGCTTTCTCTTCTTTAGAAGAGGAGAACTCCAAAAGGACGCAGTTGAAGTATGGAGGATACTCGGTCACCCTCCTTTGCTGCATCTCCTTGAGGTAGAAGGAACCATAGTCTTGGGAGGCTCCGTATTTGATCGCGTAATGCTCTGGGTTGTAGGTTTGGATCATGGCTTCCCCTACCCTCTTTGAACGTCCGCTTCTGCCAACGGCTTGGGCGATGAGCTGAAAGGTTCTTTCTGAGGCGCGGTAAGTTGGTAAACTTAAACCGATATCGGCTAAGACCACCGCTGAAAGTGTGACATTAGGGAAATCGTGGCCCTTCGCAATCATCTGTGTGCCAACCAAAACATCATATTTTCCATCCTTGAAATCATGGAGGATCTTCTCAACGTTTTTGGAGACTTTGCCAATGTCGCTATCCATTCTTGCGACCCTAGCGCCAGGGAAGAGTTCTTCGATTTCTTTGACTACTCTTTCGGTGCCATAACCCACTCTTCTTAGACGGGTGTTTCCACAGTCTGGGCAACGCTCTGGATATCTCTCAACATAGCCGCAGTGATGGCACTTTAACATCGAGTCTTCCTGATGGAAGGTGAGGTTGCCTCCGCAGCTAGGGCAAGTGAAGATGTGGCCGCATTTTGGACATTCGATGCCAGTCCAATAGCCGCGTCTATTGATGAGCAAAAGAACCTGCTCACCTTTACTGAGTTTCTCTTTGATTTTGGCGATTAATGGGGCACTTAGTTTCTCTGAATCCTTGGTGAAAACCTTGCGGTCTCTAAGGTCGATTATCTCCGTGTGAGGGAGGGCTTTTTCATTGATGCGGTGAGGCATTGAGGCATAGCCGTAGACGCCTTTATCGGCTCTCGCTTTCGATTCGAGGGTTGGGGTCGCGCTTCCTAGCAAGACTTTGCAGCCTTCGATCTCTCCTCTCATGATGGCGACTTCTCTAGCGTGGTAATACGGTGAATTGTCTTGTTTGTATGATTCGACATGCTCCTCATCAAGGATGATGAGACCGATGTTTTTAAGTGGGGCGAAAACCGCACTTCTCGCACCTACAACGATTGAGGCATCTCCCCTAGCGATACGCCTATATTCGTCATATCTCTCTGCTGGGGTGAGCTCACTATGGAGGATGGCAACCTTAGGGCCAAATCTACGGCTGAAATACTCAACCATGGCTGGGGTGAGGTTAATCTCTGGAACGAGCATCAAGACGGATTTGCCTTCTTCGAGGACCTTTTCGCTTAGGCGAAGGTAGACTTCCGTTTTGCCAGAACCCGTAACGCCTTCAAGGAGGACGACTCCTTTTTGGCTATTTCTAATATCGTCGAAAGCCTTCTTCTGCTCGAAGGACATTTCGTGAGGTTCTTCTCTTTCTTCAGGCCTGATATGGAACCTCTCTTTTTCTTTGAGGATGATTTTGACGCGACCTTTTTCGAGAAGCTTTTTGAGGATAGCAACGGAGCCGCACTCCTTCTTGAGGATTGGGGTGTTTGCTGCCACTAAAGGAAGCATTTCTATCTGCTTGTCGGTGAGATCGTTTTCATCATTTTTGACTAGTTCCACCCACTGCTCATATGCGATCTTTGGACCGCGTAATGCAGAGGTTTTTGGAGAGAGCGATAATGGCAACATCGCCTGCAAAACCCCAATGAATGGAGCCAAATAGTACTGCGAAACTTTGTTCGCGAGTTCCATCATTTTGTCATCGACGAGAGGTTCTTCATCGATGATGTCGTAGTCATGAATTTCTTTAAAAGCGTACCCGTTTTCCTCTTCGAGTTCGGCGGTTGTTTTATTCGTATCTCTGACCGCGAGGACGAAGCCCATAACGGCTTCTTGGGCACCGAAAGAAATACGCACCCTGAAACGAGGCTCGATTTTCTTCGTGCCTTTATAGACATAGGAAAAAGTGTGGTCCAAAGACCTTTTTCCGTATTCAGTCAGTACGTCGATGATCTTCACGAGATTATTCTAACAAAAAAGAGGCTCTATAGAGCCCCTAATTCTTTGCGAATTATCTTTTTGACCTCATCGGCACAGCTATCGAGGGTGTCATTGATGACGTTATACATGTAATTGCCCTTCTGAGCGATCTCATCTCTTGCTTGTTTGAGCCTCATCTGGATGGTGTCATCGTTCTCGGTGCAGCGTCCCCTGATTCTTCTTTCAAGTTCCTCGTAAGATGGAGGGAGAAGGAAGATAGTCACAACGCCTTCTTGACCTTTGACTTTGCCTAGGACCTGGGTTGCGCCATGAACATCGATTTCGAGAACGACGTTCTCGCCTTTGTTACGGTGTTCCTCGATTGGGGCTAACGGAGTTCCATAGGAATGTCCGACGTAACGGTTATATTCAAGGAGTTTGCCCTCCTCGATGAGCTTATCGAATTCATCTTGGCTGATGAAATAATACTCGCGTCCATGCATCTCCCCTTCCCTCTTTTGGCGGGTAGTGACGGACACGGAGAAAAAGAGATTAAGATCCTTGTCTTCCATCACTTTCTGGCGGATGGTGCCTTTGCCGACCCCGGAAGGTCCGCTCATGATAATCAAGAGTCCCTTTTTCATGTTTGCAAAATTATAGGACCTATCATGTTTTTTTACAACAAAATATAGCGACGCCATCGAAGGGATTAGGGACCTAGATTTCGTGCAATGACGGGGATAACCCCTTTGGGGGATTATGCTACAATATCTATGCTATGAAAGCCTTAAGCAAAATCGATCTTGAAATATATGCTTCTTACCTTTCTAAGAATCTAGAAGGAAGGCATCTCTCAAGCCCCGTTCTCTATACGGAGAAGGCTATCTTTTTTAGATTAAGCGGCAAAGGCGGAGCAAGATTCTCCATCATCCTTGACGAAGAATGCCCGCGTGTCTATATCGGTGACGAAAGCTTCGCCGCCACAAGCGTAACTTCCCACTTCTTCGATCAGCTTAAGAAAGAAATCGTGAATCCTTATATCGAGAAGGTTGAGGCCTTTGGGGATGACAGAATCCTTAAGTTCTCGCTTCTCACCATCAATAACGTTTTCAAAGAAGAACCACGTAACCTCTATGTCGAACTCTTCCCTCATCACCCTAACCTCGTGGTGACTGACGCCGAGAACAAAATCATCCTTTCATACAAACAAGGCCATATCGATGATGAAAGACCTCTTCTCAAATCGATGGTCTATGAGGCCCCTAAGAAGAACGTTTTCCCTGCAAAACCTTCCTCTTTTGACCCAAAAGCCTTTGAAGAAGAATGCTACGAAGCTGAAAAGATTCTTGCCGAAAAAAGGAAGAAAGACCGTTTCGAATATCTCTTCAAAGCTCTTAGAAACAGAAAGAAACTTCTTGAGAGAAAACTCGTTTCTTTGGAAAAAGATATCGCTGAGGCAAATAGCCATCTTGATGATGGAAGATTTGGCGATGCGATTTATATGTCGATGGATTCCATCCCTCCAAAGGCGTCTTCTTTCATCTACGAAGGAGAAGAAATCAAACTCGATCCTTCTAAAAGCGCCTCCGAGAACGCGAATGCTTATTATAAGCGCGCCAAGAAAGCCAAGATGACTTTGAAGCAGGTCGACATCAGCAAAGAGAAAGCTTCTAAAGAACTCGAGGAGATCTCTTCCTCTTTGTCTCAGCTTGAGCACGCTGACGAATCAGGGCTCGAGATGATGGCCAAAGAACTTGATATCGCGATCATTAATCAGTCCAAAAAGAAAAGCGTTCATGAATGGAGAGGACTCTCCGAAGCCTCTCTCCCCTACTACGTCGAATATGAGGGAACCAAAATCCTTTATGGCAAATCATCTAAGCAGAACGATTGCCTGACTTTCCTTTTTGAAACCACAAAAGACCACCTCTGGTTCCATGTCATGGGTAACTCTGGTTCTCATGTCATCATCAAGAAAGATAATCCAACCGAAGAAGAGATTAATATTGCCGCTTCAATCGCTCTCCTTAATTCCAAGCAAGAGGAAGGCGAGGTCATGGTGGCGTTCCGCAAAGACGTCAGAAAAGGTTCCGTTCCTGGGCAGGCCGTTGTCAAAACCTTCAAGACGCTCCGACTCAACTCTCTTAACAAAAACACGAAAGAATTGTTAAATAAAGCGAAGAAATATAACTTCTAAAACAAAAAACCTATGCAAAAGCGCTTTAAATTATTCTTTAGCCTCCTTTGTTTGCCACTTCTTTTCGGATGCGAAAACGATGCCTTGTCAGCCAACGATGGCAACAAATTCCAACTCATGATGACACTTGAACATGATCCTTATTTCAAAGCGGACTACAACTCCTATTCTGGAATTGGGTCAAGATACACTGCCGAAGAAATAATTGAGCGCGTCGATTATGGCGAGAACGTCCTTTTCGCTTTTACGAAGGAGGACTGCCCTTCTTGCGAGAGTTTTTTCAAGAACGCTGGAAAAGTCATTTATGACACCAATTACAGATTCGCCTATATCAGCGAAGATACCAAAACCGCTGCCGAGAAGATTAGCAAATATGCGATCGACAACAATCTCGATAGAGTGCTCGCCCATCCAATAAGCGGGGCAACCCCTTCCCTATATGTGATGAGCAAAGAGAGGATTGTCGAGCTCACTTATGGATCAAAGAACGATGATTCAAAGATAGTGAGCGTCGCTTTTAATGAGTACTTGGCCAAATCCAATATCCTCTATTCAGGACTTTTCAGATGGATCACGCTTTATCGAACCATGAGCGGCAGTTCATTACTTGGAAACACTTATGTCCTTAGCAAAGGAAAGGAAAGCGAATTCTATACGAACGTCTATCCTCGTGCACTTGCTAGCGGAAAACCTCTTCGCGTCCTCAATATTGGCGCCTACCCTAAAGACTCAACTGAGATGCAAGAGCTTTATGAATACGCCGCCACCGAAGACATCGAAGGAAAAATCTTAGACGTCCATAACGTCACGACCGAGGAGGGAGACATCGAAAAAGCCATCACCGTCATCGATGACGTCGAATCATTTATGGAAGAGAACTATTAGTTCTTCTCTCTGACTTTCTTATCGAACTCGAGGCCATCCTCGAGTTTTTTCCATTTTGAGTAGATGAAATAGTCGCCCATCGCATCGGCGTATCCTTTAGGATATGTACCTTCCATGCAGATGTGGTCAGCATATTCTTTCTTGAGTTCCTCAAGATTGTTTTTGTAACTGAGTTTGTTTTTTCTTGAGGTCGAAAGGGCGTAATACTTCTCTAAATTCATATCCTGACGGTTCTCGTTATAGGCGATGATGTCAGCATAAATCTCGTAGCAAGAGACCGAGTTAGCGAAGTTAATGAGATCTGGGGTATTTCCACCAGCTGGCCTCATGTTGCATTCAAGACCATAGATTCCATTCTCAGTAACGAAGAACTCGATATGGAAGAACCTCTTCTTAATGCCGAAGGACTTGATGACCTTCTTGCCCATCTCATCGAATTCTTTGGTGTCGAAGAGCTTCGAAGGAAGGGAGATTGGGTTGTTATAGTAGCAATCGTCTTCGTTATATAGGACCATCTCCGCGGTAGGCGTATCGAAGATATCGGTCGTTGAGAAGACGACGTTGCTATCGTTATCGCAGATACCGTCATAAGAGACGATCGTGCCTTTGATATATTCCTCCATGATGTAGGTCTCAGGGAGTTTTTTGGCTAAGAACTTATCGAGGGCGGATTCATCTTCGAGTTTGTAGGAATCGGTCGCTCCTACTCCGACATTAGGCTTAACGAAAAGCGGCCATCCCACTTTAGTGGCGAATTCCTTCGCTTTGGTTAAATCATCTGGTCCATTGACGAGGATGTAGCGCATGGTCTTGACACCAGCATCCTGGAAGCAGGCTTTCATTGCGCTTTTGGCTTTGATTTTGAGCATGTCCCCTGGAAGGAAACCGTTCTCGACCATCATGTCTTTGCGGAGCTTCGCATCCTCTTGGAGCCACCACTCATTGTTGCTCTCAAGGTAATCGATTGGGCCGTAGTTCTTTTCGTAGTAACGGCAGACGTCGAGCATGTTGTTATAGACCGACATATCAAGGACTTGCATGTACTCGGTCAGGTTGGCTTTCAATGACTCATTCAAAGAAGAATATGGAGCGTCTCCGATGCCCAAAACCCTAATGCCTCTTTTGTTTAAAGATTCAACGAAGTGGTAATAGCAATCTGGGAAGTTCGGAGAAATGAAAATAAAGTTCATGAGACCATTGTAAAAGAAAAATTTACGATTTCTTTATGAAACCTCTTACATTGAAAAAATATTTGTTTTGCGGGGGTTATTGCTTGAGTTTGGCGGAGGCGACTTTGATGTCTTCCTCGTCTTTTGGAATGCTTAAAGGCCTGCCTTTGATGAGTTCAAGGGCCTCTTCTTCGGAGTCGGCTGGAAGAGCGGTTTCGCTTAGGACGACGATCTTGTCTTCGGGTTTGACTTCCACCGCTCCATGCCACAAAGCGAAATAGGAGCTCTTCCCTCTAAGCGTGACCTTAGCCACGCCCGTAGGCTTAAGCTCGCCGACGACTGGGGTGTATCCCGCCATGATGCCTAGAGGGCCTCTTGTGGTTGGGAGATAGACCTCGTCGCACTCGCCTTCAAAGGCGATTCCTTGTGGGGTGAGGAGAAGAAGTTCCATTATTCCTGGCTCTCCATCTTCTTGGCTTTCGCAACGACGTCCTCGATGGTGCCGCAATACATGAAGGCGGACTCTGGGAGGGAATCGTATTTGCCAGAAAGGATTTCTTTGAATGAGTGAATGGTCTCTTGGATGGTGCAGTATCTTCCTTCGAAACCGGTGAAGTTCGCGGCAACGTGGAATGGCTGGGAGAGGAAGTTACGGACACGTCTAGCTCTTGCGACTACCGCTTTATCTTCGTCACCAAGTTCATCGATACCAAGAATGGCGATGATGTCTTGGAGCTCTTTGTAACGCTGCAAAAGTTTCTGGACTCCGCGGGCGACTTCGTAGTGCTCTTGGCCAACTACTGCTGGATCAAGCATGTTCGAAGAGGATTCAAGAGGATCGACGGCTGGGTAGATACCTAAAGCGGCGATGTTTCTATCAAGAATGGTTCTCGCATCAAGATGGGAGAAGGTGGTTGCTGGGGCTGGGTCGGTAAGGTCATCAGCAGGAACGTAGACGGCCTGAACGGAGGTGATGGAACCAGCGTTCGTGGAGGTGATTCTCTCTTGGAGCTGACCCATCTCAGTGGCTAAGGTTGGCTGATAGCCGACGGCACTAGGCATACGTCCAAGAAGGGCGCTGACCTCAGAGCCAGCCTGGGTGAAACGGAAGATGTTGTCGATGAAAAGAAGAACGTCTTTATGTTCTTTGTCACGGAAGTACTCGGCCATCGTAAGAGCACTAAGACCGACTCTCATTCTGGCTCCCGGAGGTTCATTCATCTGACCGAAGCAAAGGGCGGTGTTCTTAAGGACTCCGCTCTCCTTCATCTCGAAGTATAAGTCATTGCCTTCGCGGCTTCTTTCACCGACGCCACCGAAGACAGAGATGCCGTTATGCTCACTAGCAATGTTGCTGATTAACTCTTGGATGAGAACGGTTTTGCCAACGCCAGCGCCACCGAATAAGCCGATCTTGCCGCCTTTGGCGTATGGGCAAAGGAGGTCGATGACTTTGATGCCGGTCTCAAGGATGTCGTTAGAGACTTTTTGCTCGGAGAAGCTTGGGGCTGGGCGATGGATTGGATCATGTTCCTCTTTGGAGAAGTCTCCTCCAAGGTCGTCGATCGGTTCACCAAGGACGTTGAACATACGGCCTAAGGTGCAAGGTCCCACTGGGACGCTGATAGGCGCTTCGGTATCGACGGCTTCCATGCCGCGCTCGACGCCTTCGGTTGCGCCCATGGCGACGCTTCTTACGGTGTCGTCACCGATGTGCTGCATGACCTCGCAGGTAAGGGTCTTACCGTCTTTAAGGGTGATTTTAAGAGCCGTCAAAAGGGCAGGAAGGTGCTTGTCTGGGAAACGGACGTCAATGACCGGTCCGACAGCTTGGACGACTTTGCCGATTAGTTCTTTTTCTTTCATGCTGGCTTCTCCTCCTTTTTATTCGTGGGCATTTGCCCCACCCACCACTTCGGTGATCTCCTGAGTGATGGCGTTTTGTCTTGCTTTGTTGTATTCGATGTTGAGTTTCGCAAGTAACTCATCCGCGTTGTCATTGGCGTTATCCATGGCCGTTCTTCTAGAGGCTTGCTCGCTTAGCTCACTCTCAAGCAATCTGCCGTATAGCACGCTTGTGAGGTAATCAGGCATGAGCGAGTGGATAAGGGTCCTCGGGTTCTCATCAAAGAGAGGAGGGCAATACGACTCGTTCTTCCACTTCTTCGGAGTGATTTGGACTGGGAGGAACTGGAAGGTTAACGGAGTGAATGTAATTGAGTTGATGTAATGGGTGAAGATGATGCAGATGTTCTTGTATTTGTTGCTATTGAATTCATCCTTCAGTTTGAGGCAGAAAGAACGGAGCTTTTCCATATCAAGATCGAGGTCCGCTTCCATAAAATCCCTGACAATATTGAGGTATTTTTCATTTCTGTCGTAGTGATGGATGGCTTTGTTGCCGATTGGGACGATGTAGTCGGTTGGCTTGATTATGGCGTCTGCGTACTTGAAGAGATTGCTATTGTACGCACCGCATAAACCCATGTTCGAGGAGATGACGATATAGAGGGTTGGGAGGTCGCCTTTGTTGAGGCAGCCATAGTGAGACATGGTCTCTTTGTCGTAGCTAAAAAGCATCGCCATGAGGTTCTGATATTCTTCGATGTAGAAGTTGCTCTTCTCGAAGGCATCCTTGAGACGTTTGGTTTTGACGGTGGCAATAAGTCCCATTGCCTTCGTCGTCTTCTCCGTCCCCTGGATGGCTAAGATCCTATGTTTGGTTTTGCTTAGTGAGCCAGGCATCCTTACTTAGTCTCTCCTTTTTTGAGTTCGTAGGTTTTTCTAAATTCCTTGATGGCGGTCACGAGTTTCTCGGTGAGCTCGTCATTGAAGGCTTTCTTTTCGGTGAGTTCGTTGATGATTTCCTTATGGGAATCCTCGATGTACTGATACATCTCAGAAAGGAAAGGATTGACCTCGGTGAGCGGGAGGTCATCAAGGAACTTCCTATTGACCGCGAAGAGCTCGATGATCTCGCGGATCATGTTCATTGGGGCCCAGTTGACTTGCTTGAGGGCTTCGGTGACGACGGCACCGTGCGTGAGGATACGCTTGGTCTCGGCGTCTAAATCGGAACCAAACTGCGAGAAGCTAAGGTTCTCACGGTAGTTGGCAAGCTCGATCTTAAGGGATGAGGCAACTTGCTTCATGGCTTTGATCTGAGCGCTACTTCCAACACGGCTGACGGATAAGCCAGAATCGACAGCAGGACGCTGGCCAGACGCGAAGAAGTCGCTCACAAGGAAGATCTGTCCGTCGGTGATGGAGATGATATTCGTTGGGATGTAGGCGCTGATATCCCCAGCCTGGGTCTCAACGATTGGTAAAGCGGTGATGGAACCACCGCCATAATCTTTCGAGAGTTTGCAAGCCCTCTCTAAGAGCCTGCTATGGAGATAGAAGATGTCGCCTGGATAAGCTTCACGTCCTGGGGCTCTTCTTAAAAGAAGGGAGAGGGCGCGATATGCGACGGCGTGCTTACTTAAGTCATCGAAAACAATGAGGACATCCTCACCGTTTTCCATCCATTCCTCGGCCATAGCCATGCCGGCGAATGGGGCAACGTATTGCTGAGGGGCTGGCTCAGATGCGGATGCGTTAATAACCGTAACGTAATCGAAGCAGCCTCTGGCTTTGAGTTTGGCGACGATTCCGGCGACGGTTGAGTTCTTCTGACCGATCGCGACATAGACGCATTTAACGTTCTTGCCTTTCTGATTCACGATGGTGTCAATGGCGATGGAGGTCTTGCCAGTCTGACGGTCGCCGATGATGAGCTCACGCTGACCACGGCCGATCGGAATCATGGAATCGATGGCTTTGATGCCGGTTTCGAGAGGGGTATTGACGGATTTTCTCGTCATGACACCAGGAGCGATTCTTTCAATTGGACGCGTTTTTGCATAGGATATTGGGCCTGCTTCGTCAAGTGGAAGGCCTAATGGAGAGACGACTCTTCCAAGGAGTCCATCCCCTACTGGGACCTCAACGACCTTGTGGGTGCATTTGACGGTGTCACCTTCTTTGATGGCTCTATCGCTTCCTAAAAGGACGGCGCCGACATCATCGAGGTTGAGGTTCATGACCATGCCATAGATGTCATTAGGGAAAAGAAGAAGCTCGCCGAGCATGGCGTTCTTTAGACCATAGATGGTCGCGATGCCATCGCCGACTGCGATGACTGTGCCTACATCGCTGCTCTCAACAAGGTTCTCATATCCCTTGATCTGCTCCTTGATGAGAGAGCTTATCTCACTTGGATTAAGTTTCATATCTTTCCTCCGTCGTTTTTGAGAAGGGAGCTGCGTAAACGCTCAATCTTCCCAAGGATGGTTCCGTCAAAGACTTTGTCATCCACATATACTTTCACGCCGCCGATAAGACGATGGTCGACGTGGTTTTCGAGCTCGACCTTCGAGGAGAGTCTTTCCCCGATCGATTTCTCGATTTTTTTGATTTCAGCTTCTGAGAGTTTCTCCGCCGAATAGACGATTCCTTCCTTGATGCCACAATAGTCGTTGCAAAGATTGTTGAATGAGGAAGCGATGATCTCGAAATGGATGATTTCATGCTTCAACATAAGTAGTTTCAAGAAAGCCGGAATCTCTTTGTTTTTGAGTCCCCCGAAGACTTTGTCGACAAGGGCATTAAGTGATTCCTCTGGTAATGAGTATGAGGAAAGGGTTTCCAAAAGCTCAGGGTTATCCCCGAAGAGCCTAAGGACTTCTTTCATTTCTTCTTGAAAAGAAGAGACCTTTTCTCTTTCGAGTGCCAGCTCATAAAGGCCGGCGGCGTATGCGTTTGCTTCCGCTCCCCTCATTTATTCTCCTTATTCGTCCACGCTGTCGACGAATTCATCGACGAGTTTGGCGTTATCCTCTTTGTTCACTTCACGGCCAAGGACGGCTTTCGAGGCATCAAGGGCGACATTGACGATTTCTTCTCTGATGGCGCGGCGTGATTTCTCTTCGGCCTGAGCGATGGCTTCGTCGGCCGCTCTTTGGCGGGCCTCGGCTTGCTCATTGGCGTTTTTGATGATGCTTTCGGCGCTAACTTCGGCATCGCCTTTGGCTTTGGCGATGATCTCCCCTGCCTCTTTGCGGGCTTTCGAGATCATGGCGTCGCTTTCGGCGACCTTCTCTTCATACATGGCTTTCGAAGTCTCGCTGTCGCGAATGTTCTTCTCCACGTAGTTCTTTCTGGCGTCGAGATATCTCTTAACCGGTTTGTAAGCGATGAAATATAGGAACACGAAAAGGACGATTAACGCGACGAGGTTGATGAGCAAGCTCCAGAAGTTTGGAAAGAGCTTGTTCAAAAAGTCCTCAGCGGTAAAGGGAGGTGCAGAATCGTATACTTTGATTCCTAGTCCGTTCATCCTAAAAGGTCCTTCGCTTAGATATTGGCGTTAAGAGCTGGAAGACCCATCAAGAAGATGATGAGGATGGCGACGACAAGAGCGTAGATGGCGGTTGACTCGTCAAGAGCGACCGCGACGATCATGTTCGAGCGAAGTTTGTCAGCCATTTCTGGGTTTCTGACCATACCGTCGATGGAGTGGCAGCAGATTAAGCCCTCACCGATGGCAGAGAGGCAGCCCATGCCGACGGCGATGGCGGCTGCGATTGCACATAAACCAGCATTGATCATAATTTTTCCTCCTTATGAATGTGTTGGTATAACCTTATCCTTCGATCACTAGTGGCCTAGCTTCCTGAGGAAGAGCGTCTTCCTTCTTAACTGGCGAAGCGGCTGGCATTTCTTGCGAAATCCAGATGGCCGAAAGGGATGCAAATACCAGGGTTTGGATGAACCCTGAGAATAAGGAGAAGTAAGAATTGAGGATGCCGACTGGGAACGGAGCGAGGAAGACGCTCGTCCAGCCTGGGTTGTTCCAGAAAGATGATGTTCCGATGGTGCCGACCACTCCAAGAGCATCAAAGATGCCGCTTGAGGCGGAGCTAAGGGCCCACTGCACTAATCCAACAAGGATGGTGCCAGATAGGCAGTTACCGAAAAGACGCAT
>Ga0247611_10007412_pt1 | contig 13805 bp, 13 predicted proteins | sample 177DNAGHGhighgp2_FD_192422 | JGI IMG/M metagenome (GOLD analysis project Ga0247611, IMG submission 192422) | Sheep rumen microbial communities from Palmerston North, Manawatu-Wanganui, New Zealand - 1770 DNA GHGhigh gp2 | ecosystem: Host-associated > Mammals > Digestive system > Stomach > Rumen...
TAACAAATAGAGATATGGGATGAGAACCACAAGGCGGAGCCTTGTCAGGTTCGAGCGTGAGCGAGCTGAGTGCGAAGGCTTGATTACGAAATAATAAAATTATGAAGTAATCAACCGCAGGCACGTTATATGCGAGCGAACAAGACAATCCCACCCTCTCCGTTTTTACAATTTAAGTTTGGGTACACGATGTATAGAATTTTAGTTAACATATTTGTTGAAATATTTATAAGGAAAAAATCTCGTGCGAGTATGAGGCAGAAATTGCTGGGATTACCAACAAAAATGCAGGTATTAAAAAGAGCAAAAAGTGTAGGAAAATACTTTGGTTGCAGCGGGTTGTATGAAACGAGAGTTAATAAATACACCGTAATCGGAGATTGCGTAGGAATTAACGGATTGGTAGTAATGGGTAATGGTGATGTAATTATAGGCAACCATGTTCTTATTGGCGCTGAATGTCTTATACTATCAGACAATCACGATTACGATAACGGAGAAACCCTACCGTTTGATGAACAAATTATAAAAAAGAAAGTTGAAATAGGAAATTACGTTTGGATTGGGGCAAGATGCACAATATTACCGGGTACAAAAATTGGTGAAGGAGCAATTATTCAGGCAGGTGCGGTTGTGCATGGTGAAATACCTCCTTGTGCCATTGCCGGTGGAAATCCAGCGAAAGTATTTAAATATAGAGATATTGACCACTACAATAAAATTAAAGAAAAAATGGAGCATTGTTAAACTTTAGGCTTTTGAGGGATAATAAGTTCAGGAAAATTTTCTCTAAATACTTCTGCTATATTACTATCAGGCTCTGCACCTAAGTTTAAAAAAGTAAATTTGGGTTTATAGGTTATTTTTACGTTATGTTCAGGTTGAACAAATTCTCTGATACCATGCCAAAATGTATCAAAATAATGCTTAAAGGCTTCCTGAGTATTTCCGCAGAACCCGGTCCATGCATCCATTATTATCAAATTTTTCCCGTAGGTTTCAGGTTTTGCAGAGTCCGCAGTTTTGCTTAAATGCCGTACTATAAATTCGTGTGTAGTATCAATAAGTTTTCTGCCAACTTCTTTACCTGTAGTTAAATCCGTAGCTATTGCTTCAAAGCCTAAACGTGCAACTTTCCCGTCTGTATGTCCATTGGCGAGTAATGCACACATTGTAAGTCCTGAAGATTCCGCACAATCTCCGAGTTTTGTTTTTTGCATAGCTTTTGTACTGTTAAATATAATATCCAAAAAAGGAAAGAATTGAGTTTTTACCCTGATACTATCTACAATTTCGCCTGCGTTATTAATACAATTCCAATGCCTTTGCTCAACAGGGAGTTCGGCAGCTCTATCAGCAACACGATAAGGAGATATTCGAGGATAAGAAATGTTAGCTTGCCTTACAATTTTATCCATATCTCTTATTTCTTGACGAAATATTGCTTTTGCGCTTTTTGCTATTACAGTCATTAAAAACCTATAATTTCACTACACACAAATATAAAAAATATTTTTCATAAAAAATTGCCCTAGTATCAGTTTTTTGTTAATATTGTTACAAATGAGGACAGAATATGAGCAAAAGAATACTAGTTGTTGATGATTCTCCCAGCTGGATAAGACATCATTCAACAGTTTTGAATACACTATATGGAAGCGAAATAGAAATTGAAACTGCAATATCAGCAATGGAAGCTAATGACAAGTTGTATGCCAATTCCGACAATCCGTATGATATCATTTTAACCGATATGCAAATGGAAAGTAATTTTCTGCCAAAACTTGCAGGAGAATGGTTTATTGAACAAATTCAGGCAATGAAAGAATATTATAAAACACATATAGTAATAATTTCCGCAACAGCATCAATTAAATTTATTGCAGAAAAATATAACGTAGATTATATTCCAAAATATAATTGCAGAGATATTGTAAATTACAAAAATCAGCTTGATATTTTTATAAAATAATTATGTTAACCATATACAATGTAACAGAAATATTATGTATTATATCGTATATAATTACTTAATAAGAAAGCAGATATCAAATGATATCTGCTTTTCGAATTATATTCTGATTTTATTAATAATGACTTCCACCGAAAGCACCTAATGCGCTTATAGCAATAATCATCAAGATTAATATAAAGATATAAAAACCAAATATAATAGCAACTGCAGTAGCCCAACGTTTTTGAGTTTCAGTATAATCAGTCAAACTCCACCATGCACGATTTTCAAATGCCCATTTGTTACCATTCAATCCTAAATAAATCCTTATACCAATTATCCCTGCTAACCCAAGTATAGGACCAATAAAAGGAATAATATTAAGACATCCCGAAACAAAATCAACTACTAATGATATCCAAGTTTTGTTGAAAGAACCGTTACCGAGTCCCCACATCCAAACAAAACCAAAAGCACCCCAATTAAAGTGGTTTAAAGCACGATCCAATTCCATCGGATTAACCGCAATTTCTTCTACTCCAAATTCATTATTTATAACTTCACTCATAAAACCTCCTACTACTTGCTTGTAACGACTTTTGTCTTACCACTGTTGTCAAAATATACTCTTTCAGCAACCTTTGGGGTATCTCCCTTCATATGCGTATTATATCTTGTAACATAACAGTTTTTCTTGCTTAAATCGCAATTTGCCTCTTTCTTTACCAAGAAAAGATACATTATCATATCAGGATTACTTTCCATATACATTTTGAAAGAATTAGCCGAATACTTTGAAGCTTTAAATACATATGATTGAGATTTTATAAAGCTTGAATTTTCTAACAAGTAATTAACTGCAGCAGGACCTGAAGCGAACTTGCCGTTAGTTTTTTCACCGGTAATTATATCCTCAACAACAAGTTTAGTTTGAGCGGCTCCACTGGATGCACCACCGAATCCTCCGACAGCAGGAGAAACTCCGCCCATACCCATTTTACCGATAAAAGCAGCTAATAAAGCACCAAAAACAAGTGTTATTATAATATTAATAACAAAAAGAGCAATTACTACTACTGCTGCAATATTCCAACGTTTCTGAGTAGCACGGAGGTCATCCATATTATAAAAGGCTCTACCATCATATGCCCACTCATTGCCTTTAATCCCATAGTATATTTTAAAAATCAACACCGGTATTAATGCTATTATCCATACGATTAAATTTAATAGCGGAATAATGGTTACAGCAAGGCAAATTAAATAGACTATTAAAATACCCTTCATTTTACCTAAACAACCGTTAGCCAACCCCCATATCCAATCGAAACAAAAAGCCCCCCAATTAAAATGATTTAGGGCTGAACCATCACCAACTGCATTGGTTTGGTTTTCACTAGCAATAATACCCATACATGTCTCCTTTTCTTATTTTCCAACCTTAAATTTATATATTTACTTAGAACGGTCTTGTTTGATTAAGTTTTAATCTTAATTCTCTGAACCTTGCAATATCTTCCTGAGATTTGCCGGAATCTTTGAAAACCGCCTGACTTGAAGGATGCACCATCAAAACATAATCCATATGAATTTCCAAGAAATTGTATTTCCTTGGGGTTTGATTACCTGTTCTCGGATATATTTCAGCATTAGTTACTGCCAGAAAACGTCTTTCCTTATCATTCAACAAATCAGTAAGCTCTCTATTCGTATTAGTATACTTTGAAACGTGAACAATACCTTTAATATCGTGGTCAACAGTTAATATACTAACCTCTATAGGAACCGTATCTAAATTTTTTGCCATTATCTCATCCTTAAATAAACTCTACTCTTGCTACATAGTATATCATATTTTTAAAATCTTGTAAATAAGACGTTAAGACGACAATACTTACATTCCTACTTAAATTTTATCAATTCTCTTACTCATGCGAGAACCGTAAACTTCGTGAACATCAACAACTGATAAAAATGCACTTGAATCAACATTCTTAACAACTTCTTTTACTTTACTCATTTCCAATCTTGATACAACACAATATATTAAAGTTTTCTCTAAACCGGAATATCCACCGATACCCTTCAGATAAGTTACACTAATATCATAATCGGTAATAAGAGCCTGTCCTATTTCTTCAGCCTTATCACTAATAATTCTGACGGATTTAGAACTGTTCAGACCTTCCAATACGGCATCTATAACTTTATAGGCTATAAAGTAAGTTAATATTGAATACATTGCACTTTCCCATGTCAAAACAACACCCGCAACAAAATATATTACAATATTAAATCCCATTACAATTTCACCTACGGAAAATCCGAACTTTTTAGATAAAACGAGAGCCATAATTTCAGTACCGTCGAGCGAACCTTCGTTTTTGAGTACCGTGCCAACCCCTGTACCTAAGATTATACCGCCGAAAATTGTTGACAACAATACATCATTAGTTACTACAAAATGAATATGGTGGAAAACATTTGTAGCAAGCGACAACATCGCAACAGCAAAAAATGTCTGTATTACAAAATATTTTCCTAACTTTGTAAATGCCAAACAAATAAACGGTAAATTTATTAAAAGAATAGCCAAACCTAAATTAAATCCTGTTAAATAATTTAAAATCATTGAAATACCGACAACACCGCCATCAATAATCTTATTAGGAACAAGGAAACACTCAAGGGCAAAACCTGCAATAAATGCACCTAGTGTTAAAAAAAAGGCTTTATTCAATAATTGGACAAATGTAAATTTACGTTTTATTTCCGGCATCTGATAACCACCATTTCTCTATTTTACTTCGTTATTTTTACCTATAAACTTATTAAAACTGAATACCTTTTTATGTTCTTCAGAAACAGCCTCGGTTTTAATTCCCAAAATCTTTTCCAAATCAACTTTTAATGTTGTTAAATCCTCATATTTTTTCAGAGTACCGTCCATTGTTATTGAAACGTCCCCGGTTTCCTCAGAAATAACCAGACACGCTGCATCACTTTGCTCGGACATTCCTATGGCTGCTCTGTGTCTTGTACCGTATTTCCAACTAAGCTTAGGATCAACAGTAACAGGGAGTAACACCCCGGCTGCAAGAATTTTTGTACCGTTAATAACCACAGCACCATCATGCAACGGCGTTCCCTCATAGAATAAAGTCAAAAGCAGTTCTGTTGAAACATCCGCATTAATTACGACACCTGCCTCAGTATTACTCAAATCCTTCTGAAAAACTATCAATCCACCGGTATGTTTTTTTGACATATCTTTCACGGTTTCAATTACTTCTTTAATAACATCAATTTTCTCATCAGAATCAATCATCTTGCTTGTGTTAAACAGGCTTGAAAAAATCCTTGCCTGCCCCAAAAAACCGAGAAATCTGCGCAATTCCGGCTGAAAAATAACGACAAGACTTAATGAAATCAAAGTAACTATAGATTTCAAAAACATACCTAAAATTTTGAGGTTTAACCTGACAAGAATTTCAGAGAAAACCCACAGAAAGATAAGAATAAATACCCCTTTTACAAATTTTTCAGATTGAGAGTCTTTGATAAATTTTTTGTAAAAGTAAAATAAAGAACCTACAATAACAGAAATTTCGAAAATATTGGTCAAACTTAATGACCAATCTAATGTACCAAGCTGCCATTGTATATAAGTAATTATATCGTTAAACATCTGCTCTCAACCTGTTCGGTAGTCTGTCGTGGGAAATTAAATCATCTAACGTTTCCCTATCTACTATGATATCAGATTGTGAATTATTTACAAGTACCATTGCAGATTTTTCTACTCTGTTATAATTAGATGCCATAGAAAAATTATATGCACCCGTGTTAAATACACACAGGATGTCGCCTTCTTCGATTTCAGGGAGATTTATTTCCTTTATCAAAATGTCACCGCTCTCACAATATCTGCCTGAAATTGTTACTTTTTGTAAATTTATATCATTAGGTTTATTAACAATCTGAGCCTGATATTCTGCCTGATATATAGCCGGACGAATATTATCAGCCATCCCCCCATCAACTGAAACATAAGTTCTGCCATGGGGAACATGTTTTGAACTTCCTACCGTATATAAGGTTACACCGGCAGTTGAAATTATACTTCTGCCCGGTTCTAAAAATATTGTCGGATAATTTACCTTATATTTGTTTACTGCTTCATCAAGACTTTTTAATATAACTTCAGCAATTTCATAGGTTGAAGGAGGTTCATCATTATCCGTATATTTCACCCCAAGACCGCCGCCTATATTAATCTCATTAAGTTCTAAATTAAAATCATTTTTTATCCTTGCGAGTTCTTTTACAAGAATATCTATTTCGTCATGAAAAACCGCTGTTTCAAATATCTGAGAACCAATATGAGCATGCAATCCGTGCAATTTCAAATTAGTATAATTATTTAAAATCAAATCCACTGCTTCATCTATTTGAGTCATATCAAACCCAAATTTTGAATCAAGATGACCTGTTTGAATATATTCATGAGTATGACATTCAATCCCCGGAGTAATTCTTAAAAGAATATTCGCAATTTTATTTTTACTTTTTGCAAGCTCATTCAACAAAGAAAGTTCAAAAAAATTATCTACAGAAAATCTGCCTACGCCTAAATCAAGTGCCAAAATAATCTCATCAGCAGATTTGTTATTTCCGTTGAACAAAACTTTCGACATATCAACACCGGCTTTGTATATGGTATAAATTTCACCACCTGATACGACATCAAAGCCAAAACCTTCAGAGGAAATTATTGCCGTCGTCGCAAGAGAACAGAGTGCTTTAGATGCATACATCATATTGACATTTTTGTAAGATGAAAAAGCCTTTTTATAATCTCTGCAAATACTTCTTAATGTCACTTCATCTATTACATATAAGGGAGTACCGTATTTGTCAGCTAAATCCGTCAAATCACATCCGCCAATTTCTAAATTTCCTTTAGTACTGATTTTCGTCGTTATTGGTTGTAAAAACTGATTTGTACTTTTTTGCATAACAATACTCCTCTATATCTCGTCTTTTGCTATAAGTGTAACACAAAAATGTATTTTACAAAATATTAAAATTTTTGCTAAAAAAATTTTTTCATTATAATAATATGTGTGAATTAATGTAACGATTTTTAATTAAATTTTTCTGCAACTAGCAAAAAATCTGATTCACATGTATTGGTTATATAGTTACTGCATATAGGAGTATACAATGAGTTTAAGGGTAAGTAGCGTTGCGTTTAAAGACACAACTAAGACAACAGAGTCTAAAACAACCGAGAAATCTGCAGCACAACAGCCTGTAGAAAAAAATACGACAGAAGCAGCAAAAACAAATTTCATTAAAGATAACCTTAGCCTTATTAATTCCGGTTTAATTCTTGTTTCTTTAGGGGTAGGTACAGCAGCACTAATAAAGGGAAAAGGCTCAAAAGAGTTAGTCGAAAAGACCGGAACCCAAATGTCAAAAATTGATGAAAAACTCGGACTTATCGGAACAAAAGTATCGGATATGGCTCGACAGGTTACTACTATAACAACCGAACACACTAATCTCAGCTCTTCAATCACAAATTTAACTACAAAAGCAGGAGAGGCTCAAACAAAGCTCGGAGCTTTGGAAAAAGAAATTGCTTCAAAAGCTGAATACCATGACGGTTATTTAAAAGCTCTTGATGGCAGAGTTAAAGGCATAGAAAGTATCCGTGATTTTGGTACAGCTCCTACAGAACCGAATCTTGCAGCCATTGACGGTATTCCTTTAATGCAAAATCTCAATAATGACGGCAACAGAATTCCGCTTAAAGCTTCTGTTATTGAATGGTTAAAAACAGCTACGGACCGATTTGTTATGAGCGGAAAGGGACAGATAAAACCAAAACCTTTAACTAAAGATTCGGTTGTATGGTCAGTTACATCAGAATCACTTCCTGAAAAAGAAGGAGGTTTAGGTGAAGTCCCTATACAAATAGCTAAAAATCTTAAAAATGAATTTGGTATTGATAATCCGATAGTAAGACCTCTTGTACAAAGTCCGGGTAAGGCTCAGCTTATAGAAAAGAATGGAAAATTTGTATATCGCTATAATATAAACAGTAATAAACCTTGGTCTATGGATTTAACCAAAGTTGTTGAATTTGAAACAACTGCCTTCAGAAACGGCAGACTTGAACCTCAAAAAGTTGAAGTGTTCTACGGTATAGATCCGGAGCACGGACATGCTCGTATTATGTTTAAAAACGACACATACTTTACTTCAAACGGACTATATACCAATACTCAAATGGTATCCGAGCCTGAAAGATTTGCTTTCCTTGACAGAATTACATACGACTTTATGAAATTAAAGAAAGACCCTAATTCATTTACGAACTATAGAGTATTTGATACTGCTACCTATGATTCTATAAAGGCCCCTGATGCACTTATTCTTAACGATTGGCATCCGGGTGGTGTAGCCGCTTTGGTAAGATTAAAATCCGCTTGTGAAGCATCAAACGGAGAACTATCTCAGGATGCGGCTGAAGCCTTTAAGTCCATGAATATATTAAATATTGTCCATAATCTTGATTACCAAGGTACAGCTTGGGGCAATCGCAAAGCTGCAATGATGAATACCTTATTCGACAAGTATGCTTATGATATTCATGCATATGCAGAAACCGGTTTTGGCTATGACGGCATAAATAAAGTTTTAACTACAGGAGATCAAGTCAACCTTGCAAACATGGCTGCATGCCTGTCAAATAAAATGAAACCTGTTTCGCCGACATATGCAAGAGAACTTGCGGAACAACCCGTACGAAGCAGAGCTATGCAGCATGTATGCGAAGTCAGAATGAAACAGGGTACAATGGAAGGTCAAAGCAACGGCTGGGACAGATCCGCTTATGAAGTCAGTGTAGATTTAATAGATAAGTTTAACAATGCTATTAATAATGACAAAATAACTATTATAAAAACCCGATTAAAAGAGGCTGCAAAAGATTTATCTCAGGATCAGCGTGAAAGACTATTCGCGATAATTAATGATAAGAGTTTTGACGGTGTAAATCTTACTGCAAAACTCGCAGACATAAAGGATATGCATTATCCTGCATTAGACGAAGCTATAAAAGCCTTGGATGATGAAGGTATAACAAAGGTTAGAGAAATTTTTGCATATACTTATCAGACACCAAAAGAAACTATTATGGAAAACAGAAAACATAATAAGCAAATGCTGGTTGATTTCTTTAAGAGTATGATTCAGCATAATAAAACAACAGGAAAAGATGTCTTCAATCTCGGCGAATTGCATCAAACCAATTTATCGGATATCAATATAAACGAATTAGATGATACCATAGTATTTAACATGGGTGTACGTTTTGTAAGCCAAAAAGGTGTTGATACAGCGTGTTATGCGATAAAAAATATAATGAAAGGCTGGAAGGCTAAATATCCAGATAAACCTTTACCAATATGGTTTATTGGAGGTGCAGATGCTGAGGGTGGCAGAATTAATAGTTTTGTTGTTCAGCTTAAGAATGCTCTCGGAACAGAATACGGTTCAAGAGTTGTTCATCAGGTAGGATATACGCAAAACAATATCTATCAGGCAGGTAGTGACTTTACGTTGTATTCAGGTCATTTTGAACCTGATGGAGCTAAATGGGAATCTTTATATAAGGGAACTCCGGCTATATGCACTAGAGTAGGCGGTCAGGTTGACAGTATCAATGACGGAGTAAACGGGTTCTTAACATCCCGTACAATTCCTGAAATTCAAGCTAAAATCGGAACACTTGAACAAAAAATTGAAGCGGTATTCCGTAGAAATAAAGGGCATGAACCAAGCTATGAACAGGCAAAAGATATTGCAGCTAAAGAATTAGCTGATGATTATTTAAGAGAAATCGGAACAGACTTTACAGATGCAATTTGGCGAGCAGCCAATACTTATTACAACAAACCTGCATATGAAGATATGGTTATGAATTCTTTGAACGGGAATCAAAGCTGGGTTATAAAAGACGGCAATGGTAAAATTACCGGCGGAGCTTTGTTAGGTCATATGAAAGATTTGGGGTTTGAGCTTGAGGATTTTGCTCAAATCAGATTAAATAATTAATAGGCATTTAAGGATTAGGATTTTCTAAAAGTTGGGAAATGTAAAATTTTCCAACTTTATTTTTTTTGCTTATTATAAAAATTTATGTTTTTTGTATAATAAATTTATACTAGTTATTATAGAGGGTTATATGAGCAGATTTTTTGGAATTTTTGGGATTATATTAATTTTTTTATTAGCATACCTTATGTCAAATAATAAAAAAGCTATTAATATAAAGACCATAGCTACGGGTTTTGCTTTACAATGGTTGCTTGCAATTTTTATATTTAAAGTACCGTTTGGCAGAGCCTTATTTCTTAATACAGGATTATTTGTACAAAAAATCCTTGATTTTGCAAAGGAAGGTGGAGCTTTTGTTTTTGGACCGTTGTTAGACAATGTTAAATTAGAAATTTTCGGACACGGTTCAAATATTTTCGCACTCCAACTGATATGCTCTTTAATATTCATGATGATACTTGTTAATATACTTTATTATTATGGTATTATGCAGCGAATTATACCAATATTCGGCAAAGCGATGAATAAACTGATGAACGTAAGCGGAGCTGAAGCCTTATCAAACGTAGCAAGTGCTTTAGTTGGTCAAATATCAGCACAAATAATGATACGACCATATCTTGCAAAATTAACCCGTTCTGAGTTATTAGCTTCAATGGCAGGTAGTATGGCTTGTATATCAGGTGCGACTTTACCTATTTATATTTCAATAGGGATACCTGCTCATTATCTGTTAGCATCTTCGGTTATGGCAGTTCCTGGAGCAATGATTATTGCAAAAATAATGTATCCCGAAACTCATACTCCGGAAACAAGCGAAAATTTCTCTATTTCATACAGTAAAAGAAGAAAACCTTATATAAACGTATTTGATGCAATATCTTCAGGAGCATCAGAAGGCATGAAGGTTGCAATTAATGTTATTGCTATGATATTGGCACTTGTTGCACTTGTAGCAATGATCGATTGGGTACTTGGCGGTGTAGGAAACTTAATCGTTAAATATCTGCACTTCAATCTTGCAAGTTTTGATTTAACTCAATTATCACTGAAAATGATTTTGGGTAAGCTTTTCGCTATATTTGCATATTTAATGGGATGTCCGTTAAGTGAATCTACTACTGTCGGAAGTTTAATGGGAACAAAAATTGTATTAAACGAAATGGTTGCATACGTTGATTTAACACAATTACCTCAGGAACTATCCGAAAAAAGCTACTTAATAGCGAGTTTTGCGTTATGCAGTTTTGGTAATTTAGGTTCTATTGCAATTCAGTTAGGCGGTATTGGGGAATTAGCACCAAACCAGAGAAAAAATCTGGCAAGACTCGGTGTACGGGCTTTAATTGCCGGCACTCTCACTTGCTATATGTCTGCTGCTATTGTAGGTATTTTATTTTAACTAACCAATCTTTAATTAATTGAGAATTGAGAATATTTAACGTTTAAATGTAAACTTTTGTATTACATATATAGTAATATTGCTATGTTGGTAATAATATACTTGTAAGGAGTTTACCCGATGAAAATTCACAGCATAGCAAATAATCTGACCTTTGGCTATAACAAGGCAGTAAATAGAGAAATTAATAATAAATTGGAAGCGACTGAAAAAGATACAAAAAGGTCCAAATCCTCAAGAGAAATGGCTCACGAGTTACGCAGTCGAAATCTTGATTGCATGCAAATGGAAGATAAACTGAGAAGGGCTGAACGATTAGGAAATCATGCAGAAAAAGACTTTTATAAGGACTTATTTGTAAATACAAAAGCAACTCTTACGGAAAAACTCGACAAACGTTTTCCTAACGCTGATTACATGATGAAAGAGTTAAGGGAATATCAAAGAGAAGTTATTGACCGTCAAATAGCTGACAAAAACCATTGGCTTGTTGAAATTGTTGATAAACTGTCAGACATTGTTGCACATAAAGAATTAAAACAAGAAGAAATAATTTCTAAAGATTTTAACAAAAAACGTACAGTTGAACATACCCAAGCTCCTGCACCTACACCTGCAAAATCGGAAGTTCAGGCAAAAAAGCAGGAAGATAAAGAAAATAACCTTGTACAGTTATTTGTACCAAATGAGTATTCACCTCTGGGTTTTGAAAGTATAGGAGCTATGGAAGAATTAAAAGAAGAACTGTACGATAAAATTATATCTCCTATCAGAAATCCAAAACTTGCAGAACTCGATAGAATAGAATACGGTAAGAAATTCCCGAGAGGAATAATGTTCTATGGACCTTCGGGTTGCGGAAAAACGTATCTGATGGAAGCAATCGCACAAGAAGCAGGTGTACCTCTCTATAAATTTAAGATTGCGAAAGTAGGTTCAACACTTGTAAACGGTACTTCAATTCAGGTCCAAGAAGCATACAATATAGTTAAAAATAAAGCTAAAGAAACAGGACAACCCGTATTATTAATGATGGATGAAATGGAAGCTCTGACCGCCAAAAGAGATGAAACAGGACATCACGCAGAAGCAAACAAAGCCGTCGGAACACTGCTTCAGATAATGGATGATGCAAGAGGAGATAACGTAATCATTCTTGCCTCAACTAATTGCGTAAATTTAATTGATGCCGCAGTACAAAGCAGAATCGATAATAAATATTACTTTGGACTTCCTGATGACGACACAAGAGATAAAATTCTGGTTCTAACACTAAATAAATTCGAAAAAGGAAGAAAACTTGCATCAGATCCGGTAGAAAGAGCCAAAATTGTAAAAGCAACAAAAGGATTTTCAATAAGAGATCTTACCGTATTAACCGACAAAGCTTCTGATATAGCAAGATTTGACGGTAGACGAGATATGAGAGCAAGCGATTTTGATGAACCTATTGCTAAAAACCAAAACTTAAAAATTAATGAAAACTTATATAAGGATAAAAATTCAGCAAGAGTAATCGGCTTTGGAATGTAAAACAAAGGCTGATTAAAATAATCAGCCCGTAATGTTTCCTCTTTGTTTCAAAAATTAATACTCGTGTTTAAACTTCAACAAATAGTCTTCTACCTACAATATTCTGTTTGCCGTTATAATATCCGGCAAAATACCCCCCGTTAACCGGTTTATTTTTTGCATAAGTTGAACTGTTATACTGATGTCCGTTATAATTGACAAACGGATTATTTCCATAAGGACTTGACGGTTTTGATATAACCGGAGCCGCAGTTTGAACTCCTGCCGGTGTTAACAACTGTGTTAATAAATTTACTACGCTTGCCATAAAGAATACCTCTACTTACTACATAATATATTTAATGACACATATTAAGTCTGTCATCTTATTAATATTAAATATTAATTTATGTAAAGAATCAATCCTACTAATTGTTGATTTTTAAATCATACAGATTGTATATCGAATTGTAACAAATTGTAAATATATTATATATACTATAGCAATATTTTAAGTTAAAAATTGTTATTAATAATACAAGGGGATATTTATTAATTTAGAAACGAAAGGGGATTTATTATGGCCGTTAACAGTGTAAATTATGATGCATACAAATACATGGGACCACACACACCGGAGGATTATCCAAGATACAGAAAAATAGCTGACTCAAAAGCTGCACAAATTTTTGGAAAACTTGACCGTTCAGATGGAGAAGATGGTTTAGTCAGTGCTGAAAAATGGAATGAATATGCAAGAGCAAACGGTGGGAAAGAAATATCAGAAGGTCATTTTATTAATGTTTG
>Ga0247611_10007413_pt1 | contig 13803 bp, 21 predicted proteins | sample 177DNAGHGhighgp2_FD_192422 | JGI IMG/M metagenome (GOLD analysis project Ga0247611, IMG submission 192422) | Sheep rumen microbial communities from Palmerston North, Manawatu-Wanganui, New Zealand - 1770 DNA GHGhigh gp2 | ecosystem: Host-associated > Mammals > Digestive system > Stomach > Rumen...
GATCTGCTCGAGCGTGTCGCCCAGGATCTCCGTGTGGTCAAGGCCGATGTTCATGATAACCGCGCACTCCGGGGCCGCGATCACGTTGGTTGCGTCAAGGCGCCCGCCGAGACCCACCTCCAGCACAACGATGTCACAGCCTGCTTCCTTGTACCACAAAAGCGCCGTGACGGTCATGAGCTCGAAGACCGTGGGGTGGTCCTCCATCGCCTCGGCAATGGGCTTTACGCGCGTCACCAGCTCCGCCAGCACATCGTCCTCGATTTCCTTGCCGCCTATCTGCATGCGCTCGTTGAAGCGGTAGAGGTAGGGCGAGGTATAAAGCCCGGTCTTATAGCCCGCCGCCTTGAGGATGGAGGCGGTCATGGCCGCGCAGCTGCCCTTGCCGTTGGTGCCCGCAACATGGACAAATTTCATCCCGTCCTGGGGGTTGCCCAACGCATCCAGCATAGCCGCCATGCGTTCCAGTCCCGGCTTGGAGCCGAAAAATTCAACAGCGTTCAGATAAGCCAGCGCCTCTTTGTAGTCCATAACAATTCTCCTTGCATAAAGCTTGGGAGTATATTATCACCTTTTGCACGCCGACGCAAGATGAGTGTGTAAAGTGTAAAGTGGAGTTATGGGTCCGCAAAGCGACTCCTTATCTTCACTTTCAACTTTTCACTTTTCACTCTTTCTTTGCATATTCCCCTCGTCTGTGTTATACTTGGTCGAAACTTTTTGACAGGAGCAAACCATGAACGACATCATCCTCTTGAAGGTGGGCGAGATCATTCTGAAGGGTCTCAACCGCCGCCGCTTTGAACAGAAGCTTTTGGGCAATATCCGCTGGCGCTTGAGCCGCCTCGGCAAGTACCGCGCCTATATCCTCCAGTCCACCGTCTACGTGGAGGGCGACGAGGGCGCGGATATGGATTTAGCCTTTGAAGAGCTGCAGAAGGTCTTCGGCGTCGTCGCCATCTCCCGCGCCGCCGCCTGCGAAAAGGACAAGGACGCCATCGCAAAGCTTGCCATCGAGTATCTCCGCGACGACATGCTGCGCGCGAAGAGCTTCAAGGTGGAATCCCGCCGCTCGGACAAGTCCTTCCCCATGACCTCGGTGGAGCTGAGCCAGTACGTGGGCGGCGAGCTGAGCGACGCCTACCCCGACATCGAGGTCGATGTGCACGAGCCGGAGCTGGTTGTGCATATCGAGGTGCGCGACCTCGCGGCCTACGTCCACGCGGCCCCGGTGCCCGGTGCCGGAGGCATGCCGGTGGGCTCCAACGGCGTGGCGATCAGCCTTCTCTCCGGCGGCATCGACAGCCCCGTCTCCACCTGGATGATCGCCCGGCGCGGCGTGCGTCCCATCCCGGTCCACTTTTTCTCCTTCCCCTACACCTCCGAGCAGGCCAAGGAAAAGGTCATCGAGCTTGCCCGTCTGCTCACCCCCTGGTGCGGCAAGATGCGCATGGAGGTCGTGCCCTTCACCCACATCCAGGAGGAGATCCGCGACAAGTGCCCCGAGGAATATTTCACCCTCATCATGCGCCGCTTCATGATGCGCATTGCCGAGCGCATCGCCCTGGATAACGGGGCCAAGGCTATCGTCACGGGCGAAAACCTCGGCCAGGTGGCAAGCCAGACCATGGAGGCCATGGCCTCCACCCAGGCGGTGCTGCACCTGCCGGTCCTCCAGCCGCTCATCGGCATGGACAAGAGTGAGATCATTGCCCAGGCGAGAAAGATCGGCACGTTTGAGACCTCCATCCTGCCCTACGAGGACTGCTGCACGGTCTTCACCCCGCGCCACCCGCGCACCCATCCGACGGTAGCCGAGGTCGAGGAGGCCGAGTCAGCCCTGGACGTGGAGACTCTGGTCAACGAAGCCCTTGCGGGATTGGAAAGGATCGCGATCGACTATGAAGAGAGTCTTTGATACCGAGATCCTCTGCGTCGGCACCGAGCTTTTGCTCGGCCACATCACCAACACCGACGCCCGCGACATCTCTGAACTGCTGTCCAAAATCGGCATCAATGTCAAATACCACACCGTCGTGGGCGATAACCCCGAGCGCCTGCGGGCGTGCGTGGAGGTGGCAAAGTCCCGCGCGGATATCCTCATCACCACCGGCGGCCTCGGCCCCACCTGCGACGATCTGACCAAGCAGGTGCTGGCCGACTGCTTCGGCCTGCCTCTGGTCCTCAACGAGGCGGAGGAGCAGGGCCTGTACGAGTACATCAAAACCGGCCGCGGCCTGACCCCCAACACCCACCGGCAGGCTCTCCTGCCCGAGGGCTGCACGGTTTTTCACAATCTCTGGGGCACCGCCCCCGGCTGCGCCTTTGAAGCGGAGGGCAAGCATGTCCTCATGCTCCCCGGTCCACCCAAGGAGTGCATCCCCATGTTTGAGCACTACGGCGTGCCATATCTGAAAATACTCTCGGATGAGCTCATCGTGTCCCATTCCGTGCGCATTTTCGGCATGGGCGAGAGCCGGGTGGACGACCTCTTTGCCGACGAGATGAACCGCATGGTAAACCCCACCATGGCCCCCTACGCCAAGGAGTGCGACTGCCTGCTGCAGATCACCGCCAAGGCCGGAAGCGAGGCCGAGGCCGAGGCCATGATCGCCCCCGTGATGGCGCATGTGAGGGAGCGCCTGGGCGACGTGGTCTACGGTGTGGACATCGAGTGCGTGGAGGAGGCCGTCATGGCGCTTCTCAAGGAGAAAAATCTGACCTTCGCCGCCGCCGAGAGCTGCACCGGCGGGGATATTGCCCGCCGCTTTACCGAGCTTCCCGGCGCGAGCCTCTACTTCAAGGGCGGTGTCGTGAGCTACGTCAATGAGGTCAAGGAGGCCATGCTCGGCGTCGATCATGCGCTGCTGGAGGAGAAGACCGCCGTCTGCCGCGAGGTGGCCGCCGCCATGGCCGAGGGCGTGCGCGAGAGGCTCAAAACCGACATGGCCGTCAGCGTCACGGGCCTTGCCGGGCCCGACGGCGACGGCGTGCACGAGGTAGGCACCGTCTTCATCGGCCTTGCCGTCGAGGGGCAGACCTATGTCCGCGAGACGCATATGGGCACCTTCCGTACCCGCAGCTTCATCCGCCGCATGGCGGGCAACCACGCTTTCGACATGATGCGCCGTTATATGAGCGGGCTGCCTGTAAAATAAATCTTGACTTCCCTTTACAAGTGGGTTACTATGAAATTAATCTATAGTAAGGGAGGAAAACACATGAAAACCGCAAAAACAATTTTGTCTTTCGCGCTCGTTCTCACGCTTCTCCTTTCCCTTGGCAACATCGCCTTCGCTGACACCGCCGCCTATCAGAACACCCAGGCTTTTCTCCGGGAAATAGACGGCTACACGGATCTGACCGCTACGCTGGTCGGCGTAATTGACTTTGCCGGTGAAAACTATGAGCAGGTCAAGCTCTCCTATAAAGGAGACGCGTCCGACTACACCTCCCATTTCTCCATCCTGTTCAACGAGGATCAGGAGGATATCGTGCTCTATATGGGTCAGGTGATCAAGTTTGACGAAAGCAGGCTGTCAGAGGTGATGACAGAGGTCAACAGACTCAACGCCCAGACCACCGGCGTAAAGCTGTATGTGGACACCTCGGAGAACACCGTCTCGGCGGAGCTCTTTCAACTCGTAACAAAGGACAGCGCCGCAGAGCTCTCCCTTTCGGCCGTCGGTTTTCTGATCGGCTTTACCGACAAGGTGTTTGAGCGTCTGGCGGACTACGCGGTGTAACGTCTGATGCACACAAAATTAATGCGCGCGGGGCTTTTCAAGGCCCCGCGCGTATGCTATACTGGGAAAAAATGACGAAGGAGCAGCGATCATGGCAGATAATCCCAAGGTCCCCGAGAGCGCCCAAAACCGCATGGTGGGCTTTATTCAATACTGCGGAGGCGAGCTGCTGGAATGCGGACAGAACGGCGTGCTCATGCGCATGGCGATCCAGCCCCACCATCTGAACTTTTACGGCAAGGTCCACGGCGGCCTCATCAGCACCATCATGGACGCCACCGCCGGGCTCACCGCAAGCTTTGCCGGCCCCGAGCAGCGCCCCGCCGTCACGCGAAGCGCGGATATCCACTATTTTCTCCCGGTCAGCGGCGATGAAATCTTCGCCAAGGGTCACGTTATCCGCGCGGGCAAAACCATGTGCCTTGTGTACGTGGACGTGCTGAACGCCGACGACACCATCTGCGCCACCGGCGCCTTCGAGTATTTCTACGTAGACCACCATTGACGCGAAAGTTTTTGAGAATTTTTTAAAAAAGGGTATTGCAAAACCGTCTGGTCTGTGCTATTATTCTTAAGCTGTCAATTGAATGACATGCGCGATTAGCTCAGCTGGATAGAGCGTCTGGCTACGGACCAGAAGGTCAGGGGTTCGAATCCCTTATCGCGTGCCACCCGGAAACCGTTGTGTATCAACGGCTTCCGGGTTTTTGCTTTTCTGAGCGGGATAAATGAAAATGCTGATTTCGTGCACATTTCGTGCACAACGCCGAAAAAATGGGCGACTGTCGATCTGACAGCCGCCTTTTCTATTTGGCTCTGAGAAGAACGTCCGCTATGGTCTCGCTGGCCTCTGCGTCCGCTTCCGCAAACAGGTGGGCGTAAATGTCCATCGTGGTAGATACCCGCGAATGGCCGAGACGCTTGGAGACGGTCACAGGATCGAGCTTGCGCTGCGTCATGGCGGAGGCCGCCGTGTGCCTGAATGCGTGGGGGTTGATGTGGGGCAGACCGTGCCGCTCTGAGAATCGGGCAAGCCAGCGCGTGGAGCTGTTCGGATCCATGGCCTTGCCGTCGTCCTGGACAAAGAGGTAATCCGTCCCGGCCCATCTGTCGCCGTTCTTAAATCGAAGCTCTACCCACCAGCGCCGGTATTCCTTGAGCAGTTCAACAGTCTCCAGCGGGATCTTCAGGTTTCGCACGTCGCCGGTCTTTGTGGCGTTTTCATAAATGCCGCGCTCCCGGGAATACAGCAGCGTGCAGTCTATCCGGATCATGCCGGCTTTCAAGTCCACGTTCTTCCACTTGAGGCCGGCGATTTCCCCACGGCGGCAGCCGGTCACGATCAGCAGGTGCGTGAACAGCCGCCACTTGATCGGCTCCCGCTCCAGCGCTTCAAGAATGGCCGAGACCTGAGCGGGCTGGAAATAGTTTACCTCCTGCCGGGTCACCTTCGGCGGTGTGGCCTTGTCCGCGGCGTTATACGGTACCAGCATTTCTTTTGACGCCTGTTCCAATATCGCGTGTATGCAGCGGTGATATTCCAGGATGGTCTTGCTCGAAAGGGGCGCGTTGTCCCGCTCAATGAGGAAAAGGGCCTCGGGCTTTTCTTTGAACGCCGCGGCGATCTTCCGCGCCGTGCCCTCGCTGACTGTCTGGCCGCGGCACGCTGCGTCAACCGTGGCGGCCGACAGCTGCGCCCGCTCTGCAAAGGCCTTGTGAGACAGGCCGAGGGCTCTGATTTTTCCATTCAGGTCGGCTTTGGCCGTGGCCTTGCCCTCTGTCGCGCGCTGGCCGGGAGCTGCGAGCTGCTTATAGAAGCGGTTCAGGTGCTGCGGGCGTATCTCCTTGAGCTTCAGATAGCCGAGAGCGGGAGAGATCCGCTGCATCAGATTTCGATATGCTTCGATGGTCTTGTGCTTTGCGCCCTCTCTGGCCTTAAGATCGAACACGTAAAGGGCGTATTCGTCGAAGCTCTGCCGGTCATCGGCGGCAAAGCCCTGTTCAATCTCCCGCTCGAAGTCGGCGGCAGCCTTCAGCGCGGCCTTCTCCGCCTGCTTCTCAGTCATTCCAGGAGCGGGCTTCCAGGTCTTCGTATGCCGGACCTGCTTCCCGCCGCTGTCCCGGCCGGTGGTCACAAAGAAGCGGTAGGCCGTGCCGGTCTTGCCTTCAACCTTCTGTATGCTGGCCATGCTGTCGCCTCCTTTTATTTAGCCGTTCTTGAAAATCAGAAATGCTTGTAATAGGTCCCTCTGCCAAAATAGAAGCCGCCGTTTCATATGGCACGTCAATTTCAAGACTTAGTGTTTCCGGGTCATTCAAAATGACAAGATCAGGATATTCTTCTGCTTTTTCAAGTGCAGACAAAGCACCATATAGGTCTTCAGGAAGTGTGTCACAGCCTCTTGAAAAACGAAATAAAGCCAATTCAAGCTGGGCAGCTGCATCCGCTACTGCATCAGTGGCCTCTTTTTTGATACCTGCGGATATTTTGGATTTAAGATCATCAGTACAGTTTTGAATTTCATGTAAGTATTTAGACATCCACAGCGTGGATTCACAAAGCAAAGAATTAATTGCTTTGGAGTGTCCGGGAAGCTTTTGCACTAACTCCAGCATGCCGACGGCCCTTTCTGATAGGCCAGTATAATTGCACACAAATGCAAAATCCTTGTCGTTTGTGGGAACATCTGACAGGCCTAACAGATAGTCAGCCGAAACATTGAAATGCTCTGCGAGCTTAGTTATGTCTGCCCCTTTTATCTGCCTGTCGCCGCTCTCCCAGAACTTCACAGTTTCCCGTTTTACCCCGATTTTGTCAGCAAGATTTTGCTGTGACTCGCCTACTCCCGCTCTCAGTTTTCCTATTCTCTCAGCTAAAATATCAGTGGTTTTGTTCCGTTCCATGGAGTATCAGCACCTCCAAAAATAGATTTTGTACCAAAATTATAAATTTGGTATTTTTATATTGACTTTATATTTATGTACCGATTATAATTGACGTGGTACAAATAGTCAAGATAAAAATAAAGACTGGAGGAATTACTATGACTGAGGCAGAACGCAGAGAGAAGGCCCGGCAGGAGCGGAACCGCTATTACCGGGAATATCGCGCGAAGAATAAAGAGCGAATCAAGGCCATCAATGACCGCTACTGGGAAAAGAAAGCGTCTGAGCGGGAGGGAGGCGAGAGCATTGCCGAGAATGCGAACAATTGACCAGGCTGCGGAATGGCTGCGGGCGAACGATCCTGAGACCGCTTTCACGAAAACAGCACTGCGGCGGCTTGTGACAACCGGTGAGCTGCCCTGTGTTCGTGTCGGCCAGAAGTACCTTGTCAGCCTCGAAACGCTGGAGGACTATCTGCAGGGGGCTGTCCCGCTCAGAATTCGTGACGCAGGGGAGGCGTGACCTATGTCGGATCGGCCAGGCATAATGCTGTATTTTGCCGACTGGAATGGAATTCTAGATCTTGGAGATGACGCAGTCCTGGGAAAATTCGTCCGGGCAGCGTTGAAATACGGTCAGAGCGGGACCGATACGATCTTTGAAGGAATGGAAAAGGCTGTATGGGAACCGCTTAAAGCGAAGATCGATCGGGACGGAGAAAGATACCAAAGGCAGCAAAAAGCGGGAGAATATGCTGTTTATTGCCGTGAAGAAAAGCGGGCCGGGCGGATTCCTCTTACGCGTATAGAGTGGGAGCATTATCATTCGTTATCGATCGATAACGAATTTATCCATACGCATACGCAAACACAATCGCATACCCACTCGCAATCGCAGTCGCAGGGGGATCAAAGGGGGGAGCGAACGGACGCAATGCCAGTGCAGGACTTTTCCACAGAGTTTTCCACAATTGAGCCAGATTTTGAGGGGAAACGAAACATCGCCATAAAAAAACTTGAGGATCACTTAGCACAGAAAAGACGGGAGGATTCAAAGCTATGAACTCTTGCAGAAAGGGCGCAGACGGTGAGCGGGAGCTTGCCGCCATGCTGCGAGACGAAGGATACGACATCGAGCGGGGCGGTACACAGTCATACGGTACTGTCCCGGATCTGCGCGGGCTGCCGGGAATCCATATCGAGTGCAAGCGTGTGGAACGGCTCAATGTAGCGGAGGCCATGAAACAGAGTGTCAGGGATTCAGAGCGGTTCAAAGACGGAGATCCCGCGCTCTTTCACCGGCGCTCCCGCTCACCGTGGCTTGTTACCATGCTCTTCTCTGACTGGATCAGGCTGTATAAGCGCGGAAATTTCAGACGCGGAGAGCGGGAGGAGGCGAGCGGGAGTTGACACACTGGAAGAAGCTCACAAACCCGGATTACCTGGGCGCGTACAGCCTGGAGGATGGGAAAGACATCGTTCTCACCATTGAACGGGTCCAGGTTGAGACCGTCACCGGACCGGAAGGCAAGAAAGAAGAGTGCATGGTCTGTCATTGGGCTGAGCGGGAGAAGCCAATGATCCTGAACAGCACCAATGCAAAGATGATTCAGAAGCTCTTAAAGACGCCGTACATTGAAGAGTGGAGCGGGCATAAGATACAGATCGGCGTAGAGATGGTCAAAGCCTTCGGTGAGGTTGTGGACGCGCTGCGGGTGAGAAACTTTCTTCCAACGTTGGAAGAGGTAAAATGTGAAGCCTGCGGCCAGCCGATCAGCGGCGCACATGGCATGGACGGGCAGAAGCTCGCCGCCTATACCAGGCGGAAGTATGGCCGGGCGCTGTGCTCCAGCTGCGCAACGAAGGAGGCAGCCAGGAATGCTTAGGCTGACAAAGAAGAACTATCACAGTGAGCGGGCGAACCGGGAATATTGGTCCGCCTCGCTGGTCAAGCAGTTTCTTTCCTGCCCGGCTGCAGCCATGGCCATGGAACCCGCTCCACCGTCAACGGCCCTGCTTGTCGGCAGCTATGTGGATGCCGCTTTTGAGGGGCCGCGTGCCCTTGAGCGCTTCACGGGTGAGCATTCGGAAATGTTCAAGAAGGACGGAACTCTGAAAGCTGACTTTACAAAAGCACAGGAAATGATTGAGCGGGCCCGCTCTGATAAGCTTTTCATGGAGTACATGAGCGGGAGAAAACAGGTAATCAAGACGGGGATCCTCGGCGGCCTGCCCTTCAAGATCAAGATGGACGTATACAAAAAAGGCTGCCGTATCGTTGACCTGAAAACCGCCCGTGATATGAAACCGACATATCGAGCGGGAGAGGGACAAATCACCTTTGCCGATGCATGGGAATGGCCGCTGCAGCTTGCGATCTATCAGGCCATAGAGGGGAACCGGCTCCCGTGTTTCCTTGCGGTCGTGACAAAGGAAGATCCTCCAGACATTGCCGTGATCGAGGTTCCACAGCGAGAGCTTGACGCTGAGCGGGAGCGACTGCTGGACAAGCTGCCTTACTTTGACGCGATCAGACAGGGCATTGTGGAGGCGCCGCGATGTGAGTGCTGCGCGTATTGTCGCCGTACAAAGAAGCTGAGCGGGCCTGTCCCGCTCGCAAACTTCATCGAGTACGGCAGATGAAAGTATTCAACGTTGAATATTTTGCAGTTACCCCCGGTCAAAGTAAAGGCGGTCGACCTCACTTCACCCAAATCGGGCGGGTCCCGGACAAAAGAGAAATTTTGTCCCGCGCGCGCTGCCGTGCGCGCATGCGCGCGCGAAATTCGCCAGCGCTGGCAAATTTGAAATGCGCAAACATCTGCGGATTTGGCCAATTCCCTGCATATTTCCCAACGTTGGGCAATTCCCGCTCAGAGACAGGAGGAAGAAATGAAGACAGGCCGCCTTGAACTGAAAGAGAGCGCCATTCTCTGCCCTGTGTGTCGGCGCAAAATCCGCGGTGTGAGGCTCCTGCCGGGGACCGTGGTCAAAGATCTGTCCATCATGTGCCAGAGCTGCCACTGGGTCGGCGTCATCAGCATCGACGAGACCGGGGTCTGCTGCAAAAATGTTTGATACCGGCAAGCATCGCCTTTGTACTCCCACAAAGGCCAAAAAGAGCGGGAGATCGACTCCCGCTCCTTTTACACATTCGCAATATCGTCCAAATAGTCCAGCGCCTCTTGCAGTCTATCTTGTATGATTTCCATATCGGTACTACCAGCTGCCAGCACGTCCACCTTAAGCAGAAGACCGTACAGGTTACCTCTGACCTCAGCGAGTTTCCATGCATCCATACGCTCACCCCTTCCCGCTCTTGTAGATATCTCTGATAATCTCATCAATGCACGTCTCCCGCTCTGTAAGGAGCTCCCCGATGAGCGTGAATGTAGGGATATAAGCCTGAAAATGCCGGGCGAAGATCAGCGCGTTTGTTTCGCTCTCGGCCCCTCGAAACCCTTCGATTTCGAAAGATTCCAGCAGCAGATTATAAGTACTGACCGCCTCGCCCAGCTTGCAGGACTCATCTTCGAGGCGAGAAGCGATATCCAGAATATTTTGTTTCAAAATGTTCCTCCTTGTCTTTGACAGGGGGCCGTGCTATACTGTGCGCGACCTCCCTTGTGTTGGTCGTTAGGGCTGCATATCCGTACTGCTTGCCGGCGCTCGGATATGTGGCCTTTTCTCATGCGGTGATCGGTTGGGTCTGGGAGCGGGAGAAGAAGCTGCCTGTATAGGTTGCCCCGTCGCCGCGGCTTCCGTGGATCAGCACCGCTTTGAACAGGGCTTTGCTCCCGTGGATGACCTCGAAGCCGGCCTTTTTCCAGCCCGCCCAGGTGTTGCACTCCTCGGAGATCCCGGCGGCAGCCTTCGCCGCCTCGATCCGCGCGGCGTTGATCGGCTGGGCCTTCTCACTGATCCACGCGCGGTGCAGGCACTCGGCAAAGCTCAGGCCCTTGCCCTCGCGGTAGAGCCTCCAGGCTCTCAGCATGATTGCCCTCAGATTGTACTTCATTGTCTTGCCCTCCTGTTTCTGAATTGGGGAAGCTCCAGCAGTATGTCAGTGGCCACAGCGTCTGCCCTTACTGGATTTGATTACCTACCTTGTTTCTCCCTTGCGGGCCGTGCGTTCGGTTACTTCCCCTCAGGGCCTTTCTTGTTCCCTGTGACTATAATATACTATATTTCATGAAATATATCAATCCGCAGAATGAACAATATTTCATGAAATATATTGTCTATTTTGTATATTGCATGAAATAGACAAAGGGGTTATAATATAGCCATAATGGGAGGAGAGGCAAAAATAAAAACCTCCCGTGGGAGGTCAACATGGCGGTGTCAAAGGCACAGCAGAAAGCTGTAAACAAATACCGAAAGAATAATTATGATTTGATTCAGCTCACGGTCCCGCTCGGCGAGAAAGACATTATCAAGGCTCATGCTGAAAGCCGGGGCGAGAGCGTCAACGCTTTTCTCCGTCGTTCCATACATGAAACAATGGAGCGGGACGGCGCATAATATCGACAGGAGGTGTATGCAGCCTTATGGAAATACGGTATTCCAAAAGCGCCCAAAAAGCCATTGAGAGCTACGACAGGCCCACAAAGCAGCGAATCAAGGCTGGTATAGAAGGCCTGACAAAAAAGCCGCCTGTGGGCGATATAAAGCAGATGCAGGGGTACACAGACGGGCGGCAACGGCTCAGAGTCGGCAAGTACCGTATCGTGTACAGATACGATCTCGACGGCAAAGTGGAGATCCTTCTCATTATGGACGTGGACAGCCGCGGGGACATCTACAAACGGAGGTAATGTTATGCCTATTTCTCAGCAAATCGCACAGATGGTCGATATTCTCCCGGACGCGGATCAGGCCCTTGCGCTTGAGCTGGTGAAGAAGCTGGTTCTTGCCTGGGATCCGGACTATACGAAAGCAACAGCGGCGGAAGATGCCGCCATGAGCGCGGCCCTGGAAGAGATGAGTGCCGGGGAATATGTGACCCATGACGCTATCAATTGGGACTAAACAAGAACTGAGGGTCGGGGGGTGCTCCCGGCCCTCTTTTGTCGAAAAGGCTATTTCCTGCCCTTCTGAGCGCGTTTAAGGTTTGACCATGCTCGGATATTCTCCCGCTCGGAGAAAGCGCAGAGAGTGAAAACAGAGGGGAATCCGGCTGTTCCGTGACGAACATCAAAGTCTTGAAACGCCGTACTGATTTCGTGCACATTTCGTGCACAAGCGTGCACGAAATTACAGGAAGTTATCAAAGGACGCCAGAGGGTAAAACTGAAAAACCGCATAAAATCAAGCTTTTTGAAAAGATGTGCGAGAATGTAAAAAGAAAAAACCATATCTACGGACCAGAAGGTCAGGGGTTCGAATCCCTTATCGCGTGCCAAAAAGACCATCCCATTCGGGATGGTCTTTTTGGCATTCTGCGAAAGGGATTCGAATGTGTAATCGAACGCCCCGGCGGGGCGTTCATCGACCAGTTCTCAAACTGGTCGATTCTTTTATTTTCGGCGTCTCCCGCAAGCCGAAAATGCAGGCGAATCCCTTATCGCGTCTCAAACGTTGCGGGGATCTCTCCGTGCTCCGCTATTTTCGGCGTCTCCCGCAAGCCGAAAATGCAAGCGAATCCCTTATCGTGTTTCAATCGTCGCGGGGATCTCTCCATGCTCCTCTTCAAATTCCCGAATACGCTTCTTAATGAGCTGCTCCAGCTCACGGTTTTTGGTGCGGCCCTCATATTCCGCAACATAGGCGAGCTTTTCCAGCAGCTCCGGCTCCACGCGGAGCGTAAAACGGGATTTGTTGTCTTTCATATTGCCAACCTCCATGACGAAGTGTTGACAAAAGTTTAGCGTCATAGTATAGTCAAAAGGAAAAATGACGCAGAATTGACGCATAAACGGGGGCAAAATTGTTCAAGAAGATGTATTTGCTGCTGTTCAATCGTGTCACGGAAGCGATCAAAGCGTTAGAGCATGGTGACACAAGATCAGCCCGGATGATTCTGATCCGCGCGCAGCAGGATGCGGAGGAGCTTTACATGGAGGGGCAGAATGAATAATTGGAAACACACGGGGGCTGTGAAAAAAGTCAATTGACAGTGTAGGGGCCGACGCCCCCGGCGGCCCGAGCGGTACAGTCCAAAAATAAAGCAGAAAGCCCCCGGCGAAAACGTACAGTGTTACGGATTCGCCGGGGGTCAATGTGTTATTCGGGATTCTCTCTGCCGGGCCGCCGGGGGGAAGGTGAATTGCCCCAAAGGGGCAAGAGAGGCCGGCCTGGGCCGCGTCGGCCCCTACGGTGTTGATATTACTGTGTTCTTGATGAAGGGGACTTTTTTCACAGCCCCTGTTTTTTCTTTCCAAAGTGTGTGACGCTTCTGTGATGATGCGTGTGTTACCATGTGCCCGTAAGCAAGAGAGATACAAAAAACAAACCCGCAAGGGACTCTCGACAAGTCTTACTTGACATATAAAAAATAAAAACAATAAACCAACATAAAGCTCACATTTGAAAGGAGAACAAAAAATGAAAAGAACTGTTAAAATGATCCTTGCCCTGGCGCTGGCCCTCACCATGATCTGCGCCCTTGGCACCGCGGCCTTTGCCGATAACGATACCGTCGTCACCAAGAACCCCACCGGCGAGACCCACTACGTCGGCGAAACCGCCACCTTTATTGCCAACGCTGTCAACTACGAAAGCATCGAGTGGATGTTCATCGCCCCCAACGGCACCGCGTACAGCCTTGACGCGTTCAAGGCCCAGTTCCCCGCCAGCGGCGTAACCGGCCAGGGCACCACCGAGCTCAAGATCACCAATCTCCAGACCGGCATGAACGGCTGGGAAGTCTACTGCGGCTTCAACCGCGGCAATATCTGCACCACGACCACCGCCGCCTCCATCAGCGTCCTTGTTCCCAGCGCGCCGGTTTACTCCGCTCCCGCTACCGTCGTGACCGATCCCGTCTATGTCCCCTGCTACGAGTACGAGCCCGACTACGTTGTCGTTGACGGAGTCCGCGTCTACTCCGACGGCACTGTGGTCAGCGACGATGATACCCCTGTCTTTATCGACAGCGACGGAACCAACTACTACACCGACGGCACTGTGATCACCCCCGACTGCGCGCCCGGCTACTACTGGGTCAACGG
>Ga0247611_10007414_pt1 | contig 13803 bp, 9 predicted proteins | sample 177DNAGHGhighgp2_FD_192422 | JGI IMG/M metagenome (GOLD analysis project Ga0247611, IMG submission 192422) | Sheep rumen microbial communities from Palmerston North, Manawatu-Wanganui, New Zealand - 1770 DNA GHGhigh gp2 | ecosystem: Host-associated > Mammals > Digestive system > Stomach > Rumen ...
GGGCTGTGACATTCCAGTCGATATTGCGCACGTCGTCGCCATATTGGTACTCGCGCACCTCGCTGAAAGCCATACCACGCCCCTTGAAGGCACTATGGTACTCGCCCGAGAACATCTGTTGGCTCAGTCCTCGCGCCTTGATTTCAATTTTTCGGACCTTCTTTATGATTTCTTCGTCCATACTACCAACTATCTACTACCCAACTTCATCAAGGCACATCCACGCGGTTGAGTACCTCGTTGACCAGTTCTTCGCTCGTCACGTTCTCGGCTTCGGCCTCGTAGGTCAAACCGATACGGTGGCGCAGTACATCCATCGCCACGGCACGTACGTCTTCGGGGATGACATATCCACGACGTTTCATGAAAGCGTAGGCTTTCGATGCAGCGGCCAGATTGATGCTGCCACGGGGCGAAGCGCCATAGCTGATTAGCGGCTGCAACTTGTCAAGGCCATACTGGCCAGGGTAGCGGGTGGCGAAAATGATATCGGTGATATAGTTTTCAATCTTTTCGTCCATGTACACCTCTTTCACCAACTCTCTTGCCTTCAGAATATCGGCAGGCTTGAGGATGGCTCGCTGTTCTCCACTCTCCGCTTTGCGCTCTCCGTTCACCTGCTGGTGCAGTATCATACGTTCTTCGTCGCGTTTGGGGTAGGAGATGACCACCTTCAGCATGAAGCGGTCGACCTGTGCTTCGGGCAGGGGATAGGTACCTTCCTGCTCAATGGGGTTCTGTGTGGCCATCACGAGGAACGGTTCCTCCAGTTTGTAAGTTTGTTCGCCGATGGTCACCTGACGCTCTTGCATGGCTTCGAGCAGGGCGCTTTGTACCTTGGCTGGTGCACGGTTGATTTCGTCGGCAAGGATGAAGTTGCTGAAGATGGGGCCTTTCTTCACCTGGAAGGTCTCGCTCTTCTGGCTGTAAATCATGGTGCCCAGCAGGTCGGCCGGCAACAGGTCGGGGGTGAACTGTATGCGGCTGAACTTGGCATCGATGGCTTTTGCAAGGGTGGTGATGGTCAGTGTTTTGGCCAGTCCTGGCACGCCTTCGAGCAGCACGTGGCCATTGCTGAGTAGGCCTATCATCAGGCCTTCCACCATGTGCTTCTGTCCGACGATGGCTTTGCCAAGCTCCATCGTCAGCACGTCGACAAACGCGCTCTCGCGTCCGATGCGTTCGTTAAGTTCTTGAATGTTTACCGGTTCCATAATAAGTTTATCGTTCGTTATTGTTTTATTTTTTCTCTCTTAACTACAAAAAAACAACTTTATTGTCTCTTGATTTTAATTTTAAGGAACTTTAAAATATAACATAATAAAAGCAAAAAGGATTCCTTCTACGGGAATCCTTATTATTGTGTCGGTTGCAATCTGTCGTGATGCCTTATTTTATTTCGATGCCGCCGAATGAGCAATTGCCTTTGACATAAATGACTTTTGCGTCATCGGGATGGTTCAGGTGTGCGTTGTGTTCCACACCGGCAAACGAAGTCTCTATGGCCTGTTTTACAAGCACATCGTTGCCAACGCGAATCTCAATGCCGCCAAAGCTGCAATCAATGTCGATGATGGCACTGTCGAGAATGTCGGCATTGCGCAAATCAATGCCCACATAGCCAAAGCTGCATTGTACTTTCGCCCCTTCGAAGCGCTGGCCGGCGAACTCGTAGCTCTGTTTGCCGAACGAGGAGTTGATATGGCGAATTTTTCGGCCGTCCTCGTCAACCTGCTTCAGTTCGTCGACATTCTTCTTGTTGGCCGATGCGCATCCCATGCTGCTTTCGCGGCTGAAAATAAGCATGATACCCCAGATGATGAACACGATGCAAATCATGTATCGCCACCATTCTTCCCACGGAATGACTCCCCTTGTGGCCAACAGCAGCAGCACTCCTGCGCCGACGCCTATCAGTGAGAGGGTTTTGTTGTTGGTGTTGAAGAAACTGATCAGGCACGGGATAATGATGAAGGCCGTCCACCATCCTTCGAAGTTGAAGTCGATCACATGGGTGACTTCCAGCATCAATCCGATGCCCAATAGCAGCAATATCACGCCGCCAATGATTTTCCCATTGCTTTTCATGGTTATAATTGTTTGTCTTTTCTTACATTCCGGTATTCTGCTCTTTTTGTTCGTTGAACAAGAAGCCGCGGCGCAAGTATTTTACCTCCGATTTGGTCAGGAAACTTTCTGTGGTGTACCCTTGATGGGTGAAACGGATGCAGAGCCGCTTGAAGATGAACCGACGTTCTACCGAACAGACAGCCATGCCCTTGTGCTTCAGTGGCCGGCCGACAGCCATCATGGCGGGGAATTCGCGTGTGTCGGTGCCCAACGAGAAGCAGTTCAGGAGAGAGTCGAGGGTGGCCACAACCTCGGTGGAATTAGAGCCCAGATAGATGCATGTTTCGGTGACTCCTTCGAAGACAAAGGGGAAGCCAAGATTGTTGTTCACTTCGCCCAGGCCAAGCCAGTAGCCGAACGGGATGTCTTTGGATGTGTAGGAGAAAATGGAGAATTCTTTTCCGTTGTCGTCACCCTCAATTTTAGTCACTTCGTTGCGGATTCCGGAGGTTTTGGTTTGCGCCATAACACCGAATGTGGCCAGCACCAATGCAATGCAAATAAAGATACGTTTCATTATTTTGATGTGTTTTTATAGTTACTGATGTCTATATTTTCGGGGTGCAAAAGTACACATTCTATGCGGAACGGCAAAAAAAAATTTCTGTGGCATGATCAGACGGTCAGTCCGCCATAGCTTTCGGCAGCTGTTTTCAATGCTTCGTCGCTGGTGTAAGGCTGGTAGTAGGTGCACCGGGTGACGATGGTCTGCGCCGAGCAGCGGTCGCCGTCGACACGCACCAGTGCCCAGCCTTTCATCTCGTCGGCAAACTCGTCGCCAGTCAAGGCCAGACATCCGTCCACCGGCACAAACTCCGCCATCGGCACCGTCCGTACGTTGAACCGCACCCGTGGCGTACGGCCTTCGGTGTGCTGTTCAGCAGTGTAGAGCCGCAGTACTTCTCCCCGGTGCAGGCTGCTGGTTTTCAGGTTTGTAATCAATGCTTCTGCGCCGTCGACAACGCCTAACCGTTGCATCACCGTCGGCAGCGTTCCGTCGCTCACCGGCAGGTCGGGCATCAGCAACGACAGGTTGTGCTCTTTTTGCGACACATACACCGCTGGCAACCGGTTGGCCAGCGATGCGAAACCTTGATAAGCAATGCGGTGCCCGGTGAACATTGGGCGACAGAGGCTCAGCGTTTGCCACAAGGCTATGGTGTGCCTCATACGCATCCGTTGAACGAATTGCGGCAGCGTGCAGCTGCGCTTCTCGTGCGAATGGGCAGAGCGTGCAATTACCTGTCCTTGACGCATGTAGAATGTTACTCCCGACTGGCGGAAGCTTCCGGTCATCATAAGACCTTTGCCTGTGTTTTGTTTCTTCATTTTTTTTATCTCCTTTTTTGTTGGTTAATGTTTTCTTTTGTTGATGTACGGCCTTTGTTCAGTCGTTGTTCAGCCGTTCACAGAACAAAGACTGAACGGCGACTGGACAACGGCAGAACAAGGGGCTTGCCAGTGAATTCACGATGTAAATATAAGCCCCTTTTGCCTCGATACCGAAAAGGTGCATGATTTGTCGTGCTGTGTCGTCATGTGTCGCAAACGGAGGGCTGAAAAATGAGTTTTTTTGAAAAAAAATCAATTAATAGTGTATATATAAGAAAAAATGTGTATCTTTGTACGATTAAGAATTAATACTGAATTGAAATAATTAATTAATTAGTAATATCTTATGAAAAGTAACAAAGTACTTCTCGGCTTGTTTGTCGGCTTTTTGGCATTGACGACAGGAAACATCAGCGCCCAAAATGGCAACCGCTTCTATGAGGTGGGACCCTCGAATGTGGGTGGTGCAGTTTCGAGTCTTGTCGTCGACAAACAGGACACAAGCCACATCACAGTCTACGCTGGTGCCGTGTCTGGCGGTCTTTTTGTGAGATCGGACAACACGCAGTTCCTGAATCAACTCTACACGCGTCAGGGTTTGGACACCAACCTCGCGTCGAACACTGACAGTTGGCACCGTGTGCCTTACGTGGATAACGGCAAGGTGGATGTGCTGCCGATCAACTGCATGGTGCAGGGTCCGGACAACTACATTTACATCGGAACGGGCGACAACACCTATCCCGTCGGAACGATGTATGGCCCGATGTCGGTGCTGGGTAAAGGTATCTACCGTTACAACACTGTCGACGGCAGCTTCACGCTGGTGCCCAACACCAAGCCCACAAGCACCGACGACGATTTCGCCGCTGTGAAGGCAATCGATTACATCTATCGCGACAATACGCTTTATCTCTATGCCGTCACCAATACCGGTATCTACCGCTGGAAAGTGGCTGGCAACAACGAGTCCGCTTGGAACACCAAGACCAAGGTCTTCAGCGGCGAGGTGAAGCATTTTGTTATCAACCGTCAGCTTAAGACCGCCTATTTCTCGACTGTCAACCAGCTGTTCAAGATTGGCGATGTCACAGTCGACAATGTCAACTGTGTGAACATCTCCGAGTCGAACTCCGCTTTCGGCGGTAAGACCAAGGGCATCCATCTGGCTACCACCACTCAGGACGGTGTCGCTTACCTGTATGCTATGGTTGTCGATTCGACCGGCAGCCTCGATGGTCTCTATCTCACCACCAACGGCCAGACTTGGAATCCTCTGACCACTACCACCGTGCAGCCCTTCGGCTACGGCGGACACAATGGCAGCTCGTTTGGCGACAAGTGCGGTTTCATTTGCATCGATCCGGGCAACCCCAAACGCGTCTATATCGGTGGCGACTGCATCTATGGTGGCGAAGGCTTCCTGGATAACGGCTACTACCAGTGGTCGCAGAAGTCGCTCAGCGAGGTGATGCTGAACGGTGGCAACTATATGGCACATGTCTACAACAGCGTCAGTTTTGTCCACTCGGGCATCCATCAGATTGTCCCCGTCTATCGTGTCGTTGAGGGTGAGGGTCAGTTGACCTACTTCATCGCCACCGACGGCGGTGTCTATATGACGACCAACGAGTTCGGCACGTTCGAGAACCTTGCTTCGGGTCTCAACAATGTCGAGATCAACCACCTGGCGGTATGCCCCGACGGTTCGATTTTGAGCGGTGCCCGCTTCAATGCAGTTCCGATGATCGAGAGCCGTTGCACCCATAATGGTGGTAACGCTACGATTTCGTGGTACGACGATGGTTCGCTTGGCAACTTCAACCATGATGCCAATATCCTCTGGCATTATACCGGTGGCAAGGTTGCTGCTTCGCGTTTCCAGCAGATTAGCCCGCTTAGCCGTCGCAACATCTTTGTCTCCTCGGGCAATGGCAGTATGGGCCGTGCCTATGGTGACTACCTTGACTATACGAATACCCAGACTTGGACTTCGGGTACCGACTTTACGAGCGACGCTTTTGCCGATGGTCCTGAAGTTGGTGAACTCTATCTGTGGGAGACCGACAACAACACTATCTTCACCGACAGCGTGACCTTCGTTCTTGATACGCTCGGCAGTGTGATTCGTGGTGGCGACACCGTGGCCATTACCGGTTCGAACTTCCAGATCCGCACCGGTGACAAGATGATTCTCCAAAGCCGTGGAAACTCGGAGTATCCTTTCGAGTACACTTTCAAGAAGAATCAGAAAGCAAGTGAGAAGGTGCGTGTTCAGAATCCCATTCAGGCCCGCATGTTCGCTATCGCCCAGCGTAATGCCAGCAACAGCAACAATTATTCTGTATTTATGTCGTGGCGTGCATCCGATTATAGCAAGGTTTGGAATGTGGACGAAGAGGCTTCTGCCAGCTCTGACATGACCATTTACGATCGTTTGATCTTGTGGGCTCCGGTGCTCAACATCAACCATGCGTCGAGCCTGTCGCTGAATATGTATCCCCGTACGATGACGATGAGCACCGATGGCCGTTACCTGTTCGTTGCCGCCCAGAATATGGAGACAAATCAGTCGATGGTTATCCGTATCAGCGGTTTTGAGAATGTCAATTATTCGGCCAATGCCAACACCGTTAAGTCGATGTTGACCGACCCGCGTCTGTCGACAGTCTCGGTGCTGCAGCTTGATACGCTTATGGTCAGCGATAACAACAGCATGTTCCCTCGTGCTATTAGCTCGATGACCTACGACAACCGTAATAACGGTCGCGTGGTGCTCACCTTCGAAGGCTACAGCACTGCTTACGCCAATGTGGCTATCATCAATAATGCTACTTCCAGCAACTACTCGATCGAAGCTGCCCCCATCACAGGTAAGGCTGCTGTCCCTGCCTATACTGCTTTGGTAGAAAAGACCACGGGTAAGATTTATGTTGGAACCTCGGACGGCGTATTTGTGCGTAACAACAACACCTGGACTCCCTATGCTGACCTGCAGGGTGTTCCTGTGACCACGATTGCACAGCAGATTAATGAGCTGCCGGTTCGTCGCTGCATTGGTCACAATGGTATCAACGAACTCCGTTATGTCTTTGCTAAGACCAAATGGCCGAATGCCATGTACTTCGGCACCTATGGCCGTGGTATCTTCATGGATATGCAGTATGTGACCGACACTGTCAACGAGATTAGCGACCCCGAAGATTACACTCCCGTTGGAATCCCCACTGTGGTCAGCAGCGACCTGAACAGCGTCAAGGTGTATCCTAACCCCGTGTCGAACGAGGCTCACCTCGAGCTTGCCACTGCCGTGGCTGGCAAGGGTGTTGTCCGTGTGTACGACCTCAATGGCCGTTGTGTGATGAACAATGAGCTCGGCCATGTGAGCGAAGGATCGCACGAGTACAGCATCGATTGCTCGTATCTGCCCAAGGGTATGTATCTGGTGAATATCACCGTGGGCAACCAGACTGCTGCTACCAAGATGATGGTCCGCTAAGCGGTCGATAACAACAAAAGAGGTACTTGCCCACGCCGATGGCTAAGCAGTACCTCTTTTTTATTATTATGAATACATTATATAATTATTGTTTATTCGATGAATAAAAACCTTGTAGAAGAACTAAAATGGCGCGGCATGATTCACGATATCATGCCCGGCACCGAAGAACAGCTCTCAAAGGAGGTCACTACTGCATACGTTGGTATTGATCCTACAGCCGATTCGTTGCATATCGGACATTTGGTATCCATCATGCTGCTCAAGCATTTGCAAATGGCTGGCCATAAGCCCCTCGCTGTTGTCGGTGGTGCCACCGGTATGATTGGCGATCCTTCGTTCAAGGCCGCCGAACGCAAACTGCTCACCCCAGAGGAAATTCAACACAATGTTGCCTGTATACGTAAACAGTTGGAGCGTTTCCTCGATTTCTCCAATCCTGTCAATGGTGCCGAAATACTCAACAACTATGACTGGATGAAAGATTACCTTTTCCTTGACTTCATCCGTGATGTGGGCAAACATATCACTGTAAACTATATGATGACCAAGGACAGCGTGAAGAAACGCATGGAGACGGGTATTTCGTTCACCGAGTTCAGCTACCAGCTGCTTCAGGGATACGATTTCCTTACGCTTTACCGTACCAAGGGCTGCAAACTGCAAATGGGAGGTAGCGACCAGTGGGGCAATATCACCACCGGTACAGAGCTTATCCGTCGTATGGAGGGGGGCGAGGCATTTGCCCTGACATGCCCGCTTATCACCAAGGCCGACGGTACGAAGTTTGGCAAGACCGAAGGTGGCAATGTCTGGCTCGATCCCGTAAAGACCAGTCCATATAAGTTTTACCAGTTTTGGCTAAATTGCTCGGATGTCGATACGGCCCGTTATATCCGAATCTTCAGTCTTTTCAGCCGCGATGAAATCGATTCGTTGGAGAAACAGCATGCTGAAGCTCCTGAGCAACGTATTCTTCAGAAGGCTTTGGCCAAGGACATCACTGTCCGTGTACATGGTGAAGAGGCGTACAATGCCGCTATTGCAGCATCAGAGCTTCTTTTCGGCAAAGCTACTACAGAGCAACTGAATGCGCTCGACCGCGACACTTTGCTCAGTGTTTTTGAAGGTGTGCCGCAGTACACAGTTGGCCGTTCGACCATCGAGACTGGTGTCTCGCTTGTCGACCTTGCTGCCGAGGTGGGAATGTTTGCTTCGAAAGGTGAGATTCGTCGTGAATTGAAGCAAAACTCTATTTCTGTCAACAAACAGAAAGTTGCAGAGGGCTGTACTCTCACTGCAAACGATATCCTTAGCTGTGGATGTATTCTCGTGCAGAAAGGCAAGAAAAACTACTATGTATTGATTTGTGAATAGTATTTATTAATGCTTTAATATAAAAGATGGTACCCCGAATGGAGTACCATCTTTCTTTTTTTGTTGTCGAGCGCAGACTAACCCAATGCTTCGATTTGTGCTTTCAAGGCTGCAATTTTTGTTTCGGCATCTCGTTGTTTATTGCGCTCTTTCTCAATGACGGCGGCAGGAGCACCGTTGACGAATTTCTCATTGGAGAGTTTCTTAAGCACACTGTTGAGGAAACCTTCTGCGTACTTCAACTCTTCCTGCAGCTTCCTCAATTCAGCCTCTTTGTCGACGTTCTGACTCATTGGAACGAAACATTCCGTGGTGCCAATCATGAAACTAAGAGCACCGGAGGGTTTCTCGTTGACTGCCATTATATCGTTCACATTGGCCAGTTTCTTAATGATACCCGCAAATCTGTCGATGACGAAACGGTCGTCCTTGGCGATGTAACTGACCTCTAAGGCCTCTTTGGGTGAGAGGTTGCGGGTGTTGCGGATGTTGCGCACACCGGCAATAACCTCGCGGGCTGTGTCAAATTCATCAAGTAACCTCTGGTCGAAGAATACGCTGGTGGGCATATGCTGGTTCATGATGCTGTAGTTGGCATTGATAAAGGCGGCTTTTTCGTCGTCTTGGCCAATGGTTTGCAGGGTGTGCCATATTTCTTCGGTGACGAAGGGCATAAAGGGGTGCAGGATAAGCATCAGGCGGCTAAAGATGGAAACGGTGGCATCATAGGTCTCACGGTCAATAGGGGTGCCATAAGCTGGTTTGACCATTTCGAGGTACCACGAGCAGAAATCATCCCAGGCAAGTTTGTAACTGGTCATGAGTGCCTCGCTGAGGCGGTACTGGTCGAAGTCTTTCTCGATTGCCTCAAGCACTTGTGCCATACGTTGCTCCATCCATTGGATGGCGACAGCATTGTCTTGGCTTTGTTGAGCGTCACCAATCTGCCATCCCGTTACAAGTCTGAGTGCGTTCCAAAGTTTGTTGCTGAAGTTGCGTCCTTGTTCGCAAATGGCTTCGTCGAAAGGCAGGTCGTTGCCGGCAGGGGCGGTGAGTAGCATGCCCATACGGACACCGTCGGCACCATATTTCTCAATGAGTTCGATGGGGTCGGGGCTATTGCCGAGACTCTTGCTCATCTTACGGCCAAGCTTGTCGCGCACGATGCCAGTGAAGTATACGTTTTTGAAGGGTACGTCGTTGCGATATTCTTCGCCAGCCATAATCATGCGGGCCACCCAGAAGAAGATGATATCGGGGGCAGTGATGAGGTCAGCGGTGGGGTAGTAGTAGTTGATTTCGGGATTGTCGGGATTGCGGATGCCATCGAAGAGGGAAATTGGCCAGAGCCAGCTGCTAAACCATGTGTCGAGCACATCTTCGTCTTGACGGAGCGCTCCGGTGTAATTATATTTCTCTGCAGCAATTTTCTTGGCTTCTTCTTCATTTAGGGCAACGATTGTCTCTACTTTTCCGTTCAAGTCAAAGTACCAGGCAGGAATACGGTGGCCCCACCAGAGTTGGCGACTGATACACCAATCTTTGATGTTTTCCAGCCAGTGGCGGTAGGTGTTTTTAAATTTGGCGGGGTGGAACCTGATGGTGTCGTTTTCCACCACTTCGAGTGCTCGTTTGGCCATGTTGTCCATCTTGAGGAACCATTGGGCACTGAGTTTGGGCTCGATGACAGCATCTGTACGCTCACTATGGCCAACCTTATTGGTGTAATCTTCGGTCTTTTCGACGAGACCAGCCTCTTCGAGGTCTTTCATGATGGCTTTACGACATGCAAAGCGATCCATGTCGGCATATTTGCCGCCATGTTCGTTCAGGGTGCCGTTGTCGTTGAAGATATCAATTGATTCAAGGCCATATTTCATGCCGAGGTTATAGTCGTTGATATCATGAGCGGGAGTGATTTTCAATGCACCGGTACCGAACTCACGATCGACATACTCATCCATGATGATAGGCACCACGCGGCCAACACCAGGAACGATGACACGCTTGCCTTTGAGCCACTGGTATTGCTCGTCTTCGGGGTGTACGCAGACGGCGGTATCGCCCATGATGGTTTCCGGACGGGTGGTGGCTACGACAATGTATTTGTCCTCACCTTCGACATAGTATTTTAAATAGAACAGTTTGCCATGAGATTCTTTGTAGATGACCTCCTCGTCGCTGACGGCGGTGAGAGCTTGCGGATCCCAGTTGACCATGCGCACACCGCGGTAGATGAGACCTTTGTTGTATAGGTCAACAAACACACGGATAACACTCTCGTATCGTACATCGTCCATGGTGAAGGAGGTGCGGTCCCAATCGCAGCTTGCACCTAATTTGCGTAGCTGTTTGAGGATGATACCACCGTACTTCTCTTTCCATTCCCATGCATACTTCAGATATTCATCGCGTGTAAGGTCGCGTTTGTTGATACCTTTTTCAGCCAGCATTTTCACCACTTTAGCCTCGGTGGAGATGGAGGCGTGGTCGGTGCCGGGCACCCAGCAGGCATTCTTGCCCTGCATGCGAGCACGACGTACCAATACATCCTGAATGGTGTTGTTCAGCATGTGACCCATGTGCAACACCCCGGTTACGTTGGGTGGCGGAATTACAATTGTGTATGGAACACGGTTGTCGGGTTCCGAGTGGAAAAGTTTTTTGTCAATCCAGAATTGATACCATTTTTCCTCGATCAAGCGAGGATCGTATTTAGATGCTATCTCCATGAATGTTATAAGAGCTTACTATTATTTGATGCTTTTATTCTTTCTTCCAGACGCTTGGTGCTAGTAGGAATGGAAATGCCAACTCCGAAGTTAAGACCGTTGAGTTGTTTGAACTTGGGGACAATTTCATATCCTACAGAGAAATGAACCATATAGACGTTCACTACTAATGTCGGAGCCATAGTGAAGTAAGTATTGTTTTCTTTAGTCCAAGTTGCAGTTGCGGCATCATAGATGTTATCCTTGGCTTTGTCAAATCCCATCACTAACATTGGGCGGAAAGTGATGGCGCCCCATCCGGTAACATCTTCGTCAAAACTGTAGCCAATCCAACCGAAACGCATAGACCAAGTCGGTTCACGTTTTTCGGTGGCAGAAATGGTGTATTCTTTACCTTCTTCGGCAAAACCTACCGACATGAACGAACCGCCAGCCAGAGAGAATCCATAAATATAACCAGGCTGATAAGAGTAACCAATCGTCTTGGTCCAATGGTGTTTAATGGAAAAGACATTGGAATCGTTTTTCTGTGCAAATACTGGAACGGTTACGGCAACCAAAATGGCAAGAATAAAGTTTTTTTTCATTTTTTAATTATTATTATTTCCTAAAAAAATTGTTTGCAAAAGTACGAAATATTTTTGAAATGGCAAAATAAAAATATAGTTGCGAGTTAGATACGGCGGAAAGGATGTTTGCGCCAATAAAGGATAATCAGGAATCCGATAAGCATTCCGCCAAGGTGAGCAAAGTGTGCGATACCATCATAGCTACGGAATACACCTTCGAATAATTCAATGACTATCATTCCGATAATAAACCACTTGGTTTTTATTGGTACAAGAAAATAAAGGTAAATGCGTTCGTTTGGGAACATCATGCCGAAAGCCATCAGTATGCCATAGACGGCTGCAGAAGCTCCAACGGTCAGGTGTACACCTGGCATCAGCAGGTGTAGCAAGCCAGCACCAATGCCGCATGCCAGATAGTAAAAAAGAAATCGTTTTGTACCCCAATAGTTTTCGAGCACAGTGCCAAACATCCACAACGAAAACATATTGAAGAATATATGATCGAGGCTGGCGTGCATAAACATATATGTAAACGGTTGCCAAATGTGGAAATTGCCGGTGTTCAGACTCCATAGACCACCCCAATAGTTGAGGTCGAACAATCCTTGTCTGCCAAGAATATAGTAGGTTGCATAGCATAGGACGTTGATGATGAGAAGGTGCTTCACTGCAGGAGGAAGCATACTGAATCCTCTGGGTTGATATTGAGCCATTTTGTGTTTACTTAAGAAGTTCTTCTGGTTTGACTATTGTGATTATTCGTTTGCCGTTTGGGGCGGTGTCAGCCATTGGACAGGCAAATAGATCGGCTACCATTTGCTGCATCTCTTCGGCACCAAGGGTTGTACCTGCTTTGACGGCCATCTGGCGTGCTATCGAGAGGCACAGGCTTTGGTTTCGGTTGCTGAATTTCTGCAAGGATGAACTCTTGTAGTCGGTCAGCATTTGGTCGAAAAAGCCTTGTAAGTCATTTTCGCTGAATTCGGTTGGAGTGGCTGTGACTACAAAACTGTGCTGCCCGAGTGATTCAATTCCGAATCCAAAGTTTTTTAAATCGGGAATCAATTCCATGAACATATCGGCATCGGCAGGCGAGAAGCTGCAGTTGACAGGGAAAAGCAGTGTTTGTGAACTGTCTGAAGTATGCCGTTTGCAGAGTCGGTCGAAGAGGATGCGTTCATGTGCACGTTGCTGGTCGATGATGGCAAGACCTGAGGGTAGGGGCGTGACAATGTACCGTCCTTGCACTTGCATGCATACGGAGTTTGTTTCGTTTGGTGGGTCAACTGCCTTTTCTGTTTTTGGAATTGGCAGTGTTTCTATGTCGTTTGACTGTCTGTAGTCTGGAAAATCAATCTGTTGAACGGTGGTTTTTGTAGAAGGTTGGGTGGTGGCGTGGAATGGGTTGTAGTTAGGATTATAGCTGATTCGGGGTTGTGTTGGCACATAGCCACGCGGTGCCGGAGCTATGTTGAACTCTTCCGGAGTGTTGAACGAAAGTTCTGTGGCTAAGGTGAACTGGCCGAGGGCTTTCTTCACTGCAGAGCGCAGGATGGCGAACAAAGCATGTTCGTCGATGAATTTCACCTCGGTTTTAGTAGGGTGGATATTGATGTCGATCCTTGATGGGTCAACTTGCAAGCCGATAAAATATGAGGGGTATGTCCGCTCTGGAATCATGTCGGTATATGCCTTTTCGACTGCGGCACTCAATGCTGGATGCTTGATGAATCGTCCATTGACAAAAAGATACTGTTCTCCTCTTGTTTTGCGTGAAAACTCAGGTTTTCCAACAAATCCTTTGATGCGTACAATATCTGTGGCCTCTTCTACCGAGTAGAATCTTTCTTTATAGTGATTGCCATAGAGTTGGGCAATGCGCTGCAGCATACTTCCCGCCTTTAGGTCGTAAAGCGTTTTGCCATTGCTTTGCAAAGTGAAACCGATGTCGTAATGAACCAGTGTTATGCGACGAAAAACCTCTTCGATATGGCTCATCTCTACGCTGTCCTTTTTTAGGAAGTTACGTCTTGCAGGTACATTGAAAAAGAGGTTTTTGACGGCAAGTGAAGTGCCTGGAGAGCATGCTGTCGGTTGCTGGCTGGTGATGTGCGACCCTTCGATAAGTATCGTGGTGCCGAGTTCGCTGTCGTGCAGACGG
>Ga0247611_10007416_pt1 | contig 13799 bp, 12 predicted proteins | sample 177DNAGHGhighgp2_FD_192422 | JGI IMG/M metagenome (GOLD analysis project Ga0247611, IMG submission 192422) | Sheep rumen microbial communities from Palmerston North, Manawatu-Wanganui, New Zealand - 1770 DNA GHGhigh gp2 | ecosystem: Host-associated > Mammals > Digestive system > Stomach > Rumen...
CGCGAGGTTAGTGGTTTCAAGCTTTTCATCTATTCGTTCCTGATTGTGATGATAACATTCATTCTCCGTTCGCGTCGTGTACAGTGGGTGAATGCCCGGAGGAATCCTTTGTCTCGTCTGATATTGGGATTCCCTGTGGTGGGTTCCTTTATCTCATTCCTGTGGATTACACTGCTTATGGGGGGAGCCTATCTGTTGTTCGATGTTTATGATATCAGTTTTAATCTAACCTATGCATTCTCAGCAATAGCATTCTTAGGTACTGCCGAGAATTCGTATAATATTATTCGTAATTACATAAATGAAAAAGTTGATGCGAAGAATAATTCTTAGCCTGCTGTTTTGTGTCTGCCTAATGCCGGCAGCGGCTCAGCAACTGATAGTGATTTCGGTTTCAGGTAAACCTGAGGTCATAAAGGACAAGGTGCGCAGTCGTCTTAAGCCATACGATGTCCTGACTTTGGAGTCTATGGTGAATGTTCCATACAACTCTTCCTTCGATGTTATCGATAAGGATGGAGGAAAGCAGTATCATATCAAGACACCAGGTCGCAACACTCTGGCTCAGTTTATGGCAAACCGGAAGAATGGCATAAGCAATACCACCCGTAAGTATATAGACTATATCACGGAATTGGTGAATGGAGGAGCCAAGCGTGCAGCTCGCGCCCATAGTGATGCAGCAACCATTACACGTCGTAAGGCTGTTGTTGCTGAGAATGAGAGCGAGGAAGACGAATGGAATGTTGAGGCATGGAAGCGCGACTTCGATGAATTTACAAAAGAAATTCGTGATGAATATGAGAAGTTCCGTGAGGAATGCATACGTGAGTATCAGGAATTCCGTGCCGAAATCAACAGTCAGTTTGCTGACATGATGGCTGACGACGATTGGGAAAATGTGAAGCGTAACGATGCTGTTGCCAAGCCTGAGGAGAAGCAGGTGAAGCCCTTGGTTATTCCTCGAGATGACAAGAATGCTGTACCACCTATCGAGAGCAAGGCCTTGAATATAGAGGGCGAAGTCATGTTGCCCGAATTGGCAGATATGCAGCCGTTGCCTATAGTGCCAATTGTGCAGGATGCCCGTGCTACGGTGGTTGATACTATGGTGTTGCCAAATGCTCCAATAATGCCAGAGCCTAAACTGGCAAACGAGATGGCTAATACCAATATGTTAGACTCTGTAAAGGTTGAGAAATTAAAACTTGATGCTGTAGAGGTTGAGGAAATCAAAGACCCCGTTGGTCATGAGATAAAGATATATGGTACGAAAGTGTATGTCCGCTACGAACCGACGGCTCCATTCCAAATAGCTTCACTCAGGGAAACCGACCTCGCCGCTGCATGGCGTACATTGTCGAGCGAAGGTTTCAATAACACTATTGCTGACTGTCTGGCAATCCGTTATCAATTGAAACTTAGCGATTGGGGCTATCTGATGCTGCTCGACCAAGTGGGAAAGACCCTGATGGGAGAAAGCAACGAGGCAACGATGCTCACGGCTTACATCTATTGTCAGTCGGGCTACAAGATGCGTCTTGCAAAATCGCTCACCAAACTCTATCTGCTCTATGCGAGTCGTCACAATATTTACGGACGAGACTACTTCATTCTTAATGAGGAGAATTTCTATACTTTGAACTGCGAAGAAAGTGAGTTGTTTATCTGCAAGTTGTCGTTCCCCGAGGAACAATCTCTGTCGTTAGTGCTGTCGCAGGAACAGGTGCTTGCCGATGTGGAAACTCCAGTTCGCACGCTTCAGGTGGCAGGTAAGCCCGACATGCAACTCGATGTCAGCGTCAATCGCAATCTTATTGATTTCTATAACAACTATCCAGCTTCGGAAATCGGTGGCAATATGATGACTCGCTGGGCTATGTATGCCAATACTCCTTTAGCTGCCAACGTACGTGAAAGTATTTATCCCACACTTAAAGAGAAGATAAAGGACAAAGGACAGTACGATAAGGTTAACTGGTTGTTGGACTTCGTACAGCATTCCTTGGAATATAAATACGATGAGGAAGTGTGGGGCGCAGACCGTGCTTTCTTTGCTGAGGAAACACTCTATTATCCATATGCCGACTGTGAGGACCGCAGCATATTATTCTCTCGATTGGTGCGCGACCTCGTAGGTTTGGATGTTGTGTTGGTGTTCTACCCAGGGCATTTGGCAACTGCTGTACACTTTACTGATGAAGTAAAGGGTGACTATATTGACCTTGAGGCTGGTCGTTTCGTGGTTTGTGACCCGACATACATCGGAGCCTCTGTAGGTCGTTCTATGCCAGGACTTGAGAATGATGCTATACAAGTGATATTATTGAATAAATCAGATGAAAATAAAGACTAAAATTTTAGCCTTGGTGATGGGACTTCTGTGCTGCACTTTTGTGCAAGCGCAGAATGCCATTGCGGACAAGAATCTGCAGAAAGAGTGCAAGAAGACTCAGAAACTGCTGAAAAAGGGCGGTTGGAAGGTATATGCCTCCACACAGAGTCTGGAATCGGCTGTAGAGAAATACTACGTTGAGATGGAAGCTGGTGGAGATAGTGTCATACTGGTAATGGGACAGTCTCGTGCTGGAAACGAGAATATGGCTCTGGCTAAGGCTAATGCAAATGCCCTTAGTCTTTCGGCTGGTATGATAGAAACCAATGTGAGTAGTGTGACGAATCTGATTATTGCCAACATCAATGAAGGCAAGGATATCCATAGTAAGAGTGAGTCCGATACTTATATCAAAACTTCCGTATGTCAGACCATGAAGGGGATGAAGCCCAGTTTGCGCATTTATCGCAGGATTACGGATGATAAAGGAAAGGAAGTGGTAGAGATGAATCTATTCTACTTGGTTAGGCTGTAATAATAAATTATATGGTAAATAAATATCTTATTTGTTTTCTCGTAGGCATAGCAATGCCGCTGATGTCTTTTGCCCAGCGCACGGCAAAGGTAGAGGGAGTAGCCGAGATTTCGGTTCGTGACGATGATCATATTACCTTCTTTGATGCAAAACGACTTTGTATTGAACAAGCCAAGAATAATGCTATTAAGGATGAGTTCGGAGAATTGGTGGCTTCTGACCACATAGAGGACATTGTAGATATTAACGGCAGTAGTGTTGATTCTTACACTATGAATCGTGTAGAGGCTAAGGCTCGTGGTGAGTGGCTTGGTGATACACGCGATCCTGAGTTGGAAATATCGTATATCGATGGCACTCTCTATTTCAAAGCTCATGTGTGGGGTGAGGCTCGCGAGATTGTCAGCAACAAGGTTATGCTGAAGTGGATGATACAGCACGACGATGGAATAGCAGGTCGTCAGGCTACGACAAGCTTGAAACATCGCGAACGTTTCTATGTCAATTTCCTTTCACCAATCGATGGTTATGTTGCCATCTACCTAACGGAAGAGAATGGTGATGCTTCCTGCCTATTGCCATATCGCAGAAGCAATATCCGTAGTTACGAGGTAAAGGGTGGACAGGAATATACATTCTTCGACAAAGACTTTGATACTGACCCGTTAGTGGACAAATTGACGCTGACAACGCAAAAGCCTCGTGAACGTTTTACCGTGTGGTTGGTGTTCTCGCCCAATAGATTCACAAAATGTGCCGACAGAGATGTTGATTCTGGACGTCCGAAGGCTGTAAAGAGCAATGAGTTCCGTGAATGGAAGTTGCAGAACACACGCCTCGACCGCGATATGCAGATTGATAGCAAGTCGATAACTGTCATCAATCCTAATGTTGAACAATATATTAATTATAATAAATAAACTATGAAGAAACAATTAACTGCAGTACTTCTCTGTTTCTGTGCTGCGTCGATGATGGCACAGGAGGATAAAGGTGATTCTCGTTTAGCCAACATCGACTGGAAGGAGGATTCCATTGAAATCACTACGGTGAAGGACATTGTAAGAACCAAACAGTCTGTAGCCAGTCGTGCCGTTAAGGCCGATCACTTTGCCAAGGTGTGGGGCAAGAGAGGCTTCTTTAACATTGCTTACAATTTGAAGTCGGAGATGACTCCACATTCAGACATTGAAACAGGTTTGGGTATTAATGGATTTAATGAAGGCAAGGTTCCCAAGTTCAGTGCAAAATGGGGAGCTTCGATTCAAGTAGGTAAAAGCATTAAGTTGCACAAGAAGCCTATTGCCAATACAGCTTGTTTCAATCTTGACTATACAGGTGTAGATATCAACTTCAATTATTACAAGGCAGAAAATGGTGGAAAGGACATTTATGATAGTAAGCAACAGTATACTGTGATTGATCCTGTAGATGGTTCATCAAAGGATTTTTATTATCTACATTGGAATCTGGAGAAGTACTGTACAAGTTATGGTATGTCTCTTGGTCCTTCCATCACTCTTGCTCCTTTTAACTATGTCAAGGGTGCTAACGGTCTGCATTTCCTGAAGTTCAATTTCTACTATCATATCGGCTATCGTGCCTCTATTATGCTTATGATGGGAAAGACTGAGTCGGATATACAGTTCGTGGAATTAAATACGCCAACTTCTACCTCTTATGTAGCAGCAGGAACCGCTGCTTATAAAACTGCTAAGGAAGCTATAGACAAACGTAACGAAAACCAGTTTGTAGTCGGTCATGGTCTTTATCAGAGTTGGGGCATAAATATGATTTGGAAGAGAATCGGTATTGGTTATGAGCATAGTTGGAGTGGAATAAAGTACATGAATATAGCAGCAAAGAGCGAATATGGTGATCGTAAGTACAAGTTCGACACCACAACCAATCGCGTTTACTTGACCTACAGATTTGGAAAATAATAACCCTGAATAAAAGTTTACAACTATGAAGAAATATATTCTCGTAGCCATGATGGCTATCCTTAGTCTTCCTACAATGGCACAAAAGGCAGAAGGAAAGTGTGGATTGGATGTGAAGTGGACATTCGACGGTTACACTCTTACAATTACCAATATTAATAAGAAAGGCTTTGCTGTAGCCATTGATGAATATGATGTTGCTCGCAATATCGCTCCTTGGGTTAAGAAGAAGTTCGATGTAAACCGCGTAGAGATTGGCAGTGGCATCTATCGTATTGGCTCTTGTGCCTTTGCCAACTGTAATGAACTGAAGGAAGTGGTATTCCACGGAACCGATGTTCTCGAGATAGGGTGGGGCGCGTTCCTCAACTGCACTCGTCTTCGCAACATATCTATTCCAGTAAACATGAAGAAGATTGAGACTATCGCCTTCGGCAATTGCTCATCTCTGACTACTGTGAAGTTACCTGACCATTGTCGTGTGGAGGATCAGGCATTCATCTCATGTAGCGGTATCAAGTCTTTGGAGGTGGCTCCTACAACCATGCTTGGTCAATATGTGTTTGCCAGCGAGGTTAAGGTTGACGATGTTGTACGCCATTCTTTGTACGATGGTGTTATCCTGCGTCTGCCATCATATATCAATCCTACTAACAGTAATGTCTATGGCATCTCGTCGGCAGCCGTTGAGAAGCTTGCATCGAATCGTACCACAAAAGTGGATTACGACTACAAGACCTCTGCTATTGACGATGTTGTGGCAACTGCCAACTATGCCCGCAACGATACTTATGCGCTGATTATCGGTAACCAGAACTATCGTTTTGTATCGGATGTGCCTTATGCTATCCACGATGCTCGTGTGTTCAGCGATTATTGCAAGAAGATGCTTGGCATTCCGTCTTCCAATATTCATCTTTCCGAGGATGCTACAAAGCAGATGATTCTTGAGGAAGAGCTTATGGACTGGTTGCAGAAGATTCCTAATCGCGACAAGAAGAAGCTCATCGTGTACTATGCCGGTCATGGTGTACCCGATGTGAAGAATCATAATAAGTCGTATCTGTTGCCTACCGACGTGCGTGGAACATCACCACAGCGTGGTATCGCACTTGACGATTTCTATGGCAAACTTGGAGATCTTGCTTTTGCTCAGACATCGGTGTTTCTGGACGCTTGCTTCAGTGGTGTAAACCGTGATAACGAGGGTGTTACCGAGGGTTTGCGTGGTGTGGAAATAGAAGCAGAGGAGGGTTCACTTGGCAATGGTTCTGTTGTTGTGTTCTCTGCCGCTCAAGGCAACGAGACAGCACAAGGTTATCCTGAGGAAGGTCATGGACTGTTTACCTATTACCTCATCAAGGAGATTCGTGACTCCTATGGTGAAGTCACTTTCGGTACTCTGTCCGATAACATTAAAAAGAATGTGTCCGTCAAAGCCAAGGAGCTGAAGCTCCGCAAGAGTCAGACTCCTGCCACTAATGCTTCGGAAAGCGTTTCCGATAGTTGGCGCGATTTCCAGTTCTAAGAAATCGATGGAATGGCATAAAATAACAAGAGGCGACCCTCACGGGCTGCCTCTTGTTACGTTTTAAAGCAATGGTTGTTTACTAATTATAGTAGGTTTTATTGTACTATCAGTGAATCTGTAGCTGGAACTGTAAGCACAGCTTCTGTCTTTGGCAGAGCTTCCGGCATATCGGTGAACAACTGCAGTGTATCTCCTTCGGAGGAAACTTCGGTCAGTTGAGGCTGTGCATCGCCTCTGTGACTTTCGAATCCCTGCTGGGCAGCCATTCCTATGCTGAGCACTATTGCTACTACTGCTGCTGCACGATAGAACGGTGCAATACGCTGAGCCCAACTGATGCTTACCACCTGAGCATTTTCTGTCTCCTGTGAACTTTCAATGCGAGCCATCAGTTTCTTGTCGAAGTCTTCGCTAAGATGTTCAGCTATCATATCTTCTTCGGCAAGGAAGATGTCGCGATAGGGCAGCAGGCTGGCAGGAATATCTTCCTGCGAGAAGAACTTGCGCAGAATGGCTTCTTCTTCCAGCGTTGTCTGGCACTCCCAGTAGCGCTCAAGCAATTGTTCAATGTATTTATAATCCATATTTTTATCCTCGCATCTATAAAATAGACGAACAACTTTGCAAAAAGTTACAGGTTTTGCAAAAAAAAATGCAAAACCTGTGACTTTAACTTCTCTTTAACTTCGTGTTAAATTTTCTTTTATTTTTTTTCGGGCGCGGTGAAGATATACCTTCACTTGGGTTTCAGAAAGTTCGGTGATATTGGCGATTTCATCGTAGCGCAGTCCTTCTATATCACGCAGTTCTATAATGGTGCGCTGTACCTCTGGCAACTGATCAATGAGTCTGCGTACAGCCTCCACGCGCTGCCGTTGGTCTAATTGTTCATCGGGAGAGGCAGGAGAATTGACAACTGATAACTGATAATTGACAATTTGAGTCTCCTTTTCGCTCTGCATCTTGCTGTGCTGTATTTGGTCGAGCGCTAACCGACGTGCAATTGTCAGCACCCACGCCTCCATATTCTCTATCTCGCTCCATTCGCCGCGCCGTTCCCATGCCCTTACCAATGTCTCCTGTGTGATATCCTCGGCTTCGACTCTGTCCATAGTAATACGTAAAGCCAACCGAAAGACTTTGTCCTTCAGTGGCAATACATCATTATGGAAGTCGATAGCCCTCACGCGAAAAATCTTTTTAACGGAGGGAAGAATTAGGCGGTGATGAGGGTCTCGCCGATGCGGACTTGGGAAACGCCTTGGTGGATGGCGTGAAGGGCATTCTCGAGTTTGGGGAGCATACCGCCGGAGACAATGCCTTCGGCCTTCAGGCGCAGGAAGTCCTGTTCGGTAATGTGTGGGATGAGTGATGAATTGTCATCGGGGTCACGCATAACGCCTCGTTTCTCGAAGTGGTATTGCAGGCAGACTTCGTAGTAGGGAGCAAGAGCGCAGGCTACGGTCTGTGCCATAGTGTCGGCATTGGTGTTGAGAATGTGACCTTCGCCGTCGTGTGTTAGGGGGGCAATGACTGGCGTGATGCCTTCGCGAAGGAGGGTAGCAAGATGTTCGCCGTCGGCTCTGTCCACATCGCCTACCCAGCCCCATTCGCCTGGGCGCTTGTGACTGCGGATGATGTCCATATCGGCTCCTGTGAGGCCAAGAGCGTTGATGCCTGCCGCTTGCAGTTGTGCTACGATGTTCTTGTTGACGAGTCCTCCATAGACCATAGTGACTACTTGCAGCATATCATCGTCCGTCACTCTTCGCCCGTCAATCATATGTGTTTCTATGCCCATGCGAGTGGCAAGGGCTGTTGCCGAGCGTCCACCGCCGTGGACAAGCACCTTGGGACCAGGGATTGCAGCAAAGTCACTAATCAGTTGCTGGAGCGATTCGGCATTCTCCACCACCGCTCCTCCCACTTTCAATATGGTAAGACCCTCTCTCATCAACTCTAAACTTTAAACTCTAAACTTTATTCCAGATATGTGTATCCGTAGAGTCCTGCACGATAGTTGGAGATGAACTCCTTACCCTCGGCTTCGGTGATTTTACCGTCCTTGATAGCTTTGCTTACCCAAATTTCCAGTCGGCGCACAAGTTTCTTTGGATCATACTGCACGTATTCGAGCACGTCGGCTACGGTTTCTCCATCGATGACTTGGTCGATTTCGTAACCTTCCTTGCTGACGGAGATGTGTACTGCGTTCGTATCGCCAAAGAGGTTATGCATATTACCCAGAATCTCCTGATAGGCACCTACAAGGAACACACCAATGTAGTAGTGTTCATCGGCCTTTACTGGATGCAGGGGAATATAGTTTGTCTGGTGACCACCATTGACGTATGCTGAAATTTTACCATCCGAGTCGCAGGTGATGTCCTGCAGAGTTGCCGAGCGTGTGGGCTGTTCTCCCAGTCGTGATATGGGCATAATGGGGAACAGTTGGTCTATACCCCACGAGTCTGGCATACTCTGGAAGAGCGAGAAGTTGCAGAAGTATTTGTCTGCCATCTGCTTATCCAGTGTGCGCAGTTCATCGGGCACATGCTTCTGGTGGTGAGCCAGTTCTGCCACCTCGTGACTGATAGCCCAATAAAGTGATTCTATCTGGGCACGTGTCTTAAGGTCGATGATACCATGACGGAACAGGTCGAGAGCCTCCTCGCGAATATCCTCGGCATCGTGCCAGTCCTCAAGAAGTGAGCGGCTCGACAGCTTGTCCCAAATCTCCGTAAGGTCGTGCACGAGTTTGTGGTCTTCGGGCGTCGGCTCGAAGTCCTCTGGCATCTGAGGAGCAGTGACACTTTCCAGCACATCCACAATGAGCACGCTATGATGAGCCGTCAGCGAACGACCGCCCTCTGTAATGATGTTGGGGTGGGGGATATTGTTCTGGTTGGCTGCTTCCACAAGGGTATATACGCAGTCGTTGACATACTCCTGAATGGAGTAGTTGACTGATGATTCCGAGTTGCTGGAACGAGTTCCGTCGTAGTCAACACCCAATCCACCACCGCAGTCCATAAACTTGATGTTGAAGCCCATCTGATGTAGCTGGACATAATATTGTGCAGCTTCACGAAGGGCTGTGCTGATGCGGCGAATCTTTGTAATCTGACTTCCGATGTGGAAATGCAGCAGACTCAGACAGTCGCGAAGCCCCATTTCATCGAGCATTTGCAGTGCCATGAGCAATTCGGAAGAGTTGAGACCGAACTTAGAAGCATCGCCTCCGCTCTCACTCCACTTACCGCTACCGTTTGAAGCCAACTTGATGCGGATGCCCAAATTGGGACGTACGCCAAGTCGCTTGGCAGTCTCTGCTATTATCTTCAGTTCAGGCAGTTTCTCAATAACCAGAAACACACGCTTTCCCATCTTCTGTGCCAGTAGAGCCAGTTCTATGAAGTTCTGGTCCTTGTGACCGTTACAGATGATGAGCGAATCGCTGTCCATATTTGTAGCCAGCACAGCATGGAGTTCAGGCTTAGAACCAGCCTCAAGACCAAGGTTGTAGCGCTTACCATGACTGATAATCTCCTCTACTACAGGACGCATTTGGTTCACCTTCACAGGAAAGATTATGAAGTGTTCGGCCTGATAGTCATATTCCTTTGCGGCCTTGCGGAAGCACTCGTCGGTCTTCTCGATGCGGTTGTCCAGAATATCTGGGAAACGAAGCAAGATGGGAGCTGTGACGTGCCGTGTAGCCAGTTCGTCAACAACCTCCTTCAGGTCCACCTGTACTCCGTTTTTCTTAGGAGTTACATAGACGTTACCTTTGTCGTTTATTCCAAAATAACTGACTCCCCAACCTTTTATGTTGTAGAGCTCTTCGGAGTCTTCAATACGCCACTTCTTCATTTTGCGGTTTATTTTAATTAGGAGTTAGCTTCTCGGAGTTATCGCCTTTAACTTCCCTTTAACTTCTTTTTTATCATTTACAATTTTAGTTCCTTGCGGAGAAGGTTGATGGTGATTTCTATTTTCTCGAAGTTGTCCATCAGCGATACATCGACGATGTGCTTAGCCTGTGAATAGAAAGGCTCGCGAGCCTCCAGTGACTGACGGATATATTCCTGTAGTTCATCGCCTGTCTTACCCAAGATGAGAGGACGTACCGTACGCCCCATCTTCAAATGTTCGCAGAGTGTTTCGGGCGTGAGTTTCAGATAGACGGTCTCGGCCTGCTGGTTCATATACTGCATATTATCGCCGTAGCAGGGTGTACCGCCTCCACAACTTATAACTACATCTTCGAACTCAGCCACCTCGTGCAACATACGCTGTTCCAGGTCTCGGAAATGTTCTTCACCCTGTTCGGCAAAAATCTCGGATACTTTCTTGTGGTAACGCATTTCGATGTACCAGTCGAGGTCATAGAACTGGAGTCCCAGTGCCATAGCCAACTGTCGGCCTATTGTGGTCTTGCCGGCTCCCATGTATCCGATGAGGATGATGCGTGTCATCTGCGTTTGGTATATGTGCGACGTGTGGTGCGAGCCTGTGTCTTTGGCTGTTTCTCGCTCTGACTGCTTATCACCTGCATGCACTCCTCAAGTGTGAGTTCGCGAGCACGTTTCTGGTCGGCCTTTGAAAGGTGATAGTTAGCCCCCTTGTATTGCAGATAAGGTCCAAAACGTCCGTTTATCACTTGCAGTTCAGGCTCTTGGTCGAATGTCTGTAACACACGTTGTGCCTCTTCGTCCTGTTTCTGTTTGATAAGTTCACAAGCCTCTTCCAGAGTGATGGTAAGCGGATCGTATTCTTTGGGTATGCTTACATATTGTTTCTGATGCTGGATGTAAGGACCGAAGCGACCTGTACCTATGGTTATTGGTTCTCCTTCCAGCTCGCCCAATGTTCGTGGGAGTTGGAAGAGATCCAAAGCCTCCTCAAGGGTGATTGTTTCGATGCTCTGATCGGGATGGAGACGTGCAAAGCGTGGCTTGTCTGTTTGGTTGGCATTGCCAATCTGTGCCACAGCACCGAATCGTCCTATCTTAACGACAACATCCAGTCCTGTCTTCGGATCACGACCAAGTGAACGTTCTCCTATAGCATGTTCGTCGCGTTCCTTTATTGTTGTTTCCACCAGCGGATTGAAGTCGTGGTAGAAGGTCTGTATCATGTCGGTCCACTGTTCCTTTCCTTCAGCAATATCGTCGAACGAGCGTTCCACATCGGCAGTGAAGTTATAGTCCATGATTTGTGGAAAGTGTTCCAGCAGGAAATCGTTGACCACGATACCTGTGTCAGTGGGAATCAGCTTTCCGCGCTCACTACCCATGGTAATATGCTTTTCAGCCTCCTTCATCTTATCGCCTTTGAGGGTTAGGATGGTGTAAGGCTGGCTTTCACCTGCCTTGTCGCCTTTCACCACATATTCGCGATTCTGGATAGTGGTGATAGTCGTGGCGTAGGTAGAAGGACGACCGATGCCAAGTTCTTCGAGCTTGCGTACCAGCGATGCTTCGTTGTATCGCATTGGGCGTTGTGCGAAGCGCTGTGTTGCTGTTATTTCTTTGCGTGTCAGAGCATCGCCAATATTCATCTGTGGCAGACTTCCCTGTTCAGCTTCGTCCTCTTCATCGGTGGTTTCACGATATACACGCAGGAAACCGTCAAATGTCACCACCTCTCCTGTAGCCACGAACTGGTAGGGAGAGTTACTCATAGTGATGGTTGCAGTAGTCTTCTCCAATATCGCGTCTGCCATCTGGCTGGCAATGGTACGTTTCCAGATAAGGTCATAAAGGCGACGCTCCTGACTCGTACCCTCCAGAGTGGTGCGGTCGATGTATGTAGGACGGATGGCTTCGTGAGCTTCCTGTGCACTCTTGCTGGATGTGCGATAGCGACGTGTCTTCACATATTCCTTACCTATTTCGTGTGCGATATATTCCTTCGAGGTGTTCAGGCACAGGCTTGACAGGTTCACGCTATCCGTACGCATGTATGTGATGTGTCCGCTTTCATACAGGCGCTGTGCCACCATCATTGTCTGTGCCACGCTGAAGTTCAGTTTGTGGGCAGCCTCCTGTTGCAGGGTGCTGGTGGTGAAGGGAGGAGCCGGGATGCGAACTGTAGGCTTCGTTTGTATGTCCTCAATGGAGAACTGAGCCGTACGGCATTGTTCGAGGAACTCCTCTGTTTCCTCCTTTGTCTGGAAACGATGGTCGAGTTTTGCTGCAACCTGCACTCCATCGGGTAACAGGAAAGTAGCGGTAACCTGATAGTAGTCGGAACCTTGGAAATTGTTGATTTCGCGCTCGCGCTCTACAATCAGGCGCACGGCTACACTCTGCACACGACCTGCCGAAAGTGCTGGCTTCACCTTATGCCACAATACTGGTGACAACTTAAAACCAACAATACGGTCGAGCACGCGGCGTGCCTGCTGTGCGTTCACAAGATTCTGGTCAATCTTTCGTGGGTGCTTGATGGCATCCAGGATTGCAGTCTTGGTGATTTCGTGGAATACTATACGCTTTGTATTCTCAGGCTTCAGACCAAGCACCTCGAACAAATGCCACGATATAGCTTCTCCCTCACGGTCTTCATCGGATGCCAGCCACACTGTCTTGGCTTTCTGTGCCTGTGTGCGCAGTTCGCCTACCAGTCGGGATTTGTCAACCGGAATCTCATATTGTGGTGTGAAGGTGTTAGTGTCTATGCTGAAAGCACGTTTCTTCAGGTCGCGGATGTGTCCGTAACTGGACATCACCTTATAGTCCGAACCAAGAAACTTTTCTATGGTTTTTGCCTTTGCGGGGCTCTCTACAATGACTAAGTTTTCCTTTGCCATAACTCTGTTTTGTGAATTTTCGGCTGCAAAGTTAGGGCAAAAATCTCACTTATACCTTATTTATATAGTAAAAAAATGCAAAAATTTCTCCACTCCCTGTCGCACAGACTCCAGTCCAAAGTCTTCAGGACTTATGTCCTGTAGTGGAATCCACATCGCCTCGGCTGCATCGTCCATAGCGCAGACTTCACTGGTGTCGGAAACATGACACAGGTAAAACATGTCCATCGTGTGGACTACCAACCCGCTGTAGAGATAACGGTTGGGAATAGAGAACAGGAATTCAGTGCGTTCCACCGTCAGACCTGTTTCTTCCTTCACTTCACGGCATACACCCTCCTCGCTGGTTTCGTAGAGGTCGCTGAATCCTCCAGGAAGGTCCAGAGTGCCTTTTGCAGGCTCCTTGCCTCTTCTCACTACCAAAAGCTCGGAACCCTCCTTTAGCACTTCTCCCTTTGCCCTTTGCCTTAAAATGAAAGCCACAGTGGCTGCAGCAGGGTTGATGTAGTAGGTGAAGCCACAGTCGCGGCACTTCTTACTCTTCTGGTTGTGTTCCTCGAAATGGGGAGAGCCGCATACAGGGCAATATTGGAAAAGGTCGAGAGGATGCATTTTTCAAATTGATAATTGATAATTGA
>Ga0247611_10007417_pt1 | contig 13793 bp, 12 predicted proteins | sample 177DNAGHGhighgp2_FD_192422 | JGI IMG/M metagenome (GOLD analysis project Ga0247611, IMG submission 192422) | Sheep rumen microbial communities from Palmerston North, Manawatu-Wanganui, New Zealand - 1770 DNA GHGhigh gp2 | ecosystem: Host-associated > Mammals > Digestive system > Stomach > Rumen...
CAATTGCCTATATTGTATTAAAACTTGGTGGAGGCCCTACTTCTGTCTATATTGTTCATCTCGCGATTTGTGTCCTGGCATTCTTTACCAGACTTTTAATAGTAAGACCGATGATAAAACTATCTATACGTAATTTTACAAACGCTGTTATCTTGCCTTGTTTGATGGTGGCTATAGGTTCTTTTATCTTGTCTAGATTAGTTAAAGAATTTTTGCCAGCTAGTCTGATTGGTGTCTTGCTGGTCTGCTTCATCAGTGCCGTAATTGTAGCATTATTGGCATATCTCATAGGTCTGACAAAGGGAGAAAGATTATTTGTCAATTCAAAAGTAACAGAAGCTTACAATAGGGTAATGCGTCATGATTAATAAGAAGAGCTACAGCAGAGGGGCTGCGGTCTTCAGTACAGTTGCAATACCCATATATATAAAAATCTGAACGATGAAACAACAAAGAAACATATACTACGATTTCTTGAAAGGCATTTGCATTCTTATGGTGGTAGGTATTCATACCTTCATCGGTGGTGGCTTTGGTTCTTTTCATGAATATCTCAATACGGGCATCCGACAGGTTCTGAATTGTGCAGTGCCTGTATTCATTGCCTGTTCTGGATTCTTATTGGCTAACAAGAGTTTGTCAAATAGAAATGAGATAACGGGCTTCTATAGGAAACAGATTGCTCGTGTGTATATACCCTGTTTGATATGGTCGCTGCCATGGTTTGCACTGCATCTGCTTGGTGGCCAAAGCCTAACACGTGGAATCATAAACTATGTGTTTTGTGGCTTTTCCGTGTTTTACTTTGTTGTTCTGATTATTCAATACTATCTCCTTCTGCCTGTTATTCAGGTAATTATAAGACGTGTGCGGGTGGGGGTAATATTAGCGTTTTCAATGGCTTGTAGCCTTGTGTGTGTAGCACTTGTAATGCACATCACAGCCATCAGAGATATTCAAGTACCGCTGACTTTGTATGCCGGGCCATTCCCCCTGTGGATAGTATTCTTTGTTTTAGGTGTAGCGCTGGCTAATAGTAAGAGTAAGAGAGATTATAAAATTGTCTATATCGCCGTCGGAATTGTTATAGCTCTAATATTACAACTAATCGAGGCAAAGTGGCTATTGTCGCAATCCTCACACGGAATCGGATTTGGAATAAAGCCATCCTCTTTCCTGTTTTCTGTTTTGGTAATTCTGTTGCTATTTTCAAAAACGGTTGAGAGTGCCTTTAATGACAAAATAACGATTAACAACGCTTTAGCTTTTTTAGGAAGGGTGTCATTTGTGGTTTACTTGTCACATACCCTTATGATAGTGGTAATATCTATACTACTTCCGTTATGGAGCAATCTTATTTGGAGTATACGGTTCTTGATTATAGCTGTTTTGGACGTGGTTATGGTTGGATTGCTTTATCGCATAACACCACAAAAGTTGAAAAGAATTGTTGGATTCTGAATATCGTATGATTAATATAGTTGACAAACAAAACTGTTGTGGCTGTGAGGCTTGCGTCCAAGCATGCCCCAAGCACTGTATTTCTTTTGAAGAGGATACAGAAGGCTTTCGTTATCCGGTAGTGGATAAGGCGGTTTGCATTGATTGTGGTGCATGTGAGAAAGTGTGCCCAATACATTCTCCTTATGAGGAGCGTAAACCAAAGAGACAAGTTGCTGCTTTCAATCCAAACGATGAGATACGCTCTCATAGTTCATCTGGAGGCATCTTCACGATGCTTGCAGAGAGAATCATCCAAGACGGTGGTGTTGTTTTTGGTGTGCGTTTGGATGAAAACTGGCAAGCAGTGTTTGACTATACGGAAACCATAGAAGGGCTTTCAGCCTTCCGTGGCAGTAAATATGTGCAGGCGAGAGTAGACCAAGCGTTCATTCACGTTAGAAATTTCCTGAAAAGCGGTCGTAAGGTCTTATTTACAGGTACTTCCTGCCAAGTTGCGGCTCTTCGTCACTTCCTACATCGAGAATATGATAACTTACTGTTGGTGGATATCATCTGTCATGGTGTTCCTTCTCCTAAAGTATGGGGACGCTACCTTGATGAAATTACTCAAAACGCTGTCCGCGCAATAAGAGATGTGCAGTTTAGGAATAAGAAACAAGGATGGAAGCGGTTTAATTTTGATTTGACTTACGACAGGCAAGGACAGCATTATAACATTTCATCCTGGCACCAGCAGAATCATTTTATGCGAATTTTCCTGCAAGATGTCATATTACGACCATCTTGTTATGCCTGCAAAGCGAAGGCTGGCAGCAGTGGAAGTGACTTGACCATTGCTGATTTCTGGGGCATCAATCAGATAAACCCTGCTATGGATGATGACAAAGGTATAAGTCTCGTATTAGTCTATACAGAAAAGGGAATGGAACATTTGACTGCTTTAGGTCTTGATACCTGGGATGCACAATATGAAGATGTCGTTCGATTCAATCCTTCAATTGAGATTAGTAAACCAGAACATCCTAAACGAAATGAATTCTTTGCGAAACTTGATACTACGGAGAGTGTAGTAAACCTTATTGATGAGACTTTACGACTGCCACTAAAAGTGCGCCTAAAACGGCAGTCAAGGTTGCTTGCAAGTAAGGTTTACCATACCCTAAGGAAGACTCTGGGGGGGGGCAAAAGATGAAAACTTTATCACGCAAGAAATAAAATACGCGATTACTACCCCTGTTATAAAGGATTTTACCTTCCGTTCTAAAGAGACAGGTTGGAAACAATATAGAATGGAATTGACAATCACAGATGCCAAAGACTAAAATCTAAACATATCTTTATGCAATCTACAAATACATACCCATGTTTTATTCCCGACAAACCCGCAGAAAGTGACTATTTTGAATACTACTCGCAGGGGGGAGTTAGCGAATTGTGTATACAGTCATCGCAGACGAGTTAAAGTCGATGGTGAAAGAAGAGAAGAGATGAGTTTTTTTGAACACGAAATAATTGGAGATAATGAAAATAGGAATACTGACACAACCGCTGCATAACAACTACGGAGGGCTGCTCCAGAACTGTGCCCTGCAGCAGGTGTTAAAGGGGCTGGGGCATGAGGTGGAAACAGTAGACTGGATGCCGGCATCCGCTGGGGCTATAAAAACATGGTTGTGGAGAAAGAAAGAAACACTATTAAGCCTCGTGCTTAAAGATAGGGAGAAGCCTAGCTATTCGCTTACAGATAAGGAAAAAGAAATTATTTCAAGGAATACGCACCGTTTTATCGAGAGATATATCAGCGTCTGTCCTTCTATAGCAAAAAATGAAAAGGAGTTCCGCTCTATTGATGAGGCTCACAAATATCAAGCTTATGTTGTAGGTAGCGATCAGGTTTGGAGACCAAAGTACAATTCTTTCCTAACAGCAATGTTCTTGGACTTTGTTGACCGAAAGGATGTAAAGCGCATAGCATACGCTGCTTCGTTCGGAACATCAGCATGGGAGTTTACCCAACAGATGATGGAGGAGTGTGCACTACTGGCGAGGAAGTTTGACCTGATAACGGTGCGAGAAAAGAGCGGTGTGGATTTGTGTCGTGAGTATCTTGGGGTTGAGGCCACCCATGTACTTGATCCTACGATGTTGCTTGACAAAGGGGATTATATACAACTGGTAGAGAATGAACACGAGCCTCAGAGTCCAGGAACATTGTTCCATTATATTCTTGATCCAAGTGAGGAGAAAAGACATCTGATAGAGCAACTGGCGTTCAAACAGGGCTTACAGTCGTTTTCTATTATGCCCAAATGTCAAGCAGAGAACCGCACGAAGTGGGATGTGAAGCATAGGATAGAGGATTGTGTATTCCCATCTGTGACATCCTGGTTGCGTGGTTTTATGGATGCAGAGATGGTGATTGTTGACTCGTTTCATGGAGCAGTATTTGCCATCATTTTCAACAAACCATTCTGGGTAATTGCCAATGCAGAGCGAGGAAATGCCCGTTTTGAGTCTCTGCTACGGTTGTATGGCTTGGAAAATAGGATGATTGCTCCCGGAGATGCTGTTCTTTGGAATAAAGCGATTGACTGGGAAAGGGTAAATGAGGTACGTCAGAAAGAGAAGAATAGGTGTATTAGATTACTTAATAATGTTTTGAAATAAAATTAATTTATGCCAAAAGTTAGTGTGATAGTTCCGGTATATAATGTTGAGAAATACATTTCGAAGTGTATTGACAGTATTCTCAATCAGACATATACAGATTGGGAATTAATACTTGTTGATGATGGTAGTCCTGATAGGAGTGGGACAATCTGTGATAGGTATGCTCAAAATAATAGAAGCATAAAAGTTATACACAAAAAAAACGGTGGAGTCAGTTCTGCTAGGAATGCAGGTTTGAAAGAATTCAATAGCGAATATGTTATGTTTGTTGATGCAGATGACTATCTAACACCTAATGCTTTGGAAAATGCTGTAGCTGTGGCTAACGAACACCCAGAAATAGAGCTGTTCACTTTTAACTATAATATAGTCTGTACGGATCAGGTAAGCCGCACGGATTTTCCTGCGGGAATTGTTAGTGGGTGGACATTCATCGAATCTATGTTGAATTACAAAGGTACCGGGAGTGTGTGGGGAAAATTGTTCCGGCGGAAAAACTTACGAGATTGTTTTTTTAATTCGATGCTAAAATTAGGTGAAGATACAGAATTTATTATTGACTATTTAATACAATCAGAAGGTGAGGTTTTAGTATCTAATTTATCAATATATAATTATGTTCTAATTCCGAATTCCGCATCTCATTGTAAGGATAATCTTCCTGAGTTAACCATGCTAAATGTTGAATTTATACATAAATATAATCATCCCGAATTAGAAAACATCAGCCAAGCATTGGCATATTATATAGCAAGCAATGTCATTATGAAATTAAGCTCGTTGTGTCGCCATTACGAAAGTATAGAGTGTGATTATTTGAGAAGTGTAGGTGTTACACGGTTAAAACGCTTTAATGTGAAAGTCCGATTTTTACTGTGGATTTTTGAGTATTTCCCTGAATATGCTATCAGATTGGCATCTATATACTGGAGGCGATAATTACCGATAAAAGATCTTATAAAGTTTCACTTTATTATGAATATAATTATATCAACACTTCTTCTTCTGGAGGAGGAGCAGCCATCGCAGCATATCGCCATACAGAGGCAATGTCTCGGGCGGGTATTTCTACTAAGCTGATAGCAAAAAAAGGTAATAATCTGCCACTGGTAAAAGTTTTAGGTAACAAGCTGGGCGACCGCTTATTGGAATATGTACAGTTTAAGACTATAGAAAGAATACATGTGCCATACCATCCTTTCAGCTTCATGACGCGAAGCTATGGTATTCGGCATATCCCTGAAGTATTATTATTATACGAGCTCTGAAATTCCAAATGTATTATTCTCTTCCTAAGACGATAACTAAATTTGTAAGGCTGATTCCCGATGCAGTATGTATGGGGTTAAGCACGAAACAGACAATAATCATCTTGTTTTCTTTTATCACTAGTGTCCACTAAAAATGGACGAGTTTAAAAATTAAATAAATTAGGTTCACCAGAACCGCTTCGGTCTTTGTCTTTTTTGAATATAGTTTTGTCGAAGAGATCTCTCAGATGCGTTGTGTCAGTGAGTGACATGCTGAGGATTTGCAGTACCTCATAAGTGCTTCTACCCAGTCGCATATCATGCTGCACAATGGCAACGAGGCAGTAGGCACAGATGGCAGAGTAAATCTGTATCCTGACAGCATTCTCAGTAGTGCCCCAGAACTTCTTGATCTTGAGGTGCTGCTTGAGCCACTTGAAGAACAATTCTATCTGCCAGCGATTCTTGTAGAGGTCGGCAACCTGCAGAGCAGTCAGTTCCATTGCATTAGTCAGGAACATGAACTCACGACCTTGCTCCTCATCGAAGAATCGTACAAGCCTGAGATGTTCTGGATAGCCTTTCTGACTGCCATAGATGGTCAGCTCTATCTCTGCATCAGTCAGTATTCCCATGGGCAGTCTGCGTCTCCACTTGATGCACTTGTACTGCAAATTGGCCTTAGCCCTGACAACAAAGAACGACTCCGCACGATGTATACGATAGAGTTCCTTGAAGTTGTTATAGCCACGGTCAAAGATGTAGTAAGCACCTGTCTCAATGGGGATTTCCTTCATCGCCTTGGAGTCATGGACTGATGCCGTAGTGATGTGGAAAAAGGCTGGAATCTGAGTTTCCAAATCATACAAGGTATGTATCTTGATACCACCCTTATGCTTGCGGAACTTAGCCCACCAAAACACATCCAGACATAGCGAAATGGTCGTGGAATCGAAAGCATAGACGTTACCGTCAAGCTTGAAGATATCTGTTGCACGTTTGCGTCTGGCCTCACTCACAAGGTAATAGGCATATTCCTCGAAGATGCGATAGTCACGGTTGGTATTGGCCTTGCTCAGATTACTTCTGGTCACATGCTTGCCAAGTCCGAGATGATAACACTTCTGATGATGGGCCTCTGTGGCGACAATCAAGTCTCGCATGCTCTCGCGGTTACCAAGTTGTCCGAACATCAATGTAAGAAGTTGATTCCAACATGTGAAATGCTTCACATAGCGGTTACCACCGTATTTGTCAACGATGTGACGAAACTTGTCAAAGTTCAAGAACTCTACCAATTGAGAGAATACGTATTTTGATTTGTTCATGTGCAGTCATCCATTTTGACTGCAAAGGTACAAAATCAAATCCGTGCACCCGAAAAATCTCTACAACTAACTATATTTCAATCATTTCAAAGAACGCTTTGCGATTTTTAGTGGACAGCAATGTTCTTTTATATTAGATAAAAGATGGTCGGGGTATGATATGAATTATTTAATCGAAAAATAAAACATGCAGAACATAGCGATATTGCTTTATGATTATTCCCTGCTGGGAGGTGTTCAAAGAGTCACCTGCAATCTTGCACAATTGATGTACAACAATGATTTCCCTATAAAAGTAGTTATATCTATAAGGGATAGCGGGGTTGTAAATTATGAATACCCCATACCAGTAGAAATTATTGGGAGTGGGTATAATATGTACGAATCACTTGGCAATGTTGTGGCGAAATACGCAGTACAACAAGTGGTGGTGCAAGTAGAAGATTTGAAATTCGTTTATCCTATCATCAATCATCTTAATATAGAAGGATGTCGAGTGTACCCCGTGTTACATAGTTCACCATATAATTGGATTAAGAAATATTATAGCCCAAGAGAATATCTGCGCTCGCCACGCCATATATATCATTGGCTTAAGATGAAAGTTTATTGGAAAAAATTGCATTTGAGAATCTTCCGAGAGTTGGTGAACAAACATGGTATTATATGCGTAAGTGATCAAGCACGCAAAGAGTTGTGTGACATATTAGGTATGTCACATAATACCGATAGAGTGAAATTTGTATACAATCCAGTTCAGATGAATCCTGGACGGGATGTAAAAGATAAAATAAACTCGGTAGTATATGCTGGTAGGTTAGACCCAGATAAGAGACCGATACTGATGTTAAAGGTATGGAAGCAATTGGAGGAAAATTACCCAGAATGGGAATTTATAGTTTTAGGAGGAGGCTCGCGGGTCTCGCTTATGAAAAAATATATTGAAAAACGTAAACTGCAGAACGTCCGAATGGTAGGAACTGTAAATAATGTGCTGGATTATCTAAATAAAAGTAAAATTTCCATACTTTTTTCAAAATATGAAGGATTGCCAACTGTAATGCTAGAGGCATGCTATCAAAACAATGCTCTCGTGGCAACACTGAACGACGGTGGGACTCGTGATGTGGTAGTAGATGGTGTGAATGGTTACTTGGTAGATGCTAAGAAAGTAGATGAGATAGTCAGAAAAATGTCTGTTTTAATGAACGATAACGGCAAAATAGCTCTGGAAATGGCTAGAAATAACGCTGAGATAAGAAAAAAGTTTGATACCAAAGAAATCGCGTCAGCTTGGCGTGAAATACTGACTAAAGAGGGATAGGATATGTTGGTATATATTATTGTTGCTACTATATTGTTTTGCTTTGCTTTGCCCCCCCGCAAACAAAGCAGGCAAAACCGTATTTTTTTTTGGTTGTCGATACTCCTTATACTTTTCGATGGTTTAAGATGGGAGTCTGGAACCGACTGGGATAACTATTATCAATATTTTGTGAATTGTCTGCAAGAAGACAATAGTCATTTTGAGATAGGTTATTCGGTGTTTAATAGGGTTATCAGAACTTTAACGTCCAGTTATACAATCTTTTTGCTTGTTCATGCTTTTGTTTTATATTTATGTTTAGGTTTGTTTCTTAAGAAGAACTCATTAGCGCCTATTTTTTCTTTGGCATTGTATTTTGTTCTTTTTGTTTCCTATCAGGGAATGAACAGACAATTCCTTGCCGTATGTTTCTGTTTGCTTGCTTTTAATTTTTTGGTTGAAGGTAAAAAGTCAATATTTATAATACTTGTATTAATAGGTGGCCTATTTCATGTGACGTCTTTTGTTTTTTTGCTCGGATTGTTTTTTAAAAACCAATATAAAAATCGTACGTACATTGTAATCATACTCGGTGCAATCATCATTGGAAATTTAGGGTTTGTAAAATCAGTAATTGACATGGGTGTTGGCAGTCTAGGACTGCGCGTGAATTTACTATTTGATTTTTATTCTCAGCAGGAACAAACCTCCCAATCACTATTGGGAGTGTTTTTTGCATATATAAGACGATTAATATGCTTAGTACCAATGTTGTTCTATATGAACAGGAACAGACTACCCCAATCAATTTTGCTAGCCTTTAATTACTACTTCATAGGATTTATTGTGTACATCCTGTTCAATGGAACGGTATTACAGGTAATGGTATCCAGGGGTAACGTGTATTTTATGATTTTTGAATGCATTCTTATTCCATTTATGATGTATGTATATCAAAAAAAAATACCGCGCGTTGCTCTGTTCTTTATGATTTATCTTTTGTCAATAGTGAATATGGTCAAGGGTATTCAGTTTTATGACATCCTAGGCCACAATAATAATCCCTTCATTCCATATAAGACCATCTATTACAACACAGACGTACAAAAAAATACAAATTAGAGATGAGGATATGTTACATATTTAGGAATTCTAGGGCTGGATACAGCATTAAAAAAGTTTTTGATACCTTTATTCCGTATATAATAAACAAACGTGTGGTAGAATTACCTACACACAGGGCAAATCCGATAAGTGTTGTCCAAAACCTTTTTTATCTTTTGCTGCGTAAAGAAAAGAAATGTCTATACCACTTAACGGGAAATGTGGAGTATTGTGCCTTAGTACTGCCGCCTAAACGCACTATTCTGACGATACACGATATGGTTCTAATAAATCATAATGACGTAAACAAGATTAAGAAGTTGTTCTTTTATTATGTATGGTACAAATGGCCATTAAAAAGAGCTGCTTTGGTAACATGCATTTCACAAAAGACAAAAAATGAATTGTTGGATTATTTTCCTTGGGTCGCGGACAAGACAATTGTTATTCCTAATCCTGTTTCATCTGATATCGTATATAAAAAGAAAGAGGGAAGTATGCAGAATCCAATAATACTGCATATAGGTACCCGTGAAAATAAAAATCTTGAAAGGGTGATACTCGCATTGTCAGGAATTGAGTGTAGATTGAGGATAATAGGTGATTTGTCAGAACAACAAATAAATTTCTTGTGCCAACAAAAAATAAACTATAGTACGGCCAGTAATTTGACTGACGCAGAAATTGCTCAGGAATATGTTCATTGTGATATAGTGAGTTTTCCATCCACTTATGAAGGTTTTGGTATGCCTATTATTGAAGGGTTTGCCTCTGGGCGGGTTGTTGTTACGTCTAATATTGAACCTATGCGGGAGGTTTCGAATGGAAAGACAATATTGGTAGACCCCTATAGCGTAGAATCCATTCATAAAGGTTTTTTGACAGCAATAAGGTGTCCTGAGTTTCGGCAGAATTTGATCATCGGTGGTTTGAGAGAAGCAATGAAATATGCGCCAGAAAAAGTAGCCCAACAGTATGAGAATTGTTATCGTAAAATAAAGGAAAATTTAAAATGAGCTGATATATGAGAGCAGTATTTGATAATATTGTATTCGGGCTGCAAAAAACAGGTGGAATCTCGGTGGTTTGGTATGAATTGCTACGCCGTATCTTGGAGGACAATAGTTTCGAATGTTGCGTCCTCGATTATGCTGGTAATAATTTATTCAAAGACAGCCTTGAACTAAGAAACGTGGAAGTGGTAAATATGGGGGGATGTCTTCCTCTTGTGCGGTATTTCCCTGTATGTATAAAAGATAATGAACCATTTCTTTTCCATTCCTCTTATTATAGAACATGTACTGCGTCGCGAGCGATAAATATAACAACAGTCCACGACTTTACCTACGAGAAATATCGGAACGGGTTAGCTGCTAGAGTGCATCATTGGCAAAAAAGTGCTGCAATTAGAAAGTCGGATGCGGTGGTTTGCATAAGTGAGAATACCAAACGTGACTTGTTGACCTACCTGCCTGATGTTGATGAAAATAAAATAGTGGTGATATACAATGGGGTTTCAGATGATTACTATCCTAAGAGAGATGCGAACTTAGATGTTCCTTTTCAAGAATATAGTTATCTGCTATATGTGGGGAGTCGCGAAACATATAAGAATTTTAGAGTTTGCGTTGAGGCTGCTGCAATATCAGGGAAGAATCTTCTGATTGTAGGAAAGCCATTAAGCGAAAACGAGAAGTTGTTTGTTGAAAATATTTTGCCGCCATCACGTTATTGTGTTCAGTCGAGTGTACCAAACTCCAGATTAAATGTATTGTACAACTATGCCTATGCGCTACTTTATCCTTCCTCTTATGAGGGTTTTGGCATTCCTGTTTTGGAGGCACAAAAAGCCGGCTGCCCGGTTGTGGCAATGAACAGATCGTCAATACCTGAGGTGATAGGTGAAACACCTCTGCTAATCAATAATGCAGACGCTATGGAGATAGTGACAAAACTGGCATTACTTAATGATGCTACAATAAGAAATAATATAATGGGATTAGGAATAAAAAATGCGAAGCGCTTCAGTTGGGATATAATGTATGAAGGTTATAAAGAATTATACCTTACAGCATTTGAGAAACGGCTGAAGGCCAATCCGGGGGGGGCAATTTTATGGTTAAGGATTAATGACGGTCAGTTAAAGATAGATACCTTTGCTGTTACCCTCAGAGAAAGGAGGGTGGCAGCATGAACAGTTCTTCCATAACAAAGCAGATAGTGGTTTCTGCAACGGCCACACGTAGTAGCGGAACTCTCACGATTTACAATCAGTTTCTCAATCATCTGCCCAAGCATTTAGAAGGTAAGAACTATACCATTTTTGTTCACCCCTCTATGCCACAACCTAAGTTAGATGGAGTGCAATATGTGGCGGTTCATACAGAAGGCCAGATACAAAGAATAATGTTTGACTGGAGTGGGTGCAAAAGGGAACTTGGCAGACTGAGTGTCAGGCCAGATGCAGTGGTCTCTCTTCAAAATACAGGAGTAAGATGCCTTAGAGATTATCCTCAACTTGTGTACTATCATCTTCCATTTCCTTTTTATGATTACAAGTATGATCTGACCAAGAAAAGGGAACTGATCTTGGAATTGTATAAACGAATATATCCTTTTTTCGTAACGAGTTCCATAACACCGACAACTCACATGGTGGCGCAAATCCCGTTAATTGCTGAGGGAATCAAGAAGAAGTTTAGAGTAACGACATCGCACGTACATACCCTTTTCCCTGATATAGACGCTATCGTTTCAGAGAGTGTTGGAAAATATGAATTGTGGAGTGATGAGCTATCGCATATCGTATTTCCTGCAACCGCTTTCCGTTACAAGGGACATGCTACCATTGTTGAAGCCTTGAGCATTTTAAAGAAAAGGGGGATTGATAATGTAAAAGTGCATTTTACAATTACTGAAGGGGATTATCCTGAGTTAGCACAATTAGTAAGTGATAAAGATGTTATGGAGCAAGTGGAATTTATGGGTGTTGTCAGTCATGATACTTTATTGCGGATGCTGAAAAGTTCAATAGGACTGCTTTTTCCCAGTGTAATAGAGACACTGGGGTTACCTTTAATAGAAGCAGCCTCGTTAGGACTTCCAGTGATGGTGGCAGATGTCAGGTATGCACATGAGGTAATAGGCGATTACGAGGGAACTCGTTTTATCTCCCCATATAATTTTCACGAATGGGCTGAAGCAATACAATGGATGATTAACAATAAACCCGCTTATAGGGAATACAAGAAAGCGGAGGGAAGCTCATGGGATGAGTTTTTTAGGTTGATTGATGAAATCTCAAATGAGAATTGAAATTATGGAAAAGATATTAGTTACAGGAGGGTCGGGATTCATTGGTACAAACGTGGTTCAGTTCTATCTTGACAAAGGCTTTGATGTTTTGAGCATAGACCGCTCAACTCCTAAGTTAGAAAAGCATATAAGAGTATTTAAACGGGTTGACATTGAGGACAGAGAGCAGGTGAGTGAAATATTTACAGCTTTTAGGCCAGACTATGTCATTCATTTAGCTGCAAGGACAGATTTGGACGGGAAATGTTTGGAAGACTATTCCTCAAACATAAGAGGCGTGGAAAATATACTCCATGCCGCATCTCTACTGCCAGACTTGAGAAAAATACTCGTCACTTCATCAATGTTAGTTTGTCATACGGGGTATCAACCCAAGAACCAGTTTGACTATGCACCTACAACCATTTATGGAGAAAGCAAGGTGAAGACAGAGGAGATTGTATGGGCCAACAAACCCAAATGTGATTGGGCTATATTACGACCAACATCAATATGGGGTCCTTGGTTTGGAGTTCCTTATAGAAACTTCTTTGATATGGTCAAAGCCAGGCGCTATTTCCATATAGGACATAAAAGTTGTACCAAGACGTATGGTTATGTTGGGAATGCAGTATATCAGATTGACCAAATATTGATGAATGAAACCAAAGACGAGAATAACAAGGTTTTTTATTTAGGTGACCAGCCACCGATTTTTATTGAGCAGTGGGCCAATGAGATAGCCGCTGAATTGGGTTTTAAAGTTCCCCGTATGCCGATGCCTTTATTAAAGTGTGCTGCATGGGCGGGAGATGCGCTAAAGTTGTTTGGTATTCACTTTCCAATGACATCTTTTAGATTGAAAAATATGACGACCAATAATATAATAGACTTGAAGAATACATATGCTATAGCTGCCAATCCACCTTTTAGTCGTATTGAAGGTATTAAGGAAACTCTGAAATGGATGGAAAATAAGTAGTTTCCAAAAATTTGGTACTTTTCGAAAAATCTGTATATATGAAGAAGCTACTCTTATTTCTACGTATTTGTCAATGGTAGGTCCTAAAGAGAAAAGTCTCTTCATTGAGTTGATCCAAATTGCTCTTGGCAACAGGCAGCAACTTTCGTTAACCCCATCTGTAGGTGAGTGGGGCAGCATCTATCAGGAGTCTATACGTCAGGCAGTGATAGGTGTTGCTTTTGAGGGGGTGAAAAAACTACCCAGGGAACAATGGCCACCTCCAGATTTGAAATTTCAATGGATAGGTATTTGTGAACAGTTGCGACAGCAAAATGTCCTAATAAACAGGCGCTGTGCTGAAATCTCACAAATGTTTGTCAATGAGGGTTTCCATAGTTGTATTCTGAAGGGGC
>Ga0247611_10007419_pt1 | contig 13792 bp, 15 predicted proteins | sample 177DNAGHGhighgp2_FD_192422 | JGI IMG/M metagenome (GOLD analysis project Ga0247611, IMG submission 192422) | Sheep rumen microbial communities from Palmerston North, Manawatu-Wanganui, New Zealand - 1770 DNA GHGhigh gp2 | ecosystem: Host-associated > Mammals > Digestive system > Stomach > Rumen...
AGAAACAAAAGAATTAGATAAAGTAAGTAAAATAGTTAGAAGTGAACCAAGAGAAGAAGCTAGTGTTCCTAAAATTGAAGAAGTTAAATATAGACCAATTAATATTGAGGAACCAAAAGAAGAAGTTAAAAAAGAAGAAAATACTTTTAATGAAAGAGATTTATTTAGAAGTGAAAGAACATTTAACTTTGTAGATTTTACTGATGAAGAAGAAGAACAAATGGAAAAAGCTCCATCAAGAAGAAATGTCTTAAATGATGCAAATAGAGCACCTAAAGTTGAAACTCCCGTAAAAGAAGTTGAACAAAATAAAGTATTTAAACCAACTCCTGTTATTTCACCAATTTGGGGTGTATTAAATAAGGATTATAAAAAGGAAGAAATAAAAGAAAAAGAAATACCTCAAGATAATTTAAGTGCAGCAGTTACTTCATATGATACAGTAAGAAGGAAAGCATATGGAACACTTGAAGATGATTTAGAAGATACATTAAATTCAATAAATAAAGTATCAACCAAAACTATAAAAGAAGAAATAAAAAAAGAAGTTAATAAAGTTGATAGAGATGTTGATTTATTAGAACAAAAAACACAAAAAATAGAAGACTTAATTAGTAAAATAGAAGATGCATCTAATGATTTAGATAGAACAATGTCAATGTCAATTGGAGAACTTGAAGATAAGGCTGCTGAAGCAAATTATGAACAAGCAGAAGAAGAAAGTAGTGTATCTGATAAAACAATCACTGATAGTACTTTAGAACATGATTTATTTAACTTAATTGATTCAATGTATGATGATAAGGAGGAATAATTTATGGAAACAATGACTATGATTATATATGCACTATTAATTGTATTAATTATTATTGCAATTATGATTGGTATTAGAATAATAGTTACATTACATAAAGTAGATGATTTACTTGATGATCTTACTGCTAAGGTTCATTCTTTAGATAGAGTATTTGAAATTGTAGATGTATTTAATGATAAAATGTCTTCTATCGGAGATGCAGTTGTAGGATTTGTTAGTGGTGGGATTAAAAGAATATTTAAAGATAGAAAAAAATCTGTTAGTGAGGAGGAATAGATTATGAGTAAAAAAGGTGGAATTGGAAAGTTTATAGGAGGTTTAGCTTTAGGAGCTGGATTAGGTTTATTATTTGCTCCTGATACTGGTGAAAACACTAGAAAAGCTCTTCAAAAGAAATTAGAAGAAGTAGTAAAAAAAGTTAAAGATTTAGATCCAGAAGAAGTAAAAGATGAAATTCTTTATAAAGTAGAAGAATTACAAGCTGAACTAGCTTCACTAGATAAAGAAAAAGTTAAAGCTGCTGCTGTTAAAAAAGCAAATGAAATTAAAGCTAAAGCTGAAGAATTATATAAATATGCTATAGAAAAAGGAACACCAGTAGTTGAAAAAGCTGCTGATGATGTAAGACGTCAAGCTTTAAAAGTAGTTAAAGATGTTGAAGAAAAATTAGAAGAAAAACCTAAAAAGAAATAAGCAATTATTTCTTTTTTTTTAGCTTTAATTGATTTTTTATCTATTATATGATATAATATGCAACATATTTCATGGGGGAAAAAATGGAAAAAGATGTATTATTAAAGGGGTATAATAGATTTAACTTTTTAATTCAAAAATTAAATGGATTATTTGATATGAATAAAGCTATGGGTGAATATAAGTTAGATGATAGTAAGTTTGTTAGTAGATTAGAAGATATAAAAATAGAATTTGAAAAACAAAGTAAATTATTAGATATAAAAGATGATTTATCTGGAACTCTAAAAGATGAATATGAAGATTTAAGTTTGTCTCCTGTATGTAGACAATTAATTATTTTAATAAATGATTATGAAGCTTTTTTAAATCCTGTTAGAAAAATATATGTTTTAATGAAAACAATAGATGATTCAATAAAATTGAATGATAAAAGAAAAATTAATTCAATTGTTAATTTGAGCATTGAGTTAGTAAAATCTATGGATAATATTAGTATTCATAATAATGATGTTATTATTTCTCTCATTTCAAAATCTTCAATTATAATATATAAAGTAATCAAATTAGAAGAAACTATTAAAAGTGATAAACTATTAAAATTTATTAACAATAGAGAATATTCTATTTCAGAAGTACTAGTATCCAATTTATTAAGAAATGAAGTATTAAAGAAAATGGATAAACCAGTATTTGAAAAAGTACCACTAAAACAAGAAATTATAACTACAATAAATTCTAACAATGGAATTAAACAAATGAATCGTGAAGAAGAATTAAAAGAAGTTGAAGATAAAATTTCTGATTTAAATCGTTCTATTGATAATCTTAAATCAAAATCTATGAAGATTAATGGAAAAATTGCATCATTAAAACAATATACTTCATTTCAAAAACACTTTTATTATACAATTGAGGTATCTCCATTTATTGTAGCTTTATGTGCAGGATTACTTTTTACTAATGAAACTATAAATGAAGAACATAAATATGAAACATTTAAGTTGATGGATTATAAAACAGGAGAAGTACTAGAAAAAAATAGAAAAGCTAAAATTCCTGAAGATCATAATACTGAAATATATATTTATAGTCCATGGGAATACTCAGAAATTGAAAAAATATATAAAAGAGTATGTACATGTTATAATCTTAATTTAGATAATATGGATTTTGATTTAGATAATTATAATTTAGATGAAAATTGTGTTACTAAAGAATCATATTTTCAATATAAGAACAAATTAGATAAAAATGATAGTACAGAAAAAAGTTCTGTTTTATTTGGAAATTATTATTATGAAATTGAAGTTGGAAATTATGATTTTTTAGATTTCATTTTTTCTTTAGGCGTAGCTGCTATTTCATTTCTTTTTTATGGTATTTTTGTTATTATGCTAGATGCTGCTGGAGCTTACGATTTAGAAAGCTTTGAAGATTATGTAAAAAATAAAACAAAATTAAAGAAAGAATTATCTAAAGTATTGAAAGAACTAAAAAAATATGAAAAAGAATTACAAGCATATAAGCTTAAAGAAGAAGAATTATCTGAATATGAAGAGGTTGATATAAGTGAATTATTATCAAAAGAAGGACAAAATGAATTTATAAGAGCACTTGGAAGACAATAGAGTAATTGACATAAAAAATATTATATGATAAAATTCGTTTAGAAAAGAAAGAAGAAATATTAATGATTTCCTTATTATAGAGAGCTTGTGATGGTGGAATACAAGTATAATAGTTATTAATTCCTATCTTCTTATATCTGACAAATTAAAGTTTGTCCGGTTAACACCGTTATAAAAATTAAGAAAAATAAAGGATGGTACCGTCTTATGACTCCTTGTACTATCCTTTTTATATTGGAGGAATAATTATGAATGATAAAATAACTAAAAGAAGTGATGATTTTGCTAAATGGTATACAGATGTAGTAAAAGCTGCTAGATTAGCAGATTATTCAAGTGTTAAAGGTTGTCTTGTTATGGAACCAAATGGTTATGCTATATGGGAAAGAATGCAAAGTGAACTAGATAAAATGTTTAAAGATACTGGACATGTTAATGTATATATGCCAGTATTTATACCTGAAAATATGTTAAAAAAAGAAGGAGAACTAGTTAAAGGATTTGCTCCTGAATGTGCATGGGTAACTGAAGGTGGAAATAATAAATTAGAAGAAAGATATGCATTTCGTCCAACTAGTGAAACATTATTTAGTGATTATTATAGTAAAACTGTTAAAACCTATAGAGATTTACCTAAATTATATAATCAATGGTGTAATGTAGTAAGATGGGAAAAAGAAACGAGACCATTTCTTAGAAGTAGAGAATTCTTATGGCAAGAAGGACATACAGTACATTCAACACAAGCAGAAGCTGAAGCAGAAACAAATAGAATGTTAGATGTATATAAAAGATTTTTTGAAGAGTATTTAGCTATTCCTGTTATAAGTGGAAGAAAAACAGAAAAAGAAAAATTTGCAGGAGCAGAATATACATTAACAATAGAAGCTTTAATGCAAAATGGAGTATCACTTCAATCAGCAACTTCTCATTATTTTGGTCAAAAATTTTCAAAAGCTTATGATATAAAATTTATTAATAAAAATAATGAATATGATTATTGCTATCAAACATCATGGGGTAGTTCAACTAGAATGATTGGAGCTTTAATAATGGCACATTCTGATGACTCTGGACTTGTATTACCTCCTAAAATAGCTCCTAAACAAGTAGTTTTATTACCAATTAAAAATGATGAGAGATTAATTAGTGTTTGTGAACATATAAAAACATCTTTAGATGAAAAAAGTATTACTTCATATGTAGATTATTCTGATAAATCAGCAGGATTTAAATTTGCAGAAGCTGAAGTTAATGGAATACCAATTCGTGTAGAAGTAGGACCAAGAGATTTAGACAATAATGAAGTAACTGTTGTAAGAAGAGATACTAAAGAAAAAATGGTTGTTAAATTAAACGATGTTATAAATGTTGTTATGCAACAATTAGAATGTATGCAAGAAGATATGTTTAATAAAGCTTTAACTAATTTAAAAGAAAAAACATATGATGCTAAGAATATAGAAGAAGTAAAAGAAATAATGAATAATCATCCAGGATTTGTTAATGCTTATTGGTGTGGTAATGAAGAATGTGAACTTAAGATGAAAGAGATTAGGGGAACTAAATCTAGATGCATCATAGAATCAAAGGAATATGAAGAAGAAAAATGTGTTGTGTGTGGAAAAGATGCTAAACATAAAGTAGTATGGGGTATTCAATATTAAAAAATACTAAAATACTTGACAAAAGAATATATTTTATATATAATCTTAGTTGTTGAAAAAGAAAGAAAGAGATCCACTCTTCACCAGATGTAAAAGTACATTGGTATCAAAGCTTATTTAGATTAAATAAAAAGTTTTTGAAGTGGACTCATGTCCACTTTTTTAATATAAAAATATATGGAGGTGCCAAAATAGCTAAGCAAAGTAATGAAGTTCTAGTAAATGAACAAATAACTTTTCCTGAAGTAATGGTAATAGGACCTAACGGGGAAAAAATGGGTATTAAAAATCTTAGTGATGCATTAACATTATCTAAGTATGCAGGACTTGATTTAGTTCTACTAAATAGTGATCCTAAAAATCCTGTATGTAAAATAATCGATTACAATAAGTATCGTTATGAAAAGCAAAAACAAGTTAAGGAAGCAAAGAAAAGACAAAGGGAACAAAATCTTGAATTAAAAGAATACAGATTAAGTGTAACAATTGATGTTGGAGATTTTGAAACTAAGTTAAGAAATGCTAAAGCTTATCTTGAGAAGGGTCATAAAATTAAGGTTACTGTTAGATTTAAAGGAAGACAACTTGCTCATCCAGAATTAGGTAAAGAAGTAATTATGAAATTTGCAGAAAGACTATCTGATGTTTCTGATATTGAATCAATGCCTAGAATGGAAGGTAGAAGTATGCAACTATTTTTAACACCAAAAAAACAATAGAAGGAGACGATTTAATATGCCAAAAATGAAAACACATGGTGGAATCAGTAAGAAAATTAAAGTAAGAAATTCTGGTTCTGCAAAAATTGGACATGTAGGAGCAAACCACAATAGTGGTAAAAAACCAACTGATTTTAATAGAAAAGCTAGAAAGGGTTCTGCACTTAGCGCAAGCGATGCTAAGAGATACAAAGGACTAATTGGATAAGGGGGTAAGTAAGTATGACAAGAGTTAAAAGAGGACCTGTTGCAAAGAACAGAAGAAGAAAAGTTTTAAAAAGAGCAAAAGGATACTTTGGAAGTAAACATAGATTATACAAGACAGCTCAAGAACAATTATTCCATAGTGGAGCATATAGCTTTAATGATAGAAAGAAAAGAGCTAATGACTTTAGAAAATTATGGATTACAAGAATTAATGCTGCTTGTAGAAGTAATGATATAGTTTATTCTAAATTTATTAATGGTTTAAAGAAAGCAAATGTTGAAATTAACAGAAAAATGTTATCAGAACTTGCAATCTTCGCACCAGAAGAATTTACTAAATTAGTAAAAATGGCTAAAGATGCATTAGAAGGAAAAGCTCCTAAAAAAGATGCTAAAGAAGTAGAAACAAAAGTTGAAAAAACAGTTGAAGCTAAGAAAGATTTCTCAAAATTAACTGTAGCAGAATTAAAAGAATTATGTGCTAAAAAGGGAATTGAAACAACTGGTATGAAAAAAGCTGATTTAGTTTCTGCATTAGAAAAATAATCTAAAACTATGGATTTCCATAGTTTTTTGTTTGTGTAAAAAAGTGTTAATTTTATTGAGTTTTAAATACATTAAATGTATAATAATAACCATTAAAAAGGAAAAATAGAATGAAAAAAGAATTTATAGATCCATTTTTATATAATGCTCCTCATCTTGATTTACATGGTTTTGATAGAACTGGAGCTATTGCAATGATAAAAATGTTTATTGATGAAAATCAAAGAATTGATAAAAAGCAAATTGTTATTGTTCATGGAAAAGGAACAGGTATATTAAAAAATGCTACTCATGAATATTTAAAAATTGATAGAAGAGTTTTAAATTATAAAACAAATAATTATAATGATGGAGAAACAATAGTTAATCTTAAATAGGAGGTAATATGCAACAATATTTTTCAAATAAAAAAGAAAATAATACTTTATATTTAGGAAATGATGATTTAAATCATATAAAAAATGTAATGAGAATGAAAGAAAATGATAATATTATTGTTGTATATGATAAAGTTAGTTATATTTGCTCTTTAAATAAAGATTTATTATCTTGTAATATAAAAGAAGTATTTAAAAGTGAAGAAGAATATCCAGAATTTTTAGTTTATGTTCCACTTCTTAGTGAAGAAAAAATGAGTTTTATTTTTCAGCATGGAGTAGAACTTGGAATAACTAGATTTATTGTTGTTCAATATGATCATTGTAAATATAAATTAAAGAGTAAGGATTTTGATAAGAAAATAAATAGATGGAATAAAATATTAAAAGAGGCATGTGAACAGTCTTATAGAACCACAAAAATAAGTGTAGAAAAGATAATTGATTCGAAAAATATTGAATGCCTAGAGAATGTAAATATATTGTGTTCTCTTGACACATCTGATGTAAAAAATATATGTAAAGTATTAACAACTAAAAACTGCAATGATACAATTAGCTTAGTATTTGGACCAGAGGGTGGCCTAAGTAAAAATGAAGAGACTATGCTAAGTAGTATAGGATTCATTAAAACTTCACTTGGAAGCAATGTATTAAGAACAGAAACTGTTGCTTTAATGGTTGCCTCAATTGTGAAGTATCTAAGGGAAAGTGAATAGTATGAAGAATATCGATAAAGTTATTGATGCTTTTGTTAATGGGGATTATTTTATAATATTTTTAGTAATCATTTTAGTTGTATTACTAGTTTTAGTTTTAGCCCTCATAAAATCAAGAGAAGATTATAATGAGTTGTTAAAAGTTGAACAAGATAATGATGATGATTTAATAGGTGAAATGGATAATTCACGTAATGAAGAAGATTTAATGAGTGATCTTAGTTACCTTATGGCTTCAAGTGAAGATGATAAGTTTGATGCAGATAAGCCATTAATTAAACAGGTTGATTTAAATACTATAAAAACATATGATGATATTATAGATGAATATCAGTCATCAGAAGAAGAAAATGCAGTTATATCTGCTGATGAACTTGAAAAGAAAGCAAAAGAAAGACTTGAAACACTCGGAAGTAATGAAAATCAAGAAGCAATTGCTAAATATGAAGAGGAACAAGAAAAGAAAGCTATTATAAGTTATGAACAGTTATTGCAAAATGCATCTAATATAACACTTTCTTATAAAGAAGAAAAGAATAAAGAAAAAGATGCACCAAAAGTTAAAAAGATTGAAGTTGAACAAAAAGAAGTTACAGGGCCACAATTATATATAGAAGAAGAACAATTTTTGAAAATATTGAAAGAGTTTAGGATATCGTTAGAATGAACACATTTTTGATTAAAACATTAGGTTGTAAAGTGAATACATATGAAAGTGAATTCGTAAGGAATTTACTTCTTTTAAATGGTTATAAAGAAGTAGAAGAAAACGCAGATATATGTATAGTTAACTCTTGTACTGTAACAAATACTGCAGATAATAAAAGTAAACAAGTAATAAATAATATAAAGAAAAATAATCCTAATGCATTAGTTATAGCTATGGGATGTTTTACTCAATTTAGAAAAGATGAAATAACTGATTTAATTGATGCAGATATTATTATTGGAAATAATGATAAATCAAAAGTATTAGACTATATTCATGATTATGAAAAGAATCATAAAAAAATTATTGTTTTTGAAGACATGAATAATGTTTCTTTTGAAGATATGGAAATTAAAAAATATGAACATAAACATAGAGCATTTATTAAAATAGAAGATGGTTGTAATAATTTTTGTAGTTTTTGTATCATTCCATATGTAAGAGGAAGAGTTAGAAGTAAAGATTTTAATAAATGTATAATTGAAGCAAATGATTTATCTTTATCAGGACATAAAGAATTAGTTTTAACTGGTATTCATACAGGACAATATAATAGCGATGGTAAAAGATTATTTGAATTAATCAATAAATTATCAGAGAATAAACAATTAAAAAGAATTAGATTATCTTCTGTAGAAATAGTTGAGTTAGATGATGGTATGATGGATATTTTAAAGAATAATAAAACATTTGTATCTCACTTACATATTCCACTTCAAGCAGGTAGTGATCATGTATTAAAATTAATGAATAGACGATATGATAAAAAATATTTTAAAGAAATGGTTGATAAAATAAGAAGTATTAGACCAAATATTTCTCTTTCAACGGACATAATAGTTGGTTTTCCTGGAGAAAGTGATGAAGATTTTGAGGAGACTTTATTATTCTCAAAAGAAATTGGTTTTTCAAAAATACATGTATTTCCATATTCAGATAGAAATGGTACAGTAGCTTCAAGAATGAAAGATAAAATACCAGGAAATATTAAAAAAGAAAGAGTTCATAAATTATTAGAATTATCTAATCAACTTGAAAAAGATTATTATGAAAGTTTCATTGGAAGTGAAGTAGAAGTATTAATAGAGGAAGAAAAAGATGGATATTTCCATGGATTTACTGACAATTATATTCCAATTAAATTAAAGGGTAATTATAAGATAAATGAATTTTATAAAATTAAATTAAATAAAGATAATATTAATTATTAATACTATCTTTTTTTATTAATCTTATGATAAAATAATTATGGAGAATAGATATGAAGAAGTTTTTAATATTAATTTGTATATTATTTATTAGTGGATGTACATTAATAGATAGTGTAGATGAAATTTTTATTACAAATTATTTAAATAATAAATATGGGAATGATATTAAATTTACACCAATGTATACAAGTAGTTGTAAAATATATGAAGAGGGGACATGTAGAGCAAGTTATAAAGCAAGTGATACAGAAGATAATGAAATACATATCATTTGGAATAAACAAGATGGTAGTGATATGAGAGATGATTATTTATTTTTAAAGTATAATGATAAATTAAAAGAATATTATACTAATCTTATAAAAAAGGCAACTAATGTAAAATTTGTTATAAGTGAAATATCAAATAAAAGTGATTATAAATGGGATAAATCATTAGGATTTGATGAATTTATAAAGTATGAAAATTTAAATACTGGAATAGCTATAAACGTATCAAGTTCAGATATTGATCTTAATCAATTAGGTGATACTATTAAAGAATATTTTAAATCTCAAAATATTAATAATGTTGCATCATTTTATTTAACCAATTATGATAATACATGTGATTTAAATAACACTAGTAATTGTAATAAAATAAATTCTATATTCTATGAAGTTAAAATAGTAGAGTTTTATGATGAAAATGCTAAAAAGAATTAATCAAAATTTAAAATAAGTATTGTAAATTACGAGTAATTATGATATATTATTGTTACTCGTTTGATTTGGCGCTGTAGCTCAGCTGGCTAGAGCATCTGGTTCATACCCAGGAGGTCGAGGGTTCGAATCCCCCCGGCGCTACCAAATAGATTATTACTCGGACAAATTGTTGTTTGAGTTTTTATTTTGTGATAAAATGAGTTTGTAATAATTATTTACCGAGTGTTATTATGACAATTTGGTCGACTAGGGTTTTCTATTTAAGGTAAAATAAATAGATTGCATGCATGCGGAGATACTTTTAGAAATAAAGGTATCTCTTTTTTTGAAAATAAAAAAAATAATTATTACATTAATAAATGAAAGGAGGTATTTATATGAATAATAAAGTTGAAACAACCATAAATGTAATTGACAATAGTGTAAGAATTATGAGAGTTAATGGTGAAGATTATATTTCTTTAACTGATATTGCAAAATACAAAAACGCAAGTGAACCATCTGATGTAATAAAAAAATGGCTCAGTAACTATGATACTATAGAATTTTTAGGTTTGTGGGAAGAATTAAGTAATGAAGTTTTTAATTCGGCGGAATTCAGCCAAATTAAAAATGAGTCTCCTAAAAAATCATTTGTAATTACTCCCAGTAGTTGGTGTAGTAGAACAAATGCTATAGGTATAACCTCTAGTCGTGGAAAATATAGTGTAGGAACATTTGCTCATTCTGATATTGCCTTAGAATTTGCTTCTTGGGTTGATAATTTATTTAAACTATATTTAATTAAAGAATTTCAAAAGCTAATTACAGAATACAAACTAATAGCATTAAAGAAAATGTTATTCCAAAATTAACAGAAAATCAAAAACAATTTGTTTATTCGGATGAAGCCGATGTTATAAATGTTGCATTATTTGGTATTACAGCTAAAGAATGGAAGAAGAATAATCCAAATGTGTCTGGAAACATAAGAGACTATGCTAGCATTATTCAACTAGTTGTTTTAAGTAACTTAGAAGTTATAAATGCAAATATGATTGAAAATGGCATTAATCAAAAAGAAAGAATTAATAAATTAAATAATATAGCTATTAAAGAACTAAATATTCTTATTAATGATAATCAAATTAATAATATAAAATGACATTTATATAAGTCGCATTTTCTTTAAAATAAGACCTATGAATTATTATAGGTCTTTAATAATTATAAAATCGCCCTATAGATTGTATTTAAATTAAGTATATAGATATGGGAATTTTATTCCCTATCTTTTTTATTGCAATAATTAATTATGATACATTTTTATCAGTTAGTAAAATATTACTACTTATTATTTTGTGAATCTTGGTTGTTCTACACAATGCAGATTCGTACCAAATAGATTATTACTCGGACGAGCTGTTCGAGTTTTTTATTTGCTCAAAAATATTCGGAAAATAGTAATATTGCGATGTAATTAAATTCGGAAAATATATGATATAATTATATTCGAGGTGTGAAATGAAGAAGAAAAAAGATAAAAATACATATTATTTAGAAATAGAAGGATATGTTAATTCTTTTTTTAAGGAAGCATATTATTCAAAAGATGTTGAAAAAGTAAAAAAGAAAATTATTGATAAACTAAATGATGAATATATAGAAGAATTAAGCAAAAACAAAAGGTATGCTTTTGAAAATGTTATAAATAAATATCCAACATTAGAATCTATGGTAGAAAGTGTTGGTGTAGATAAAAATAAAATTGAAAAATGGTTTAATAAAGAAGTTACAACAACTTATGAAGAATTTAATAATATGTTTAAAAAAGAAAGAAAACATATTTATATTACAACTATCATTAGTATATTAGCAGGATCTTATTTATTAAACTCTATATTTTATTTTCATCAAAGTTTTGTATTTTTATTTATATTGTTTTTCATTCTTTTAATTATAGATATTATAATTATTAGAAAACATAAAAAAGATAATAATAAAGAATTAATGTCAGTTGATTCAGAAGAAAAATTGTATAAGATTTTTGATAAATACTCTAAAAGATGTTTAATATGGTTATTTATATTATTTATTGAAATTTTTGGAATAGTATTTAATTTAATAAATCTAAGTTTAAATTCTAAAACATTTGAAATAGTGGAAGAATTTAGTCATAACTTATTATTAATTGAATTTGTTTTATTTTTCTTTATAAAAAATGTTTTAATAATGAAATGTTTAAATAAAAAAGTAGAATTTGAAAATGAACCAATTTATAAAAAGATGATGAATAAAGTATTAGTTTTTTCATCAATATATTTTATTGTTTCTTTAGGAATATATTATGGACTAGAAAAAGCTTTAGTAGTAAATCCAATAATGATTATAATGATTTTATATTGTGTTTATGCTTTTGTATATTATTTCATTAAAAGTAAAAAGTTCTCATACAATAAAAAAGGTTTTAACAAGTTTATATTAGTTCCATTATTGCTTGTTATAACTATTTATAGTGGTTATATATTCTTATCAAGAGATATTTGGTTAACTCAACCATATATTAATTCAATACCTTACATTTATGAAGGAAATGATAAAATAACATATAATGAAAATAATGGTGTGTATACAATTAAATCAAATGAGGATGATTTTAAAATATTACAACTTACAGATATACATTTAGGTGGAAGTGTCATTTCTTATGATAAGGATATGAAAGCACTACAAGCAGTGTATAAATTAATTGATTATTCAAAACCAGATTTAGTAGTTGTAACAGGAGATTTAACTTTTCCAATGGGGGTTATGTCTTTCTCATTTAATAACAAAGCACCGGTTTCACAATTTGCAGCATTTATGAGAAATACTGGTGTACCTTGGGCATTTACATATGGAAATCATGATACTGAAAGTATGGCAATTATTGACAAAGAGGATTTAAATGAACATTATAAATCACTATCATGGAAAATAAGCAAGAATTTACTATATCCTTATGTTCAACCAAAAGTTAATGGAAAAAATATATGGGGAAGAAATAATCAATTAATAGAAGTTAGAAATAGTGATGGTACATTAAATCAAGCATTATTTTTAATAGATTCAAATGCATATACTGGAGAAGGACTTAATAAATATGATTTTATTCATGATGATCAAGTAGAATGGTATAAAAATGAAATATTAAGATTAAATAGAGAAGAGGGAAAGATAATTTCTTCAATGGGATTCTTCCATATACCACTTCAACAATATAGAACAGCATATGAATTATATGAAAGTGGTAGTAATGAAATAAAATATTTCTTTGGTTCAAATGATGAAAAAATGATAAATAAAATATGTGCAAGTGATTATCCAAGTAGTTTATTTGATACTGCTAAAAGTCTTGGAAGTACAAAAGGATTCTTCTGTGGACATGATCACTATAATAATATGTCGCTTGAATATGAAGGAATTAGACTTACATATGGAATGAGTATTGATTATTTAGTTATGCCAGGAATAGCTAGAGATACAAAACAAAGAGGAGCAACTTTAATTACTTCTCATAAAGATAGTTCAATTGATATTGAACAAATACCATTAACATCAATTGAACATTTATATAAATAATCTTAAGATTAAAATATTTCTAAATCTATATCCAAAAGAATAAAAATTAGCACTTCCTATTGACAAGTGCTAATTTTTGAGTATAATTATAAGTGTAGTGAGAAAAAGATACTCACTATGGTATTAAAATTATATATTTGATATGTGCTTACCTCAAATGGCTCAACACATTTAGGAAAGGAAGTTGATGAA
>Ga0247611_10007421_pt1 | contig 13790 bp, 9 predicted proteins | sample 177DNAGHGhighgp2_FD_192422 | JGI IMG/M metagenome (GOLD analysis project Ga0247611, IMG submission 192422) | Sheep rumen microbial communities from Palmerston North, Manawatu-Wanganui, New Zealand - 1770 DNA GHGhigh gp2 | ecosystem: Host-associated > Mammals > Digestive system > Stomach > Rumen ...
GGTGGTGGCATTTGACGAGAACTCGATGCAACTGACAATCCGCGTCGTATGCTCGAAAGGAACGTATATCCGAGCCTTGGCACGCGATATCGGTGAACGCTTGAAGTCCGGCGCACACTTGATAGCGTTGCGACGTACCCGCGTAGGAGAGACCCGCGTAGAGGACTGCATGACGATAGAACAATTTTTGGAACAACTCAAACAATACGAATATGTACAAAGCGAATGATATGAAACTCAGCCAGTTCAAATTCCGGCTGCCTGAGGAATTGATTGCCCAATACCCCGCATCATACCGGGATGATGCCCGTATGATGGTGCTGCATCGCAAGACCGGCGAGATCGAGCATAAGATGGTGACCGACATGGTGCAGTATTTTGACGAGGGGGATCTGTTTGTCTTCAATGACAGCAAGGTTTTTCCTGCTCGTTTATGGGCGCATAAGGAGAAGACGAATGCGCTGATTGAGGTATTCCTGTTGCGCGAGTTGAACCACAAGGCGCGTTATTGGGATGTGCTGGTTGATCCGGCGCGTAAGATCCGTATCGGTAATAAGTTGACCTTCGATGACGATCCGTCGATCGTAGCGGAGGTGATTGACAATACCACCAGTCGCGGTCGCACCTTCCGTTTCCTAACCGATTATGACAATGAGGAGTTTGTGCCGCGTCTGTATGCCTTGGGAAGTGCTCCGCTGCCCCGGTATATCCGTCGTCCGATGGACGAAGAGACCAAGGCGCAGTACGAAGAGGTATTCCATGACCAACCGGTACGCGAAATGGATATCGAGCGCTACCAGACTATTTTTGCGGACAAGATAGGTGCTGTAGCAGCTCCGGCTGCAGGGTTGCATTTTTCCAAACAACTGCTCAAACGATTGGAGATTCGCGGTATAGAGTCGACCTTTATGACCAGCCATGTATCGCTCGGTATTTTCAAGGATATTGATGTGGAGGATCTGACGAAGAACAAGATGGAGTCCGAGCAGATTATCCTGTCGGAGAAAATGGCCAATACCGTCAATCAGACGCGCGAGAACCAGAAGCATGTATGCGCTGTGGGTACGGAAGTGATGCGCGCATTGGAACATGTGGCAGGTACGAACGGACTGCTGAAAGCCTATGACGGTTGGACCAATAAGTTCATCTATCCGCCTTATACCTTCGCTGTGGCCGACCGGTTCTTCGTGAACTTCTATATGCCGATGTCAAGCCAGTTACTGATGGTAGCTGCGTTCGCAGGGTATGAAGAGACGATGCATGCTTACGAGGAAGCCGTCAAGGAGGGATATCACTTCGGCGATTATGGAGACGCTATGTTAATTGTGGACTGATGCAAGTTAGAATAGATCCATCTTGGCAACGCGTATTGCAAACGGAGTTTGACAAGCCTTATTTCGAACTCCTCACCCAATATGTGCGCCAACAATATAAGACCTGTCGGTGTTTTCCTCCGGCGGGCCTTATTTTTAACGCGTTCGACTCGTGTCCTTTTGAAAAAGTGAAGGTTGTCATTATTGGACAAGACCCGTACCATGAACCCGGACAGGCCATGGGGTTGAGTTTCTCTGTGCCGGAAGGCGTGCAGATACCGCCTTCGCTGGTGAATATCTATAAGGAGATCGAGCGGGATTTAGGTACGCCTATTCCTGTTTCCGGGGACTTGCGCCGCTGGGCAGAGCAAGGGGTACTGCTGCTGAACGCTACCCTTACTGTGGAGGCACATAAAGCCGGCAGTCATCAGGGTAAAGGATGGGAAGAACTGACGGATGCTGCGATAGCGGCGCTCAATAAGGAACGCGAACATCTGGTGTTTATGTTATGGGGGGCGTATGCCCAGCGCAAAGGACAGTTCATTGACCGCAGGAAACACCTGGTGCTGCAAACCTCGCACCCTTCACCTCTGTCGGTATATAGGGGTTTTGCGGGATGCGGACATTTCAGCGCAGCCAATACTTATTTGATACAACACGGCTTGACGCCGATTAACTGGTGATATGAAAAAACTATTGCTCATAGATGCTTACGCGATGATTTTTCGCGCGTACTACGCATTCATTCGCGTGCCGCGTATGAATAGCAAAGGCGAGAACACCTCCGCTATCTTTGGTTTTTGCGTGACCTTGGAGGACCTGATTAAGAAAATCAATCCGACGCATATTGGTGTGGCGTTTGATCCTGCCGGTGGTACGTTCCGTCATGAGGCGTACGAGCAATACAAAGCGCAACGACCTGAGACGCCGGAAGATATCCGCAAAGCTGTGCCGGTGATCAAGAATATCCTTGAGGCGATGAATATACCCGTGTTGGAAGTGCCCGGCTTTGAGGCAGACGATGTGATTGGTACGCTATCCAAGAAAGGTGAGCAGGCCGGTTATGAGGTCTATATGGCGACGCCGGATAAGGATTACGGTCAGTTGGTAAGCGAGCATGTATTCATGTATCGTCCGCGTCATACGGGTGGATTTGAGTTGATGGGACCGAAGGAAGTATGCGAGAAATACGGGTTGAGTAATAAAGAACAAGTGATTGACCTGTTGGGGCTGATGGGGGACGCGAGCGATAATATACCGGGTTGCAAAGGAGTAGGGGAGAAAACGGCAGTTGCTTTGCTGCAGCAGTTTGGCAATATCGATACGATGCTGGCGCATACCGACGAGATCAAAGGGGCGCTGCGGCAGAAAGTGGAGAGTCAGGTGGAGGAGATCAAGTTCTCCCGTTTCCTTGCTACTATCCGTACCGATGTGCCTATCGCCTTGGACGAAGCTCTACTGAGTAAGAAAGAACCGAATATTGAAGCGCTTACGGCACTTTATCGCGAACTCGAGTTCAATACGCTGTTGCGCAAACTCAGCCCTTCTGAGAATCCGCCAATCATGGCGGATAAAGTAGCGCCGAAAAAAGTCAAACCCGCTGATCCGGCTCAACTTGATCTTTTTGGTTTTGAGGAAACTCCAAGTACTCCGAGTGAACAGAATACGCCTACTTTCGATAGCGTTGAGAATCGTCTTTGTCAGTACCTGCTGAATCCGGAAGTGGCGTTTAATCCGTATAAAGAACCCGATTGGTCGGCCCTCAAAGCGGATGCGGATCTGTGGAATCTATATAGCGAAGTGGAGTTACCGTTGGTGGAGGTACTGCGCGAGATGGAAGCAGCCGGTGTGCGGATCGATGTAGATAAACTGAAGAAGGCGGAAGGTAATCTTACCGAGGAATTGAATGCGCTGGAGCAACAGATTTATGCGCTTGCCGGTGAGAATTTTAATATCAACAGTCCCAAGCAGGTAGGCGAGTTGCTGTTTGACAAACTCAAATTGGACAGCAAGGCCAAGAAATCCAAAACAGGGCAGTATTCCACCTCAGAAGAGGTGCTTATGGCGCTTAAGGAGAGACATGCGATAGTGGGTCTGATTTTGGAGTATCGGGAGTTGAAGAAACTGATCACCACCTATATTGCGGCTTTACCAGGGTATATCGCTGCGGACGGGAAGATCCATACGACCTATAACCAAACGGTGACGGCTACGGGGCGTCTGAGTAGCAGTAATCCGAATCTGCAGAACCTGCCTATCCGTTCCGAGCGCGGCCGTTTCATTCGCGAAGCAGTCATTCCGGATGAGGGATGTTTGTTCCTTAGCGCCGACTACAGTCAGATAGAGTTGCGGTTGATGGCTCATTTCAGTCAAGACGAACATATGTTGGCGGCTTTCCGTTCGGGGCAGGATATTCATGCGGCTACAGCGGCGCGTATCTATGGCCTGCCTATCGAGCAGATTACCAAGGACCAGCGCCGCAAAGCCAAAACGGCCAACTTCGGTATTATATACGGTATCTCGGCTTTCGGTTTGGCGCAACAACTGGATTGTAGTCGTACCGAGGCCAAGCAACTGATTGACGACTATTTCGCGGCTTTCCCGCGGGTAATCAGTTATATTGAGAGTCAGAAAGAATTGGCGCGGCAGAAAGGTTATGCGGAGACGCTGTTTGGTCGTAAGCGCTACCTGCCGGATATCACATCGCAGAATGCGACCGTTCGTTCGTTCGCGGAGCGTAATGCGGTGAATGCACCTATCCAAGGTACTGCCGCCGATATCATTAAGATGGCGATGGTCTCTATCCATAGACGCTTGAAAGAGGAGCATCTGCTGGCGCAGATGATCATGCAGGTGCATGACGAATTGAATTTCAATGTACCTGCTGCGGAAGTGGAGCGCGTGCGTGAGATCGTGGTGACGGAGATGCAGAATGCCGTGCATCTGTCCGTTCCGTTAATTGCCGAATGCGGCGTTGGAAAGAACTGGCTTGAAGCTCATTAGTATCATATTGCTTATTCGCGTGCTATGCATCGGAAACTCGTTTTCCTGGGATGCGGTGGAACAAGAACTTGTTCCGCTATGCGATGCCAAGCATGTGCAGGTAGAGATTCATAATCTCTACTACGGCGGTTGTTCGCTGGAGCAGCATGCCGAGTTTCTGCTGAAAGATACAGCAGCCTATTCGCATCGCGTGTGTACAAACGCGGTACTTCGCGTGGTCAAGGATACCATCACACTTCGTCAGGCTCTTCGGGACGGCAAGTACGATTTTATCTCTCTGCAGCAAGCCAGCCATGACAGCGGGATCCGTTCGTCATACGAACCCTGGCTGACGATGCTCATCGATACCGTCCGTGCTTATCAACCGAATGCCCGACTCTTTTGGATGCAGACCTGGGCGTATAGTAAGGATGCCAAACACCCCGCTTACCCCCGATACCAATGCAACCAACAAGTCATGTGGGATAGTATTCAGGCATGCACCAAATCACAAATCACAAATCACAAATTACCAATTATACCCTGCGGACAAGCGATTCAGTATGCCCGTCAGACCAAGTTGGGTGATACGCTTTGTCGGGACGGTTATCATCTTAATTACAGTTATGGCCGGTATACAGCAGCCTGTGTGTGGTACGAAATAATCACCGGTCGCGATGTGCGTTTCAATCGCTACCGAAATTCACAAATGACGCGTCTTCAACAGCGTCTTTCTCAACGCTCAGCACACAAAGCAAACAAAAAATAAAAAAAATCTTGCGTATGTCATTTTTTTTTAGTACCTTTGCAGCCGCAAAGGTGAAAGGAAAAAAAAGATGACAACGACACTGCTGATTATACTGATTATTGTGGTGATGATTTTCGGGTTCTGGATGATCCAGTACTCGCAGTTCCGCAATGAGGAACGCAAGCGTCAATGGGAGTTAAAGCGCGAGAGTCAGAAGACGATCTCGCCTATTCGTTTACGCGCGTACGAGCGTCTTGCGTTGCTGCTGGAGCGTACCAAACCGGAGCATATGCTGATGGAGTTGCGTGCCAAAGAACCGGATGCGATGACCACATGGACGATTGGTCAGATGCAGCAGTATCTTCTGCAGACTATTCGTTCGGAGTATGATCATAATCAGAGTCAGCAGGTTTATGTGAGTGAAGAAGTATGGGATTTGATCATCGGTGCACGGGACCAAATGGCATCGTTCGTGATCTCTATCGCGGCGCAGTTACCGCCGGACGCTACGCCGCAGACATATGCCACGGCGCTACTTACGGCATATGTCTCGAATGGTACGACCCCTACCGATAAAGCACTTGAATACTTGAAGGATGAAGCGAAAACGCTTATGTAACATAGTGCTGGTCTTGTTGGTGTGCGCTGCGGCTTATGCGGCGGATACAACAACCGTGGCTAAGCAGCCAATTTATCAGGGGGTGACCTTGAAGTTTGATATCGGTGCTGCAGCGCTGGAGGCGGGACTGAGCAAAGGACGGTTGCAGCAATACGAATTAGCGGCTAATGTGCGTTTGGCGCAGCGGTTCTATCCGACGCTTGAAGCGGGCTTCGGCGGCGGAAAAGCGGAGCAGGGAGACACGATCCACTATCATGCGTACGGAGGATACTTTCGCGCGGGATGCGATTTTAACTTGCTCAGACGCCATCCTGAATCGCCGCATGCCTTGCTGGTAGGTGTACGTGTCGCTTCGGCTTTTCAACCCAAGCGGGCAGATTGTTGGGGAGAAGTGGTGCTCGGGTGTCAGGTGCAAGTATGGGAAGATAAGCGCTCTAAAGTGCAAGGAGGCCTGTATATGGGATGGATGGGACGACTGAAAATCCTGTTCACTCGAGAGGCGGAGGGCTTAACGGCTGCGGAGATGGCGCCTATTTATATACCGGGTTTTGGTCGCCGCGGTGAAATAGGATGGGGATTGAGTTATCATATCGGATATAAATTTTAATACATAATAGTATGAATTCAACACAACTTTTGAATCGTGCAGCGGATAATATTCGTATTTTGGCTGCAGCTGCTGTAGAGAAAGCGAAGAGTGGTCACCCGGGTGGAGCCATGGGAGGTGCAGATTTTATCAATGTCCTTTTCTCTGAGTTCCTGGAGTACGATCCGGATAACGCGGGCTGGGAGGCACGTGACCGTTTCTTCTTGGATCCGGGTCATATGGCGCCGATGCTGTATGGTCAACTATGCTTGGCGGGTAAGTTTACATTGGAAGACCTGCAGAACCTTCGTCAATGGGGTTCCGTTACGCCGGGTCACCCGGAGCGCGAGATCGATCGAATGATAGAGAATACGAGTGGTCCGCTGGGTCAGGGACACACGTTCGCTGTCGGAGCAGCCATCGCCGCCAAATGGTTCAACCAGCGTTATGGGGAGATTCATAACCCGACAATCTACGCTTTCATATCGGATGGCGGTGTGCAGGAAGAGATCTCGCAAGGAGCAGGTCGTCTGGCGGGACACCTCGGTTTGGATAATCTCGTCATGTTCTATGACTCCAATACCATCCAACTCTCTACGGGTTGCGGAGAAGTGACTTCGGAAGATGTGGCAGCCAAATATAAAGCATGGGGGTGGTTCGTGCAAGAAATCCCGGGCAACGATCCGGACGCTATCCGCGAAGCCATCATCAAAGCGAAAGCGCATAAGGGCGAACCCTCTATCATCATCGGTCATACGACGATGGGTAAGGGTTGTGTTACGGCTGAAGGGGCTAACTGGGAAGGCAAGTGCTCGACTCACGGTGCGCCGCTCAGCAAAGCCGGTGCATCCTTCGAGAAGACCATCGAGCATCTTGGCGGTAACCCCGAAGACCCGTTCCTGATCTTCCCGGAAGTAAAGAAACTGTATGATGACCGCGCTGCCGAACTGCGTGAACTCTGCAACAAGAAATATGAGGCATACTACGAGTGGAAACAAGCGAACCCGCTCGCAGCCAACGAATATGAGACCTTCATGTCCGGCGAGACGCCATGCATCGACTGGTCTCTCATTCAGCAGAAAGCCGGAGCAGCTACCCGCAACGCAAGTGGCGTGGTACTCTCTTTCCTCGCCGAGAATGTAGGCAACATGATCGTCAGCTCAGCGGACTTGAGTAACTCTGACAAGACCGATGGTTTCCTTAAGAAAACCCATGCGTTCAAGAAAGGTGATTTTAGCGGCCAGTTCTTACAGGCCGGTGTGAGCGAGTTAACTATGGCTTGTGTGATGATCGGTATGGCGCTGCATGGCGGTATCATCCCGGCCTGCGGTACTTTCTTCGTGTTCAGCGATTATATGAAACCGGCCGTGCGTATGGCTGCTCTTATGGAACTGCCGGTGAAGTTCATCTGGTCGCACGACGCCTTCCGTGTCGGCGAAGATGGTCCTACGCATGAACCGGTAGAGCAGGAAGCCCAGATCCGCCTGATGGAGAAACTGCATAACCACCACGGTAAACCCAGTATGTTGGTTCTCCGTCCGGCGGATGCCGAGGAGACGACGCTCGCATGGCGTGCCGCTATCGAGAATACGGAGACGCCGACGGCCCTCATCCTCAGCCGTCAGGATATCGCACCGGTGCCCAATGTGAACTTGGAGGGTTTCCGTAAAGGTGCCTATATCGTGAGCAAAGACGAGAACCCGCAAGTGGTACTGCTGGCTTCAGGTAGCGAAGTATCGACGCTCCTCGCCGGTGCAGAACTGCTCCGTGCAGAAGGTATCCGCTTGCAGATCGTCAGCGTTCCGTCCGAAGGTCTCTTCCGCCAACAGCCCCAAGAGTACCAGGAACAAGTGCTGCCGAAAGGCATCAAACGTTTCGGTATGACTGCCGGTCTGCCTTGCACGCTGGAGAGTCTGGTAGGCGAGAATGGTGCTGTCTGGGGCCTCAACTCCTTCGGTTTCTCCGCTCCTTACAAGGTCCTCGATGAGAAACTCGGTTTCACCGCAGCGAATGTTTATGAGCAAGTTAAAAAACTCTTATAATTGATGGAATATAATTTTTCTGACATTGAGCAAAAATGGCAAAAGGCCTGGGATGAGAAGGGTGTTTATACCGTCTCTAATGAGTCTGACAAGCCCCATTATTATGTGCTCGATATGTTTCCTTACCCCTCGGGTGCCGGTCTTCATGTGGGACACCCGCTGGGCTATATTGCAAGTGATATCTACAGTCGTTACAAACGCCTAAAAGGATTTAATGTACTGCACCCGATGGGTTTTGACTCGTATGGTCTGCCTGCCGAGCAGTATGCTATCCAGACGGGACAACACCCGGAGAAAACGACCTTTGAGAATATCGATCGCTATATCTCGCAGTTGAAAAAGATTGGTTTCTGTTATGATTGGAACCGCGAGGTGCGTACCTGTGATCCTAAGTTCTATAAATGGACCCAATGGGCATTCGTGCAGATGTTCAATAGCTATTTCGATCCGAGGATGCAGAAGGCACAACCGATCTCCAAACTGATTGCAGAGTGGGAGGCGAACGACCCCAAATGGTCCACGATGAGCGAGAAAGAGCAGCAGGAGCGTCTGATGAAATACCGTATTGCATACTTGGCAGATACGAAGGTAAACTGGTGCCCGAAACTCGGTACGGTACTTGCCAACGACGAAGTGAGCGAAGGGCTCTCTGTTCGTGGAGGTTATCCTGTGGAGCAACGTGTGATGAGGCAGTGGTGTCTGCGCGTGAGTGCATACGCCGGTCGTCTGCTGGAGGGATTGGACCGTATCGATTGGACGGAGTCTCTCAAAGAGACCCAACGCAACTGGATCGGTCGTTCCGAAGGTGCGGAGATGCAGTTCAGTATCAAAGGGCAGGATGAACCCTTCACGATCTTCACCACCCGTGCGGATACAATCTACGGCGTCACCTTCATGGTATTGGCACCGGAGAGCGAGTACGTCAACCGTGTTATCACCGATGAACAACGCGGAGAGGTGGAGGCTTATCTGCAGCGCTGCAAGAACCGTACGGAGCGTGAGCGTATTGCTGACCGCAAAGTGACGGGAGTATTCACCGGAAGCTATGCGATTAATCCTTTGACACAAGGCGAGATACCTATTTATATTTCCGATTACGTGCTCGCGGGTTATGGAACAGGTGCCATCATGGCGGTTCCGGCACACGATAGTCGTGATTATGCGTTTGCCAAACATTTCAACCTGCCGATTATTCCGCTTATTGAAGGTGCAGATGTTTCCGAAGAATCGTTCGACGCCAAAGAGGGCAAGATGATCAACTCCGGTTTCCTCAACGGCATGGAGGTCAAAGAGGCTATCCAAGCCATGAAGGAATATATCACTAACACCGGTATCGGTCGCGTGAAGGTCAACTACCGTCTGCGTGACGCTATCTTCAGCCGTCAGCGTTACTGGGGTGAACCTTTCCCCGTTTACTATAAAGACGAAATGCCATATACGCTGCCCGAAGAGTGTCTGCCGCTGGAGCTGCCGGAGGTGAGTGCTTTCCTGCCGACCGAGACAGGCGAACCTCCGTTGGGCAATGCCGCTGTCTGGGCATGGGACGAAGCGAACCGCAAGGTGGTAGATAAATCGCTGATTGATAACAAGACCGTATTCCCCTTGGAACTCTGCACGATGCCGGGCTTTGCAGGCTCGTCGGCATACTACCTGCGTTACATGGACCCGCACAACGACCAAGCGCTGGTATCTAAACAAGCCAACGAGTACTGGCGACAGGTGGATCTGTATTTAGGTGGTTCGGAGCACGCCACGGGGCACCTGATTTACAGCCGTTTCTGGAACAAGTTCCTTTACGACCTCGGCTATATATGCGAGGACGAACCGTTCAAGAAACTCATCAACCAAGGAATGATTCAAGGTCGTTCGAACTTCGTCTATCGCTATATCGGCGAGGGCGCGACTGGCAACCTCTATATCAGTTACAACCTCATCGAGAACCCCGAATACAAGGGCAAAGTGCAGCCTATTCACGTGAATGTGAACATCGTCAACAACGACGTGCTGGACATCAACGCTTTCCGCGCATGGATGCCGGAGTTCAAGAACGCCGAGTTCGTTTTTGCGGACGGCACATCGTCCGAACTGACGGGCTACACCGCCGGCGCAAAACAGTATATCTGCGGCTGGGCGGTAGAGAAAATGAGCAAGTCGATGTTCAACGTGGTCAATCCCGATGACGTGATTGCGAAATTTGGCGCTGACACGCTGCGTCTCTATGAGATGTTCCTCGGTCCGCTGGAGATGTCCAAACCATGGGACACCAACGGTATCGACGGCGTGCACCGTTTCCTCAAACGTCTCTGGAACATGTACGAGAATATCACCGACGAGGAACCGACCAAAGAAGAGCTCAAGAGTCTGCACAAGCTCATTAAGAAGATCACGTGGGACATCGAGAACTTCTCGTTCAATACGTCCATCCCTGCCTTCATGATCGCGCAGAACGAACTGAGTGCGCTCAAGTGCAACAAACGCGCGATTCTTGAACCGATTGCGGTTCTGTTAGCGCCGTACGCTCCGCATATCGCAGAGGAAATGTGGCATAGATGTCAAGAAGTCGAAAGTCAAAAGTCGAAAGTCGAAGGCCAGTTTGTCGTTAATGCCGAATGGCCGGAGTGCAACGAGGCGTATCTCGTAGAGGACACGCAGAAATATCCTGTGCAGTTCAACGGCAAGGTGCGTTTTACGCTGGAGTGCCCGAAGGACACCCCGAAAGAGGAAGTGGAAAAACTCGTCCTCGCCCACGAAGACACATCCAAATATCTTGCCGGCAACACACCTAAAAAAGTCATCGTTGTCCCCGGCAGGATTGTCAACATTGTGATGTAACTACAGGCATTTATGGCAAGGAAGGCGGACATAGAAAACCCGTACATTCCGGAGTTTGAAAAGTATCTTCGAACTCCGGAGCCATCTGTGCGCGAGCGTGCGAATTATTGGCGTACGGCTATCGGTCTGCAAGCTGTGGATCAACTGACCGTTTCTGATTTCCTCAAGCAAACCGCCCAAGAGCATATAGAGGGGCAGATTAGTGCTGATGAAGCGGAACAAAGGATAAAGGCATACTACCAAGCGAAAGAAATCCGTATGCCCGATGATGATGAGAAAGAGGAAGCGGATAAAGTAGCAATGAATATCACTAAGTTACTTAGTGAGCAATCGTTTACGTTCAGCGTAGCAGGTTTTGCGTCCATCCATCGGCAGATATTCAAAGGTGTATTCAAGCACGCAGGGCAGTTCCGAGACTACGACATTACCAAAAAAGAATGGGTTTTGGACGGCGACACGGTGCTTTATGCCAGTTGTACACAGTTGCAAGCAACGCTGGAGTATGATTTGGAGCAAGAGAAGCAGTTTGACTACTCCAACCTTGCTCTGCCCGATGCTATTTGTCATATTGCTGCTTTTGTGGCGAATATCTGGCAAATACACCCTTTCCGTGAGGGCAACACACGTACTACCGCGGTTTTTACTATCAAATACCTGCGTTCCATTGGATTTCAGAATATAGATAATACGCTCTTTGAGCAACACTCATGGTTCTTTAGAAACGCGCTTGTGCGCGCCAATTATAAGAACGCGCGACTTGGTGTCAATAACTCACCGCAATACTTGGAGCGTTTCTTCCGTAACCTGCTACTGGGTGAACAAATGCCGTTGCATAACAGAGATTTGCATATATCAAACAAGGACGTTCAAAGCACGGAGACCGAGCAAGTACCGAACAAGCGCCGTACAAGTACCGAACAAGTGCAGGACAAGTTCGAGACAAGCAACCTAATCAGCACTGGAAATCAGATATATACAGACGACGAAAACACTATTCGTTTGGTTCAGGCTATGAGGGGAGAGAAACTATCTATTAAGGAAATAATGAGTAAAATAGAATTGAAGCACCGCCCGACTTTTATGGAGAACTATCTCAATCCTGCCATAGAAAACGGCTTTGTGCGTCTGCTTTATCCCGACAGTCCTCGCCACCCTCGCCAGAAATACCTGCTGACGGTAAAAGGAATGATGCTGTTAAATCAGTTATCGAACAAATAACCTCAAATATGAGATTACTAAACAACAAATAAAAACCAATATATTGATTAAAAGAAGCGTTTGCTTTACTCTTTAAGAGAAAAACTAGGAATCTTTCGAAACGGGAGTTTTGCAAATAGGCTTCGGGACGATACAGGGGGCGAAATCGCCCCCTGTATCATTCTAATTCTTAATAATCGTGCATCCTTACTCTGCCAGATTGACAGCGTAGTAGCGGATGCGGCCTTGCGGCGTGCAGCCGGTGATGAAGAGGACGCGGTCATGCTCGGAGGCGGAATTGGCACGGCGGACGATGTCGTCAAGGTCTTCTTCGGTGCGGACGGAACGGTTGTTGACCTTGAGGATGATGAAATCCGCCGGTACGCCGGCACTCTTCAGTTTACCCGCCTTGAGCGACTTGATCTGCAAGCCGTAGTTGATACCCAGCCGCTCTTTCTGCGCATCGGTCAGTTCGGAGAACGTGGCACCTAAGACGGACGCTTTGTCCTCGGCGGAGATGACTCCTGTACCACCTTCGCGGTTGGTAAGCGTGGCTTGGACGGTCATGATCTTGCCATCGCGGAGCAGCGTCACACTCACCACATCGCCCGGACGGTGACGACCTATATGTTCCTGCAGGTCGGTGCCTGTCTTGACGGCGGCATCGTCAACACGCGTGATCACATCGCCGCTCTTGATGCCTGCTTTCTCTGCCGCGCCGTCCGGCACTACGCGCTCTACGTATGCCCCTTGGAGAGTTGTCAGGTTTTTCTCTTTCTTCAGTTCGGAAGTGATCTCACGCATCTGCACGCCGAGAATAGCGCGCTGTACGACACCGTACTGGCGGATGTCGCTCACTACTTTCTGCACGATACTTACCGGCACCGCAAAACTATAGCCCGAATAGGAACCGGTCTGCGAGGCGATGGCGGTGTTGATTCCTACCAGTTCGCCGCGCGTGTTGACCAGCGCACCGCCGGAGTTGCCGGGGTTGACAGCAGCATCGGTCTGGATGAACGACTCGATTTTCATCTCCGCATTGAGGATGTTGATGTTACGCGCTTTCGCAGAAACGATACCCGCCGTGACGGTCGAAGTGAGGTTGAACGGATTGCCGACCGCCAGCACCCATTCGCCGACACGCAGGTCGTCCGAGTTGCCCATGAGGATCACTGGGAGATTCATCTCGTCGATCTTCAGAAGCGCAATATCCGTGTTCGGGTCAGTGCCGACAAGCGTAGCCGTGTATTCGCGTTTGTCGTTGAGGACAACCTGAATCTGGTCCGCACGGTCGATGACATGGTTGTTGGTGACGATATATCCGTCCTCGGAGATGATCACACCCGAACCGGACGCCTGCTGCGCCGGCATCTCGCGTTGCTGTCCCGGACGGCCGAAAAAGTACTCAAAGAGGTCCATCTGCTGCGACGATACCTGATTGCGGTACGTCGTTTTGACGTGTACTACGGCA
>Ga0247611_10007422_pt1 | contig 13788 bp, 13 predicted proteins | sample 177DNAGHGhighgp2_FD_192422 | JGI IMG/M metagenome (GOLD analysis project Ga0247611, IMG submission 192422) | Sheep rumen microbial communities from Palmerston North, Manawatu-Wanganui, New Zealand - 1770 DNA GHGhigh gp2 | ecosystem: Host-associated > Mammals > Digestive system > Stomach > Rumen...
CTTGGCTGCGAGATAAAGACGCGTTTGGACGCTTCGGTAATATTTCGCGTGTCTGCAATGGCAATGGCGTATTTAAGTTGTTGTAGAGTCATTTACAGGTTTTAGGTGTTAAGTTATAGGTATTAGGAGATTCCCGGTTGGAGCCGGGAATGACAATGTCTGCAATGTCATGCCGGACACCGTTCCGGCATCACCTTTTGTCATAAGCTACTACCATAGAAAAAATCTATCGTGAACGTACAAAAAATAGTATTTTACCTATTTCAAAAATGAAAATATATTTGGGAGCGTTCAAGAAAACATGTAAAAAAGGTAGGTCAAACAATATGACAACGAAAAACACATCTGTAATTGGTTTCCCGCGTATTGGCAAGAATCGTGAACTCAAATTTGCTAGCGAAAAGTTCTTCAAGGGCGAAATCTCCGAAGCAGAACTCCAAAAGGTCGCAGAAGAAATCCGTCTTTACGGCTGGAAAAAGCAGCGCGAAGCTAATATTTCCTTCATTCCGTCGAACGATTTCTCTTTTTATGACAACGTTCTCGACACCGCATTTTTGCTGAATGTTATTCCGGCTCGTTATCAGGAGCTCAATTTAAGCCTTCTCGAAAAGTATTTCGCAGCCGCCCACGGCTATCAGGGCGAAAAAGGCGATGTAAAGGCCCTCCCGATGAAGAAGTGGTTCAATACGAACTATCATTACATTGTTCCGGAAATTGATGACTCAACCGAACTCAAGCTTGTCGGCAAGAAGCCAATTGAAGAATTTAACGAAGCCAAATTGGCCGGAATCGAATCCATTCCGACGGTTATTGGTCCTTATACGTTCCTCCGCCTCGCCCGTTACAACGGTCAAAAGAAGGCCAAGGACTTTGTTGCAGCCGCAATCGCCGCTTACGCAAAGCTCGCCGACCAGCTCGCCACTGCAGGCGCCAGGTGGATCAGCATCGCTGAACCGGCTTTGGTTTTTGACGTAGCTGCCGAAGAACGCGAACTTTTCAAGTCCATTTACGTTGAACTCGTGAAGCAGATTCACGATATAGCCAAGGTGAAGGTCAATTTGCAGACTTACTTCGGCGATATCCGCGATGTTTACGAAGATGTTATTGCGCTCGACTTCGACGGCATCGGTCTCGACTTTGTCGAAGGCCTCCAATCTCTCGAACTTTTGAAGAAAGGCTTCCCGAATGGGGCGGTTCTTTTCGCAGGCGTTGTGAACGGCAAGAACATCTGGCGCGCTGATTACGCACAGAAGAACGCACTCCTCGCCGAAATCGAAAAGTACGTGGATGCTAAAAACGTGGTTGTTAGCACTTCTTGCTCTCTCTTGCATGTGCCTTACACGGTTGCTGCAGAACAGAAACTTTCGGCAGACATTCTCAAGCACTTCGCATTCGCCGAAGAAAAACTCACGGAACTTAAAGAACTCGCCAGCGCCGACGCAGCCGCACTTGAAAAGAACCGCGCACTTTTTGCAAGCGCCCGCGTGCAGGCAAACGCCAAGGTGCAGGCAGATCTTGCCGCCCTTACCGCTGCCGATTTCGAACGTAAGCCAAGCCGCCTCGATCGCCGCGTCGTGCAGAAAGAAGAATTCAAGTTGCCGTCGTTCCCCACGACCACAATCGGTTCCTTCCCGCAGACAGCCGAAGTCCGCGCAAACCGCGCCGCATTCCGCAAGGGTGAAATCTCTCACGAACAGTATATCAAGTTCAACCAGAAAAAAATTGCCGAATGCATCAAATTGCAAGAAGAAATTGGTCTTGACGTGATTGTGCATGGCGAATTCGAGCGCAACGACATGGTGGAATATTTCGGTTCCAAGATTGACGGTTTCGTGTTCACGCAGAACGCCTGGGTACAGAGTTACGGCACCCGTTGTGTGAAGCCACCTGTCGTGTGGGGCGACGTGAGCCGCAGCGCTCCGATTACAGTTGAATGGTCCGTTTTCGCACAAGGTTGTACGGACAAGCCGGTGAAGGGCATGCTTACGGGTCCTGTAACGATTCTCAACTGGTCCTTCCCGCGTGAAGACGTTTCGCTCAAGACGCAAGCACAGCAGATTGGCCTTGCCATCCGCGACGAAGTTTTGGATCTCGAAAAGAACGGCATCAGAATCATCCAGATTGACGAAGCCGCTCTCCGCGAAAAGTTGCCTCTCCGCAAAAGCGACTGGCACAAGGAATATCTCGATTGGGCTATTCCAGCGTTCCGTCTCGTGCACGCGAAAGTCAAGCCCGAAACGCAAATCCACACGCACATGTGCTACAGCGAATTTGGCGACATCGTACGCGATATCGACAACATGGATGCCGACGTGATTACATTCGAAGCCAGCCGTTCTGACCTCAAATTGCTTGACGCGTTGAATGAAGCGAAGTTCGAAACGCAAGTGGGCCCAGGTGTTTACGACATCCACTCCCCGCGAGTTCCGTCACAACAAGAGATTGTCGATGCACTCCACAAGATTATCGCAAAGGTTCCGCAGCAAAACGTATGGGTGAACCCCGATTGCGGCCTCAAGACTCGTGGCGAAAGCGAAACCACAGCTAGCCTCAAGAATCTCGTTGCCGCCGCAAAACAACTGCGCGAAGAATAATGGTGACCCCGGCACACACTTGAGGCCGGGGTGACAACGCAAAAAACTTACACCTCCTGATTTCGCGATGATGCAATCACATTTTCGATAGAAGGATTCCAAGTTCGCACCAGTCTATCATCCTTTGCATTGAAGCGAAAGCAGAAACCAATCAATCCCCGTGTGCAAATACGCCGCGGGGATTTCTTCCACATCAGATACCGTTGAATATTGCAGCTATAACAGATTATAAATTAAAGCAATCTCGAATTGACCCATTGCTTTTTACAAGCATATCTTTGGAACACAACCGATATTTTAGTGACTGAATAACTTATATTACCATCGAGAATTTGGAGGCCACAAATGAATTTAACACTCGAACGCGCAAAAGAAATCAACAAAAATCATGTTACAGAAGAATCGCTAATAATCCATTCGCTCAATGTATGCTATGCGATGGGCGCAATGGCAAAACATTTCGGCGAAGACGTTGAACACTGGGAAGCCGTAGGCTATTTGCACGATTACGATTATCAGGAATTCCCGGAAGAGCATTTGCAACACACCGAAAAAGAGTTGCTTGCACAAGGCGTTTCCGAAGAAGATATCCGCGCCATCATGAGTCATGGCTTTGAAATTGTAAACGATGTAGAACCCAAAACGAACATGGAAAAAAGCCTTTTTACAGTCGATGAACTCACAGGAATCATCCAAGCATGTGCACGAATGCGCCCGAACGGAATTCTCGACCTCGAAGTAAAAAGCTTTATCAAAAAATTCAAGGACAAAAAATTCGCCGCGAAATGCAATCGCGACTACATTCTAAAAGGTTGTACATTGCTCGGCATGGACGTAAAAGACGTCGCCGCAATCTGCATCGAAGGAATGCGCTCCCACGCCGATGAAATCGGTTTAGCAGGTACCACAAACTAACAAACTGTTACTAAATAACGTAAAACCATTCATCACCAGGTTTTACTTCAAGTTTTTTGTAATGGTTACTTGCTGTACGAAAATCCATTTCAGGATTTTTTATGCTTACACGAGTATTTGCCTGAATAGAACTTGTGATGAATGTGTTACCACCGATAATAGCGTTTTCCCCGATGACCGTTTCGCCTCCAAGGATTGACGCTCCTGCATAAATAGTTACGTTATCTAGAATTGTCGGATGACGCTTTTTCCCAGAAAGTCTTTGGCCGCCTCTTGTCGAAAGTGCGCCAAGCGTCACGCCTTGATAAATCTTTACGTTCTTGCCGATAACGGCTGTTTCGCCGATAACAATACCAGTACCGTGATCGATAAAGAAATACTTGCCGATGGTTGCGCCTGGGTGGATGTCGATACCTGTTTTGGAATGGGCGTATTCGGTCATGAGTCGCGGGAGAACGGGTACATGCAAAAGGTAAAGTTCGTGAGCAATGCGGTAAATTGTTGTCGCCATGAGGCCTGGGTAGGCGAGGATAATCTCGTCGAGGCAACCGGCAGCGGGGTCGCCGTCGTATGCGGCGTGCAAATCTGTTTCTAGAAATTCACGGACCTGCGGAATCTTCGCGAAAAATTCCTTACAAATTCTATAGCTTTCGATTTTTCGGTCTTCGGAAGTCATGGTTCCGCGAAGCTTGCAATAATCCAAGGCAATAGCCACCTGCTTGTGCAGGTGATAGAACGTGTCTTCAATGAGAACCGCAAAACTGTTTTTCGGATTATAAATTTTATGCGTGCGGTCTCTAAAATGTCCGGGATAGACAACTCGAATCAAATTTTGCAAAATCGTTTGAATCTCGGCCTGGTCAGGTCGATTGTATATATCGATATTATCAATATGCTTGCCACCGTTGTAATCGGCAAAAATAGTTTGAACAGCTTTTTCGACTTCGGATTCTTTGATAAGTTCGTGCATAAGTGTGTGTGATGTAAGGGATAATTTTAGACGAGAGACGAGTAGGTTGCAAGGTGAGTGTCGCAGCGACAAACTTATTTGTCGATATGACCGAACCGCAGCACCAGACGCCGAAGGCGTCAAAGACGAGAGAAAAGATTTGTTTAAACATCTCAAGTCTCTCGTCTGTAGGTGCGAAGCGCCGTTCTTTCGTCTAACCTACGCGAACGTCTTCAGCGCCCTCACGAGAGCGTCAATGTCGTCCGGCGAGTTGTACAGCGCAAGCGTCGGGCGAACGGTACTTTCGTAACCGAAATGCCTGAGCACCGGCTGTGCGCAGTGGTGACCTGTACGCACGGCAACACCGTAGGCGTCAAGCCTCTTGCCCACTTCTTCGTCGGAATAACCGTCGAGCTTGAAGGCGAGAGCAGAAGCCTTGTTGAGTGCCGTACCTACAAGGTGCAGACCCTTGACGGTCTTCAGTTCCTTGAGGCCATACTGCAGCAGTTCATGTTCCCAGCGGAACACGCAGGGCATCCCGATTTCGGAGAGGTACTGGAGTGCAGCACCGAGGCCAACAGCGTCGGCGATGCTTCCGGTTCCCGCTTCGAACTTGTTCGGGATTCCGTTGTAAATCGTGCGTTCGAACGTCACATCGGCAATCATGTTGCCTCCGCCATGGTACGGGCGGGCCGCTTCGAGCAATTCCTTCTTGCCGTAAACGACGCCGATACCGGTCGGGGCAAACACCTTGTGTCCGGAGAACACGAAGAAGTCTGCGTCGAGGGCGGAAACATTCACCGGAATGTGCGCGATGGACTGAGCGCCATCAATGAGGATTCTCACGCCGTGCCTGTGGGCGATGGCGATGAGTTCCTCGATCGGGGTGACCGTACCGAGCACGTTCGAGACATGCGTCACGGAAACGAACTTGGTGCGTTTGGTGAACAGAGCCTCGTAATCGTGCAATTTGAGCTGGCCGGTAGAATCACACGGAATCACCTTGATGATGGCACCCGTTTCTTCGGCAATGAGCTGCCACGGCACGATGTTCGCGTGGTGTTCCAGGATGGAGACAATGATTTCGTCACCCGGCTGGAGCGTCGGCTTCACGTAAGCGTTAGCCACTAGGTTGATTGCCTCGGTGGTACCGCGCACGAACACGATTTCCTGCGAAGACGGGGCCCCGATAAAGTCGCGCACGATGTTACGGGCGTTTTCGTAGGCATCCGTCGATGCAGCCGCCAGCGTATGTGCACCACGGTGCACGTTGGAGTTCTCGTTTTCGTAGTAGTACTTGAGACGATCAATCACCACTTGCGGGCGCTGCGTCGTAGCACCGTTATCGAGCCAGACAAGCGGATGGCCGTTGACCTGCTTCGAAAGAATCGGGAAGTCGCTACGGATTTGCGCAAGGTTCTTGGAACCGATGCGGATGGATTCGTTGCGGGAATTGGAGCCGCTGTTAGCGTTACCGGCCTTGTTCACGGAATCGCCACCGAGAGATGTCGGAGCGTCGATCGGGCGAGCGTTCTGTGCAGCCTGCGTCTTGGAAACAACCTTCGGAGAATACCCCGTTGCAGGCGCAGGCGCCGCCGGGACGTCGCCGAACTGCGACACAAATTCTGCTTCGGGAACCGCAGGAACTTCCACGGAGTTGAGCCATGTATCGCTAGAATTGCCGCCGTAGGCAAAAGGTGCCGAAGAGGTCGGCTGGTCGCCATAGGTCACAAACGGATGTTCCCAGTCGAATGCGGGAGTCTGGTTGATGGCAGCTGCCCCTTGGGCAGCACTCACTCCCTGAGCCGCAGAAGCGTTCTGCACTTCGGGTGCCGCGGGAGTTGCAGCATAAGCACTGTCCGTCAGGTCGGGAAAGTACTCGTTTGCCAACTGCTCCAGTTCAGCCGCATTGGGAACTCCGGCGAGTTCTTCTAGCGATCTGGTATCTGGATTATTCGTAATCATAGTATTCGCCAACCTCTACGTCTTCGAGAACTGCAATGGCATCGTCGGCAAGGATAGCCGCAGAGCAGTACAGGGAAAGCAGGTAAGATGCAACGCCCTTGTTGTCGATACCGCGGAAACGTACAGAAAGACCGCGAGAATGTTCATTCTTAAGACCTGCCTGGAAGAGACCGATAACACCGCGCTTGGCTTCACCAGTACGCACGAGCAAGATGTTGGTCTTGCCACCCTGGGACTTCGGATTCTTCACGCCATCCACGAGGAGCTTGTCGGTCGGGACCAGGGGAATGCCACGCCAGGTAAGGAACTTGCCACCGGCGATATCGACAACAACAGGCGGCACGCCACGGCGGGTGCATTCGCGTTCGAACGCGGCAATGGCACGCGGATGAGCGAGGAAGAAGGACGGTTCCTTCCAGACCTTCGAAATGAGTTCGTCGAGATCGTCCGGTGTGGGGCGGCCATCGGCGCGGAGCGGCTGGATGCGCTGACTGTCAGCAACGTTCTTCAACAGACCGTAATCATCGTTGTTGATGAGCTGGCTTTCCTGGCGTTCGCGGAGCGATTCGATAGCGAGACCGAGCTGTTCCTGAACCTGGTCATACGGAGAGCTGTAAACGTCTTCGATGGCGGTGTTGACGTTGATGATCGTGGAGATGGAATTGAGCTTGTATTCGCGCGGTTCGCTTTCGTATTCGACATAACCTTCCGGGATAATGTCGGATTTCTTGGTCTGGCTGCAAAGAACATCGAGCGGGGTTTCGCCTTCCACGACCTTGTTCACGCGGAACAGGCCTGTTTCGAGGCCTTTAAATTCAAGGAATTTGGTGAGCCACTTAGGGGTCAGTGCACCAAATTGCGGCTTGGTCTTGGTGACGTTCGCCAGGTTGTAGGCGGCCTTTGCGCCAAGCGCATTGATGCCTGTTTTTTTGTCTGTAGCTTCATTTGCCATAGTGGTTTACCTCTTATTGTTAATTGTGTTTTAAAAGTTTTCATTCCCTTCTTGACCGGGAATCTTCTTAGTCTATTTCCCTAGTAGTTAGGTGTGGAAAGCTAAAAAAATATTCTTATCTTGTTGTTACAGAAATGTGACCTTGTAGAAAATTTTTTTTGACATAGCCTTTTCCTATTCTACCCCTTGTGTTATAACCATGCACCTTCGTGCGAGAACATGATATCCTTCATAGCGTCGATACCTCCCTTTAAGTTGTACAGAGGGCCGGTGTAGCCTGCTTCACGCAAGGTATTGATGGCAAGTTCGCTACGCTTGCCTTGCTTACAAATGAAAATTGTGTCCTTATTCGGATCAAGTTCCTTTTGCCTGCGGACGAGCTGTCCGATAGGAATTACGATGGCGTTCGGGAATCGCAAAATGGCTCGTTCATGCGGTTCGCGGACGTCAACAATTGTGATGTCGTCGCCATTTTCGATACGGTGGGCGAGTTCTTCGGGCGTGAAGCCTTCCACTGGAGTTTCGTTTGTGGTCTTCAATCCACAAAGGTCTTCGTAGTCGATATCTTCGACGTTTGTGATTGTCGGATTGTTACCGCAAATCGGGCAATGGCAATCGCGTTCGACCTTGAGAATTCTCGAAGATAAGTACAAACTATCCACGTGGAGAATTTTGCCGTTCAAGTGTTCACCGATGCCCAAAATGAGCTTGAGTGCTTCGTTTGCCTGGATGCTGCCGATGATGCCCGGAAGCGGGCTGATGGCGCCACCTTCGGCACAAGAGGGGATGAGTCCTGCTGGCGGAGGGAACGAGTATTGGCAACGCAGGCAGGGACCTCCGTCCAAGTTGAACACGCCTACTTGACCTTCGAACTGGTAAATCGCGCCGAATACAACCGGAATACCGTGTAAGGCGCATGCATCGTTGATCAGGTAACGGGCCTTGAAATTGTCGGTGCAATCGACGACTAAATCGTATCCTTCAATTTCGGCTTCAATGTTCGATGCGTCAAGCTGTTCCTTTACCGCTTCGAAAACGATATTCTTGTTGATGTTTTTTACTTTGTCTTTAGCCGATGCCACCTTCGGGCGCTTGATATCTCGCGAGCCGTGAATGACCTGACTCTGCAAATTTTCGAGCGAGACTTCGTCAAAGTCGATAACCTTGATGGTGCCGACACCCGCAGCGGCGAGATATTGGATGACGGGCGAACCCAAAGCACCTGCACCTACGACGACCACTTTTGCGGCCTTGATTCGTTTTTGCCCTTTGACTCCGATATCGCGGAGCATCAAATGCTTGCCAAAACGCTCAATTTCGCTGTCGTCAAATGAAACCGCTTTACGTCTTTCGTCCGAAATCAGACTTTCGACAGGTGCACTTTGCGATTCATCAACCGGTGCGCCACCAGCAATAGCGGGCAAAAGCAAAATTTCGGTATTTTCGGGGAGGCTCGCATCCCAAATAGTTTCTACAGTCAATTTCTTGTTGTTAACGTAAATTTGGATAAATTCACGGACTTTGTTGTTCTCGTCGTAAAGAACTTTTTCGCCTTCTGGGTAAGTTGTCGTTAAAAAAGCAAGAGCTTTCCTGACCGTATCGACAGGTGCATCGACCTGGGAGTTCTTCCCAAAGAAATTCCTGAGTGTTGCTGATATGTATATTTTCACTTTTTTTCTCCGTACATTGGGTCGCTCAAAATAGAGTTTCCCTAAAAAGTGTTGTTTCCGTACAAAATTTCCCACAAAAATTGTAGGATTTTTCGATGCAAAATATAGAACGCAAAAATGCGTTTGTCCAATACTTAATTTTTATGCGGACTTATTGGATTTTCCTATAACTGATGATTTTTTGTCGGTGGTCAATAGCTTATGGTTATTAGTCATTGGTCAATAGTCATTAGTTATTGCTATTGTGGATTGTGGCGACTTTGCTGTAGTGGTTGGTGGTTAGAACCGAAGGTCCGTAAACAGAAGGTTGTAGGACAAATGCGTAGGTCGAGCATCGCGAGTAAGCTTGCTTACTCATGACCGAGGCCAGCATTGAACGCCAAGGCGTTCGTGACTGCGGTTATGCCATATCTGAATACAAGTATTCTGCTGCGTCTTTACCTATATTTAATCTAAATTTATGAGGGCGGAACTCATAGGAGATGAGGATGAATTATTCAAAATTTTTATATGTAGTCGCATTTGCTACGGTGTTTTTTTCCGCTTGCGGTAACGATTCGTCAACTTCGGCGAATAATTCGAATGATGGGGATAATTCCTCAAAATCAAGCAGCAGTACCGTAAAGTCCTCGTCTAGCTCGGTCGTCATTCCCGGCTCGACCGGGAATCTCACAGACTCCCGCGACGGCCAAACCTACAAGACGGTGACCATCGGCTCTCAGACGTGGATGGCCGAGAACCTGAACTACGAAACGAACAACAGCTACTGCTATGATGACAACGCCAGCAACTGCACCAAGTACGGTCGGCTTTACACCTGGGCAGCTGCGGTCGTCAGATCGGAGAGCGACTGCGGCTATGGCAATACATGCTCTCTGCCGTCAGGAAACATCCAGGGTGTATGCCCGAGCGGTTGGCACCTGCCGAGCAAGGCCGAATGGGAAACTTTGTTCAATGCAGTCGGTGAACGATCAACTGCTGGCAAGGTTCTCAAGTCCACGTCCGGTTGGTATAATAGTGGCAACGGCACGGAAGCGTTCTCGTTCTCGGCATTGCCTGCTGGCTACAGGCACGACTCTGGGTATTACTACGGCGAGGGCTACCGCGCGAACTTCTGGTGTTCTACAGAGGGCAGTAGCCTCGGCGCGTACTACATGTACTTGTACTACGACGACGACTATGCGGGCCTGGGCGGCGACTTCAAGTACTACGGGTTTTCAGTTCGTTGTCTAAAGGACTAGGCGATTTTCTTCTGCAACCAATTGTTAACAAAATAAATAAATTTGATAACGGTTGTTTGCAAAATTTGCAATGTTTTGCTTTTTCAAAATTTTTCGCTGTAGATTAAAGCCTCTATTTACGCACGTGAGACCTGCGAAAACGGAGAAACAATCCGTGTTTTTGACATCGAAATGCAGTAGCGTGCAAAACGAGTGTCGCATCGACAAAAAAATTTTGTCGATATGACCGAGTGCAGCCGCTGACGCCGTAGGCGTCAAATGGTCGATACCAAGGAACTTCCGCAGCGTGCTAGATACTACCAAAGCGTGGGTGATGGCGTGGCCCTTTCTAAAGGAGGCTTTTACACTAGTCTGAAAGAGCAATAATCCAGTCGTAAAAGCGTATATGAAGTATTTTGCGACTAGAAATGCTGATTCACGCGAAACAGAAACCATCAACGACCAGGTGTCCTTTTACAAAGCCGACACTCTCATAAGGAACAAGTATATGACTTTCGAATTTGACCTTCATGAAAGCGAGGAAAATGGTAGAGCAAAAGCCAAACTCGAAATGGTCGATGCCATGATTGCTAATGGGAAATTGACCGACGAAGATATCGCCTCCATTTCGGGCTTTTCGCAAGAAGAAATCCAGAAGCGTAGAACGAAGTCTTGAGTCTGCAACTCTAAACTCATTTCCTATAGCTTTTCACATCTACGACTTCACCGTTTTTTACGGACATGATAACGTATTCGAGGCCGGGGACCATGTACTTTTCGTCTTCTTTGGAGAGGATGGCGGGGCAGTCGGGGTGCGAATGGTAAACTCCAACGATTTCAAGACCGAGGGGTTCAATTTCTTGCTCCAAGTGGTAAATAAATAGTGGGTTTATTTGAAAATGGGCCGATTTTTGTCCATGAAACTGATTGGGGGCTTCGCGAATTTCGGTGATTTCGATTTCTTTGCCCGTGCCGTTTTCGTGAATTCGCCCGATTAAAATGCCGCAGCATTCACTTGGATATGCTTTTTTTGCGGCTAAAGCCATTTGTTCTGAAACTATTTTACTAAATTTGGTTGTCAAAATCTTCTCCTGAAAGAAGTGCCCCCAGAGTCGGAATTTCACAAGGACCCCAGGGGCACCGTTTGTACGGAGACCTTTTACCCGATTACCAAGCCTTCGTTCGTGGCGTCATCGCCTTCAATGTGGAACGAATTGAGCACCGGATTTTCACGATCCATCAGCGAAAGAATCAAGTAGCTTGCCTTGCTGTCGAAAGCGAGGCGCTTGTCTTCTTGCGACGGGCGCGACGGGGACTCGGGATGGGAATGCCAGTTGCCAAGCGGGGAAAGACCGTTTTGGCGCATATCCTTGATGGCGGCTAAGTGTTCTTTGGGGTCTAGCGAAAAGTGTTCATTGGAATGGTCGATATTCGTGAGCAAATAAACCTTTTCAATATGCTTGTCGTTCCCCTCAATTTTCCCAGCAATCAGGCCGCAAGCCTCTTCGGGGAGGTTCTTCTGGGCATGTTCCAGGATTTTTTGATAATCATCTTTTGAAATTGTAATCATTGAAATTCCTTTTTTTGTTGCTTGTCATTCCACTTCGTGGCTTGATTTTGCGGCTCAGCTATGCCAAAACTCAAGCGTTTTGTCGCAACATTCGCCTTGTTTGTCATTCCCGGCTCCGACCGGGCGGACAGCACTTGGAACTTTGTTCATAGTGCGCATGGCCACCTTTAGGTGGGAATCTCCTTCTTGTGTTGAAAGGGAGATGCCCGATTATCCCCGTCAAGCGAGGACAGGATCGGGCATGACACTTCCTACCGTCTACTTCCTACTTCCGACTCGCTTAGTGCTTCAAATCGCAGACGGCCTGTTCATAATCAATCAGATGGTCAATCGTCGGGTGGGTGCCGCAAACAGCGCAATCGTCCGTCTTTGTCGGGAGCTTGATTTTGCGGAATTCCATCGTGAGCGCATTGTAGGTGAGCAAGTAGCCCGTGAGCAAATTGCCGACACCGAGAATGTACTTGACGGCTTCCATCGCCTGGAGGCTGCCGATAACACCGCCCATAGCGCCGATCACGCCTGCCTGCTTGCAAGTCGGCACGGCGTCTTTCGGAGGGGGTTCCTTGAAAACGCAGCGGTAGCACGGGCCTTGACCCGGAACGTACGTCATAAGTTGCCCTTGGAAGCGGATGATGCCTGCATGAGAGAAGGGCTTTTTCGCCATGACGCATGCGTCGTTGATGAGGAATTTTGCCGGAAAGTTGTCGGTTCCGTCGATGATGAAATCGTAATCCTTGATGAGGTCCATGATGTTTTCGCTGGTGACGAACGTGTGGTACGTAATCACTTTGACATCCGGATTCATGGCTTCCATCGTTTCCTTGGCGGACTGCACCTTGGGCTTGCCCACATCCTTTGTTGCATGTATTATCTGGCGCTGCAAATTGGAAAGATCGACGACATCGGCATCGGCGATGCCTATGGTGCCAATGCCTGCGGCGGCGAGGTACATAGCGACAGGAGCTCCGAGGCCACCAGCACCAATGACGAGCACTTTAGCGTTCAAAAGCTTCTTCTGGCCCTTCGCACCCACTTCCTTGAGGATGATGTGGCGGGAATAGCGTTCGAGTTGTTCGTTAGTAAATGCCATTAGCAGCCACCTCCCATGAAGTAGAGGAATTCGACGTTGTCGCCGTCCTTGAGAGCGGTAGTTGCGAAATTTCCGTTTTCGACAAATTCATCGTTCACGGAAACGGTCACGTATTGCGGCGTTTCCACTTTTTCTTGTTCAATGAGTTCTGCGACAGTGAGACCGTCTTTAACTTCTTTCTTGTTTCCTGCAACAGTAATAAACATGTTTGAAATTCCTTATGGGTTGAAATTTTTTTGATCTTGTCATTCCCGCCTCCGAGCGGGAATCTCCTTAATCCCCGACTTTTTTTACAATGAGCGTGTATGTTCCATCCCCATTGTCGTCGAGCTTGAGGATTTCGTGGCCTTCTTCCTTGAGGCTGCGCGGTACGTTTTGCACCGGTTCGCCGTCATTCAAGCGGATGGCGAGAATTTGGCCTTCGTCAAGTTCTTCGATGGCGACTTTCGCCTTGACAAATGTGGTGGGGCATTTGACGTCGGTAACGTCAACGGTATCATCTATTTTGAATTCTTCTGACATTTTTTATCTCCGTACTTTAATTTTGATGCTAAATATAGAACGCGTTTTTTACTTTGTCCAATACTTAATTTTTATGCTGAGTTATTGAAATTTTCTATATGGCTGTTGGTTATTTGTTTTCTCGTCATTCTGAACGAAGTGAAGAATCCAGTTATTTTTTATCTATGCAATAGAAACTTTAGTGGATTGGGCTAAAGCCCCAACTCTTTGGCTCGGTTATAAAAATGAACATGCTCATTTTTGCAACGCTCGCCTTCTGAGTTGTCTTTGGGACATGTCCCTCAGAATGACGGCTGCTTTATTTCTGACTTGATTTTTCTACGAAATCTGCTTTATAGCTT
>Ga0247611_10007423_pt1 | contig 13786 bp, 7 predicted proteins | sample 177DNAGHGhighgp2_FD_192422 | JGI IMG/M metagenome (GOLD analysis project Ga0247611, IMG submission 192422) | Sheep rumen microbial communities from Palmerston North, Manawatu-Wanganui, New Zealand - 1770 DNA GHGhigh gp2 | ecosystem: Host-associated > Mammals > Digestive system > Stomach > Rumen ...
GCCGAGCTCAAAGCCTCTATCGAAGCGACACCTATCGACAAACGTGAGAAGATCTACAACGAGGTAGATAAACTCGAGAAAGAGATCAAGGATAAGTACGAAGAGGTGCTCAATGAGATTCTTCCCGAAGCCTATGCGATCGTGAAATCTACTGCGCGGCGTTTCGCGCAAAGCGAGACCGTAGAAGTAACGGCTACCGAAATGGACCGTAACTTAGCGGCAGACGGGCGTTTCGACTTTGTCGAGATAAAAGGCGACAAAGCAATCTATGCCAACCATTGGATGGCAGGAGGTAATGAGATCACCTGGGATATGATCCACTATGACGTGCAGCTCTTCGGCGGTGTGGTACTGCATCAAGGTAAGATCGCTGAGATGGCTACCGGTGAAGGTAAGACCCTCGTCGCAACTCTCCCTGTTTACTTGAACGCATTGACCCACGAAGGCGTACACGTAGTGACCGTCAATGACTACCTCGCCAAACGTGACTCCGAGTGGAACGGACCGATCTATATGTTCCTTGGTCTTACTGTCGACTGTATTGACAAGTACAAGCCGAACAGTGACGAGCGCCGGAAAGCATATGCCTGCGATATCACCTTTGGTACCAATAACGAGTTCGGTTTCGACTACCTGCGTGATAACATGGCTATCAGCCCGCTCGACCTCGTGCAGCGCGGACATAACTATGCTATCGTCGATGAGGTGGACTCCGTCTTGATCGACGATGCCCGTACGCCGTTGATCATCTCCGGTCCTGTGCCCAAAGGTGAAGACCAGATGTTCGATGAATACAAAGACCGTGTAGCGGCGCTCGTTCGTCAACAGACAACCTTAACTACCAAACTGCTCGCGGAAGCCAAGGCCAAAATGGGTTCGGCGGACGAGAAAGAGAAAGAAGCCGGTGAACTGGCGCTCTTCCGCTCTTTCAAAGGTATGCCGAAGTCCAAAGCCCTCATCAAATACCTCTCTGAACCGGGTATCAAAGTGCGTTTGCAGAAGACCGAAGAGTTCTACCTCCAGGAGAACGAGAAAAACATGCATATCGCGACCGACGAACTCTATTTCGTGATCGATGAGAAGAACAAGACCATCGAACTCACCGATAAAGGTATTGATGCCCTCACGGGTACGACGGAAGACCCGAATTTCTTCGTCCTGCCGGACGTAGGCTCCGAAATGGCGGAACTGGAGAACCAGACCGACCTCTCGGCCGATGAACGTCAACAACGTAAGGACGATATCCTCACCAACTATAGTATTAAATCCGAACGTGTGCATACCGTTCACCAGTTGCTCAAAGCGTACACCCTCTTCGAGAAAGATGTCGATTATATCATCGATAACGGTGAAGTGAAGATCGTTGATGAGCAGACCGGTCGTGTCATGGAAGGTCGTCGTTGGTCCGATGGTCTGCATCAGGCTGTGGAAGCCAAGGAGAACGTGAAAGTGGAGGCTGCTACGCAGACTTTCGCTACTATCACGCTGCAGAACTATTTCCGTATGTATCACAAGCTCGCCGGTATGACCGGTACGGCCGAGACCGAAGCAGGCGAGTTCTGGAATATCTACAAACTCGATGTAGTGGTCATCCCGACCAATAAACCCATTGCCCGTATCGATATGAACGACCGTATCTATCGCACCAAACGCGAGAAATACAATGCGGTCATTGATGAGATCGTAGCTATGGTAGAGCAGGGTAGACCGGTATTGGTAGGTACTACTTCCGTCGAGATATCCGAGCTCTTGAGCAAAATGCTCAATATCCGTAAGATCAAGCATAACGTCCTTAACGCGAAGTTGCACCAACAAGAGGCGCAAGTGGTGGCTGAAGCGGGCCGTCCGGGCGTAGTGACCATCGCTACCAACATGGCAGGTCGTGGTACGGATATCAAACTGACGCCGGAAGTCAAAGAAGCCGGAGGTCTGGCGATCATCGGTACCGAGCGTCATGAGTCGCGTCGTGTGGACCGTCAGCTGCGTGGACGTGCCGGACGTCAAGGTGACCCGGGTAGTTCCGTCTTTTATGTATCGCTCGAAGATGACCTGATGCGTATGTTCGGTTCTGAGCGTATCGCCTCTATCATGGACCGTATGGGCTTTGCGGAAGGCGAGATGATCGAGCACTCGATGATCTCCAACTCCATCGAACGTGCCCAGAAGAAAGTGGAGGAGAATAACTTCGGTATCCGTAAACGCCTCATCGAATACGACGATGTCATGAATCAGCAACGTAACCTCATCTATGCAAAGCGTCGTCACGCCTTGATGGGTGAGCGTATCGGAGTGGATATCACCAATATGATTCGTGAGACCGCGGATGCGATCTTCCAAGACGCCCGTCAAGCCAATGACTTCGAGGGACTCAAGATGGATGTGATGCAGACCTTCGCGATCGAAGTACCGTTCGAGGAAGACGTTTTCTCACGCGGCAAACGCGATGAACTGAGCAATCAACTGGCTGAGGCTGCGCTCGATAGCTTCAAACGTCGTATGGAGAAACTGACCCAGATTGCAGATCCTGTACTCCAACGTGTGTACGAAGAGAAGGGCCAGATGTACGAGAATATCCTCATTCCTATCACCGATGGTAAGAAGGTATATAATATCTCCGTCAACCTCAAGGCTGCGGCTGAGACACATTGCAAAGAGGTAGTCAAAGAGTTCGAGAAACGTATGTTGCTCTATGTCATCGACGACGAGTGGAAAGAGCATCTCCGTCAATTGGATGACCTCAAGCAATCCGTTCAGAACGCTTCGTACGAACAGAAAGACCCGCTCTTGATCTATAAGATCGAGTCCTTCCATATCTTCCAGGCAATGTTGGATGCTCTCAACCGCCGCGCGATAGCTATTCTGCTCCGCGGACAGATCCATCAGCAGGAACCTGACCGCGTGCAACAGGCGCAACAGCAACGCCGCATGGATTATAGTCGTTATCGCACTCAGAAGGATGCCGTTCAGCAGGCAGCACATGCTTCCGGAGCGGCTGCGGCTGCAGGACGCGATACGCGTGAGCAACAGCGACCCGAACCCATTCATGTGGATAAGAAACCGCGCCCGAATGATCCCTGTCCGTGCGGTTCAGGTAAGAAATACAAACAATGTCACGGTAAACTCGGCGCAGCCGGAGTCTGAATACTGACTTCTGAATGCTGAAGGCTAAAATCCTCATATTTTCCCTTGTTTGCGCTGTCATTCCTATGGCAGCGCAACAACTATATACGGACACCTTCCGCCTTCAGGATGTTCCGCAGGCTGTGGATATGGATGTAGTTCTTTTGGATATGATCGCCGAGCAGAGTGAGCAATTGCATGCCAATGATACGATAGACACCCTGACAATCGCGGAGCGAATGCAGCTCGACTCTATCGAACGCGAACTCAAAGAAATTGACTCGATTCGTACACTCAATGCTGATTTGGTATTCCAGAAGATGGAGCGTATTCCGACCATTGAGATTGAGAAGTCCTGGGTGAAGGATGCCGAAGAGGACCGAAACGATGTGCTGCGTTCGATTCGTAACATGCGCTCTCCTTGGCGAAGAGAGGCTACGCTTATGATGCAGATCTCGCAGAACTATGTGACCGCTAACTGGTATCAGGGAGGTTCATCGTCCTTCGCCGCACTCGGAACGGCTAAAGGACAAATCAGTTATATCTCCGAGCGGTTTACGTGGGAGAACTTCGGCGAATGGCGAATCGGCGCTTCTACTGTCTCGGCTGACAGCCTGCATAAGATCAATACTACCGATGATATGTTTCGCATCTATTCCAAAGCGAACCTGCGAATCGTGCCTAAACTGTTTACTTCCGTCTCCGCGGAGATTGAGACGCGACTGCTGCCTACTTATCAGGCAAACTCAAACATGCTCAAGTCGGCGCCTTTCTCGCCTTTCCGCTTTAATGCTGCCTTCGGTATTGATTATAAACCGGTGAAAAATCTTTCTATTTCCGTCTCGCCGGTTTCCTATAAGATGATTCATATCATGGATACCGCACGCGTGCTACCCACCGACTATGGTTTGGAAGCCGGACAACGAACACAACATAACATCGGTTCCTCTGTGCGTATCGAATATACGTGGAAACCGGTACGTGAAGTGGCATTGGAGTCGAAATTCTATTTCTACACCAACTATCATGACGTGGAATTGGATTTGGAAGTGAATTGCGATTTTATCATCACTCGTTTCATGTCTGCGCGTTTGATTCTGCATCCCCGATATGATACATCCGTCATTATGCAAGGGGATAAGCACGCAAAGATACAATTCAGGGAACTACTCTCAATTGGTTTCGCCCATAAGTTCCACTAATTCCTGCCAGCGCTGAAAAGCGGCATGGCCATACTTCCAGATGTTGTATTTAATCTTGGCTACATCCACCTCTTCGCCGAGGTGGCTTTTTGAATAGAACTTATCGGCGTAACAGATAATCTTTTCTTCCAGACTCTGCGGACAATAATCGCGTTCCGGAATAGGCAACTCTTCGCGCTCAACCTGCTCTATCGTAATGCCCGTTCCCGTGTGTCGCTCTGCTACCAAAGCATGCTTAGGCAGGCCTTCTTGTCGCAGCAGTTCTGCGCCTAAATAACCGTGCTCGATATACTTATGCGGACCCTTGCAATAAATTTTCGGCGCATCGCAAAAGATGATACCTATATCGTGCAACATCGCCGCTTCCTCAATGAATTCACGATCCACCAAGCCTTGCTCTTCCCATTCCGGATGACGGTCCACTATGGCCAACGCACGGTCTGCCACCTGCCGACTATGTGTCACCAGCACGTGCCGCAACTCCGGCTGGCCGGCGTAATACTTATCTATGAGTGCTATATAGTCAATCATCTTTCCTGACTCCCTCCCTTGAGGGGAGGGCAGGGGAGGGGTTTCAGTCCGTTCAGGAATGCTTTGATATCCATTCTCTTCTTTCCGGGTACCTGCAATTCTTTAATGCTTACCGCGCCTTCTTTGCACGGCACGACGAGTTCACCTTTATCGGCTATTTCTACCGCAAAAATCTTCACGTTCTCAAACGTCTGGCCGTGAATCGTCAAATTGGCCCAGGCTGCAGGGTAGGGACTTAAACCGCGTACGAAGTTCTTCACCTCTTGTGCGGTCTTCTCCGCAAATCGGATCTCGCAGTCTTCTTTGAAGATCTTCGGAGCCGGTTTGAGTTCCGCTATCTCCGGCTGAGGAGTGGTCGGCACTTGAATCCCCTTGTTCTCGCAGTCTATAATCAAATCCACCGTACGGATCACCATGCTCTCGCTCAGCGCCATCAGTCGGTCGTGCACAGAACCTACATTCTCATCTTCGCCGATAGCAATCCGCTCCTGCAAAATCATATTGCCCGTATCGATCTCATGCTTCAGCATGAAAGTCGTCAGTCCCGTTTCTTTCTCTCCGTTCATGACCGCCCAGTTGATCGGCGCTGCACCGCGGTATTGGGGCAGTAACGAACCATGGATATTAAACGTACCTAAACGCGGCATGGCCCATACCACTTCCGGTAACATACGGAAAGCTACAACAATCTGCAAATCAGCCTGATAACTGCGCAACTCTTCTACAAAAGCCTCGTCTTTCAACTTCTCGGGTTGCAATACCGGTAGTCCTACTTCCAGTGCATATTTCTTTACGTCCGAATATTGCAACTGGTGACCGCGACCGGCCGGTTTATCCGGCATGGTCACAACGGCAACTACATTATAACCGCCTTCCACCAAAGCACGCAGACTCGCTACGGCAAACTCCGGTGTACCTAAATAAACTATCCTAAGATCCTGCTTGGTCATAAACCCTATAAACGTTTTTATGGAATAAAAACAATTAAACTTTATTTAACGTCTCGATACTTCGGATCGAGACTCTGTGGTTGTTTTTCTACAACGGGACTCAACGGTCGTCTGTACGCGCGTATAATAAGGTATATACCGAGTGCGATAAACGGAATACTGAGCCATTGACCCATGTTCAACAGGTGATTAGCCTCAAAAGCTTCCTGATCATTCTTGATGAACTCCAGGCAGAAGCGGGTCACGAACACAATCTCCAAAAATATACCGAGCAGCAGTCCTTCGCGGCGGCGTGCATCGGTGTAAAGATAGAGCGGACCGGTCACGCACAGTGCTACAAAGCAATAGAGAATCTCGTAGATCTGAGTAGGGTGACACGGCACATCGCGATAACTGTCTCCGTTCACGAAGATAAATCCCCAAGGCAGGTCCGTAGGACCTCCGTAGATCTCGCTGTTCATCAGGTTGCCCAGACGAATCAACATCGCCGTGAAGCAAACGCCGATACAAAGACGGTCCAGAATCCATATCCAACTGGTCCCGAACTGTGGGTATTTGCTGTATTTGAATTTATTGAGTAGAATAGCCGCGATAATCAATCCGATAGCTCCGCCATGACTACTCAATCCGCCTTCCCATATCTTAATCAATCGCAGCGGGTTCTCGATATACGGATTGCGATAGGTGAATTCCCAGCCAAAGAGGTACCAGGGCTTCCCGTATTGATGCCATTCATAGAACCAACAATGCCCCAGACGCGCACCGATGATCACTCCGGCGGCCATCCAGAAGAACAGCAAATCCGGCCATTCGGCAGGACAGTGCTCCTTTTTGTACATCAATTCATTGACCTTCCAACATACATATAAACCGATGGCCCAGAATAAACCGTACCAACGTATTCCTCCATCCCCGAAATGAATAATCACCGGGTCCACATCCCATGTAATGAAATCTAATATCATTTAATTTTCACCTTTCACTTTTCACCTTTCACCTTTCACCTTTCACCTTTCACCTTTCACCTTCCCTACTTTCCCCAATTAAGTTTGTTGCGGAGGGATTTCAAGAAACTGTTATCGCCTATTTGCACTACTTTCACGGTGTAAGTCGCGCGCTCGATGTGCAGACTCATGTCCGTACTCAGACTCTGACTGCGACCGTCCACCGACACCATATACGAGTCGTAGCGGCTCGTCACGCGAATATCAAATTTCCAATCATCCGGTACTACCAGCGGCTTGACCGTCAAACTATGCGGCGCAATAGGTGTGAGGATGATACCACGGCTCTGAGGCACCATCAACGGACCGCCGATAGAGAGGTTATATGCCGTACTGCCCGTAGGCGTAGCGATCACCAATCCGTCCGAATGATAGGTGTGCAGTAATTCGCCGTTCACCTTGGTCTCAATAGTCAGCATGTTCGTCAAACCTTGCTTGAGGATCGCAATCTCATTCAGCGCATTCGGCGACATGATCAGTCCCTCGCGTATAATACAATCCTTGTCTATGATGCTCAAATTCAGCAGACTGCGTTGTTCAATCGTATATTGACCGGCTACCAACTGATTAAGAATTGCATCCAAATCATTAGTCTGTACTTCGGCCAGGAATCCCAAATGACCGCAGTTCACACCCAGGATAGGAATGTTTTTGTTTCCGATAGCAGCAGCGCTCGTCAGGAACGTACCATCACCTCCTACAGAAAGCGCAAAATCAATCGGCTCGCCGTAGATATTCTCCGGTTGCTTCTCTCCATCCCAATTCTCCGGAAAACTCGGATACTCACGCAAGTCCAATTCCTGCCTCAGTTCCTGCGACAGCATCACGTGCACCCCGCGCTCTGACATGAATTGCAATATATGCCGCACCTCTGTCAAGGTGTTCGCTTTTAATGCATTTCCAAAAATCGCTATTGTCATAAGGCCACAATACGCTAATTTAAATTTGGCTGCAAAGATAGTACTTTTTTTTGAAATATGCAAATTTATTTGCAATTTTGTTTGTTTCTATGCTTCTTGTCTGGCTCGACCATAGGCGGTTTAGGTCTTCGCCGGCGCTCCCTCTCTAATCCCACCACTGCGCCATATTCGCCCTAACGTCCGTCACGTCGTCTATTATCCCGAATGTCATTCGGGCCTATCCGCCGCGCCGCCCCGCCCGCTTCGGCCTCAATGCGGGTGTAGCCCATGCGGCGTGTAACTGGGGCTATTACCTGCGGTGCTTTTTCTATTTTGTCCATTAGTAGGGGATGCTATCCCCTTTTTCTATGTCCATTTTGCCGGATAATATCCGGCTTGTGCATTTTTTTCATAATTTATTTGCATATATCAAAAATTATTACTAATTTTGCACCGAATATCTACGCTGGAGGGATATGTCTCTTCGTTTAGGGTGGATTTTCGGACATATTGAATAGCGTTTATTGACGCTTTGTGTTTGATGTATCGAAACTTCGCAACTTTCGTAAATTTAGAGTCAAATCAAAGTGAGCAATAGATGCCTATGGGTATGACATTACCCGCTTTTGCTGTATATAGGCAAGGCGTTGTCATATCGGCGTAGGTTTCCTGTTGTTTATTGACTCTAAAGGCAATGCGAAGGCCTCGATGCATAAGTAAACAGCACGAGGTCTACGCTTTTTGTTGTGTAATATCGCAATCTATTATTAACGGAGAAAGCCGAAAAGCCATAAATGAGTAGGCTATACTAAAACAATTTAATATTATGGGAAAATTTATCCAATTACACGCCTTGCGCGTGTGCAATGTCCCTAACAGCGATGAGGGATTTAAGGATCTTAAAACTATGATTTGTTTAAATACAGATCATATTGTTATGGTAAAACAAATCGGAAGTAGTTGTGTTCTTTACATTGACGCTCCGATATGTAGCGAAGATTCAGAGTATAACCGAGAAGGATTTAAATGGAAGCCTCAATCATCCGCAGCTGAGATAACAGTTGAGGAGCTATATGAGGATGTCATGAATATGATTAATAACTAATTAAATACTGAAAGCATGAAAACTAAAATTTTTACTCTATTATTTGCTATAGTGGCAAGTATAGGAATACTAAACGCACAGTGCACAGCCTGCATAGAATACAAGAATGTTAAATATGGAGATTTGTATTATGACTTGGTAAGAGCGGATGCTGATCATGTATATGAAGCAACGGTGATAGCTAATAATAGCTATGCTGGATTTACCGCCGTAACGATTCCAAACCACTTCCGTTACAATGGTAATGATTACTATGTTGTGCGCATAGGAGGGAGTGCATTTGAAAATTGTGCAAACCTACAGAGCATTACCTTCGAAGCAGGTATTCATGTCCTCGAGGCAAAGGCTTTTAAAGGTTGTACGGGGCTAACATCATTTCCAATGCCTGCGAGTGTTACTGAAATTCAAAATGAAGTATTTGATGGTTGCGTCAATTTATCAAGTATAACTAATATTGGATCTGTATTAACCATTGGTTATTATGCTTTTCGAAATTGTACTAGTTTAATGAATATTGAATTTCCAGAAAACCACACGTTTAGTGGCATTGGAAAAGGAGCTTTTGAAAATGTTCCCAACGTAGTATACCCTGTCTCTAGTCAAATATTAGATGGATCTATGGGCAACTATCCTTGGGGGGCGAAATCAATAAATGGTTATGTCGAGGGATTGTTTGTATATGCAACTTCTGACAAAACCTCCCTTTGTGCATGCTCCTCTGCCGCAACAGGAAATTTAACGGTCCCAAGTAGCGTTGAAAGAATTCAAAATAGAGCCTTTAAGGGTTGTAACAAAATTACTAATATAACAATCCCTAATAGTGTCCTAGGTATTTGGAAAGATGCTTTTTATGGTTGTACAGGGTTGACTCAGATTAATATTCCTAATAGTGTTACGGAAATACGGAGTGGTGCTTTCGGAAAATGCACAGGATTAACGTCTATTACCATTCCTAATAGTGTAACTAGCATTGGAGATAGTGCCTTTATCGCATGTGAGAATATAGTTACTGCTCAGATACCTGGTAGTGTGACTGTGATCAACAATAATACTTTTAAGAATTGTAGAAAATTAGAATCATTTATAATTCAGGACAATGTGACTAGCATTGGATCTTATGCATTTTACGGAACTAACATAAACGCTATCGTTATACCTGGCAATGTAACTGAAATAGGAGATTATGCCTTCGCAAATTGCAGAAATCTCAAGAATGTCACATTAGGAAAGAAGATAACTAAAATGAATGGTAATGCTTTTTCCAATCCATCTAATAATATAGATGTATATTGGGACATACCATCTTTTAGCTCCTTTGATTTTTCACAGACTCACGTAAAGTCCATTATATTTGGAAATTCGGTTACTCGTATTCCGGATGGTATTTGTAGTGGGCAAAGCAATTTGAGTAAACTAGAATTTCTTTCTGATGAAATCACCGAAATTGGAGCAAATGCATTTAATGGATGCTCAAGTCTCTCTTTTATACAACATTTTCCTGATTCTTTGCAGAAAATCAAAGCAAATGCATTTAAGAACGCTCCTCTAATAAGTATAACGATACCTGTCAATGTTAATGAAATAGGAGCTAATGCTTTCTCCGGTTGTAATCCGAAGATAGTTTATTGGAATGCAGATGGATCTTCACTTGATCCCTCAAATATGGATTTTGGAAATCGTCTAGAGGAATTGTATTTAGGAGAACAAGTAAAAGTTATTCACCCCTATTTATTCCGAGATCAGACAAAAATTAAGGAAGTCTATATTCCGTCTGGTCGTATTAAGACAGGAGCCTTTATGGGATGCTCAGGATTACAGAAATTATCATTTGGAATTGGTGTCACAAAGTTCGATGGGACGGCATTCAAAAATTGCGCAAACATATCTGGAGCGTTGATATTGCCTGATGCATTAGATACCATTCCAACTGGTGCATTTGATAATTGCAAACAAATTACGAGCGTTACAATAGGAAAGAATGTAAAGAAAATATCTGGATTTAGTGGGTGTACTGGTATTAAGACTGTGTATAATTTCTCATATATGTCATTAGTAGCTCACTCCGGGGGAGTAGATAACCCTGCGTATTATGCCGACAAGGTTTATAACAATATGGAACTTCAGGGAGAATATCTTTTCTCTGGAACTTCACTAATAGGCTACATGGGACATTCTGCCGCTATTACTCTGCCAGCAGATTATAAAGGATCTACATATCGTATTGGTGAGCAAACATTTGCAGGTGCAAAACAACTTTCATCTGTTACAATTCCTGAAGCAGTGGTTGAAATCGGCAAATCTGCGTTCGATGGTTGTACTGGACTTTCTTCTATGACCATTCCAAATAGTGTTACAAAAGTTGAGGAGAAAGCCTTTAATGGATGTTCAAATATAGCCACAATATCTTTTGGGGCAAACTTAACGCAATTAGGCGCAAATGCACTTGCTGGTTGCACAAGTATTCAAGAAATCAATTGCTCTGCTGTAATGCCTCCGACAGCTAATGCGAACACGTTCTCTAATGTGCCGACAAGTGCGACATTGAATATACCTGCCGGTAGCCTCAATGCTTATCAAAGCGCACAAGGCTGGAGCCAATTTACGAATATAGTTGAAACTAATCTTGTTAATACAACAGGTGTAACATTAAGTGCAACTACGTTAAATCTCAAGAAGGGAGAGGAAGCGGTTTTGTATGCGAATGTTACTCCGAGCAACGCAAGTTATAAGACCGTAACATGGTCAACATCTAACAGTAGTGTGGCTACAGTGACTAAAGGAATTGTATATGGAAAGAGTGCAGGAACAGCGACCATTACATGTACTACAACAAATGGAGGATATAGTGCGACTTGCGAGGTAACCGTTTCGACCAATGCGATAAAAGCAACAGGCATGGAATTCTATAAGTATGCAGCGAAAGCAGCAGAAGTATATGTTCCTTATACCAAAATGAATGAAGGCGATACGCTCACATTCATGGAACTTGGAACAGGTTTCATAACTGTAAATATTCTGCCATACTCTGTTACAAATGGCAATATTAATTTTACAGTTTCTGATCCTTCTGTCGTATCTGCGGAATTAACTGAACACATCTATTTTACTAATGATATTAAGATTAGTCCGCTTCGCCCGGGAGTTGCTAAAGTTACCATCTCTACGACAGATGGCAGCAATATTTCTAAAAGCGTTTATGTACAAATTACTCCAGATCCAAACGTCAAAGTAATAGGCGTTCGTTGTCTTCCAAGAGAAATTACAATCGGCAAAGGAGAAAAAGACACGATTGATGCATTAGTATTACCATTTGATGCCACAAATGCAAAAGTTTCATGGGCAAAAGCTTCTGGTGGAAATCCTTTGTCTATCAATGTGAAGACAATTGAAAATAAATGGTGCGAAATTACAGCTAAATCCGCAGGAACAGCTTATGTCTATGTAGAAACCAACGATGGTAAGTATAAGGATACTTGCACGATAACCATTATCAACAAAGTTCCTGTTACCGGACTGAGTTTGAATCAAACCAGTAAAACGCTAAATGTAGGAGAAAGCGTGCAACTAACTCCTGTATTTACTCCAGCAAATGCCACGAATCAAAAGGTTTATTGGAGTATGGACAATGATACCGTCGCAACGATAGAAAATGGATTGGTAACCGCAATTCATGAAGGAACTGTTGTGGTGACATGTATCTCTGACGATGGTGATTTCACGGCAACATGTACTATTACTGTACAAGAAGGCCAGCAGCCTCCTATTACAAACGCTATCACAGTTCGTCTCAAAGGATCTAGCGCATCTGGATGGTCTTCTGTATATTTGTGGGCATGGACTGACGAAGGTAACATCTTCTCTGAGTGGCCAGGGCAGAAGATAAATATAGAATCCGATGGCTGGTATAGCTATACATTCGCTCAAGATATTTCTAATGTGAACATAATTTGGAATAATGGTTCAGGCGCTCAGACAAAAGATATAACTAATATAACGGAATCAATATGTTATGCGCTCAATAGTACTTCTGGTTCGAATATTACCGTTTCTATCGTTGATTGTGGCGCACAAGGTATCGAAGATATTCCTGTTAACATGTCCGTTACAACTAAAAAAGTATTAATAGACGGCCAGATCTTCATCCTCCGCGGCGATCACGTTTACACCCTCACCGGCCAAGAGCTAAAATAATCTCCAATCACTTTTGTTGCATCGTTGCAACAACCTATCCGCCATACATGGCGTGATCCCAAATCCCTCTCTCTCTTATAGAGCAGGGGGATTTTTTCTTTAGCCTGTATTATTTTTAGCCTGTATCTTTTTCTCGTTTATTCTTTCTTTAGCCTGTATTATTTTTTCAAACTCTGTTTAAAACGTTTGTCCATTAGTAGGGCAATTGCATTGCCCGCTTGTGGCTGTCTACATTTTGGCGCTATTCCGCCGAACTTTTTTGCATTAATATTTGCATATATCAAAGAAAAGCAGTACCTTTGCACTCGAATTATGGACTTTGAACGACGGTCGAACGACGGTCAAGCGACAGTCAAGCGACAGTCAAAGCCAACGTGCAGCCAACGTTGCCCCGAAAATAAGCCAAAATTTATGTACTATACTATATTATATATTTATATATAATATACTTTTTAAGCACTGTGAATTTTTTGTTTTTTCTTGCATATATGCAATTTTTGTTGTATCTTTGCAGCGGATTTCAAAATACTCGACATGACAAAACTGAGTGTAAACATTAATAAAGTAGCTACGCTGCGTAATGCGCGTGGGGGTAATCTGCCTGATGTTCAGCGCTTTGCGGTGGACTGCGAGTTGTTTGGCGCGCAGGGCATTACGGTTCATCCGCGTCCCGATGAGCGGCATATTCGTAAGGAGGATGTATATCAACTGAAGTCGATGGTAACCACGGAGCTGAATGTGGAGGGTAATCCGACGGAGGAGTTCCTGGCGCTGGTTTCGGATA
>Ga0247611_10007424_pt1 | contig 13784 bp, 14 predicted proteins | sample 177DNAGHGhighgp2_FD_192422 | JGI IMG/M metagenome (GOLD analysis project Ga0247611, IMG submission 192422) | Sheep rumen microbial communities from Palmerston North, Manawatu-Wanganui, New Zealand - 1770 DNA GHGhigh gp2 | ecosystem: Host-associated > Mammals > Digestive system > Stomach > Rumen...
CTGGTTTTGCCGCCGGCCATTGCGCCATATCAAATTGTGATTATTCCAATTGTTCGTGAAGAAAACACAGATGCGTTAAATAAATATGCCGAAGATTTGGGCGAAAAATTGCGCGAATTGGATTTGCGTGTATTGGTTGATACATCTGATATGCGTGCACCGGACAAAATGTGGAAATGGATTAAACGCGGTGTGCCATTGCGTGTTGAAATAGGTAGCCGTGAAATGGAAAATAATTCTGTCACAATTACCCGTCGTGATTTAGGCAAAGAATCCAAACAAACGGTGTCTATGGATGAATTGTTGAAAATTGCGCCAGATTTAATGAAACAAATGCAACGCGAAATGTATGAACGGGCATTGGCGCGCCAGAAATCACAAATGTACGATGTTGAAACATTGGCGGATTTGGAACGCGAACTGGAACGCGGCACAACGGGATTTTTCCGCATTAAATATGATTTAACATTAAACGCGGAATTTGACGGATTGATTGAAAAATATAAAATCAGCCGCCGGTGTCTGGATGCGAATGACCCAAGTTACGTCTATGTCGCAAAATCATATTAAAAAATCACAGGGGATTTATCCCCTGTTTTTTTTATTAAAACAAATCCGGTCAAATATGATATAATAAACAAAAAAACAACGGCAGGGGGGGATTTTATGAAAGTTGCAATTATTGGTTTGGGTTCTGTTGGTTCGGCGATTGCCACCGCAATTAAAAATACTGGCCTGGTGCACGAAATGGTTTTGTTTGACCGTGACGGCGTGCGGAGTGCCGCTGCGGCGGCGGATTTGGGACACGCATCCGCATTTTCGTTCGATGTAAAAATCACGGCGGCAAATTCATATCGTGAAATCCGTGGTTCTGAAATCGTGGTGATTGCGGCCGGCGCAAATCAAAAGCCGGGACAAACACGCACGGATTTATTGGATGCAAACGCAAATGTTATTCGTGATATTATTCCACGTGTTATGGCAAATACAGACCCCAAAACGGTTAAAATCATTATGGTTACCAACCCGTTGGATGTTATGGTTATGTTGGCACGCGATTTGTCAGGCCTGCCGTCTGCGCGTGTTATTGGCACAGGTACGATGTTGGATTCGGCGCGTCTGCGCACGATATTGGCGCGGCAATTGTCGGTTTCGCCAATGTCAATCAATGCGTATGTATTGGGTGAACACGGTGATGCAAGCGTGGTAAATTGGGAATCAATCAGTATTGGTGCAATACCATTAAATGATTTTTGTAAATCTACAAAAATATCTTTGCCACAAACGACCCGTCGCACGATAGAACACCGTGTTCACAACGCGGCGTATGAAATAATCCAGGGTCGCGGTGCGACGTGGGACGGAATTGCGGCGGCGGTAAATGATTTGCTGCGCTGTATCATAAATGACGAAAAAAGAATTTTAACCGTGTCAATATGTGCGCCAAAAACAAATATCGCTATGTCGCGTCCATCGATTGTTGGGCGTTCGGGGGTAATAACGGTGTTGTCGCCACGTATGTCGCCATCGGAAAGCAAAGGTTTACAAGCGTGCGCTCGTATTATCAAGAAAAATTACAATAATATTTAATGGATTTTAATCGTATTTATTCGTATTGATTTTGCGTTTATAGTTGTTGTGATAAACATTTGGGACACGATAATTATGAACAAAATTCAATACGAACTTTTACCAGACGGTTGCGGTTTTTGTGCCAAGAAAGATGGGGAAAATATTGGCGAAATCACATTTGTAAAAATTGGTCTGGATAAATTGATGATTGAACATACCACTGTTGAATCGGAATATCAAAATTTTCCCATTGTTTTTAATCTGGTAAATTGTGTTGTGAATTTGGCGCGGCACCAGCATCGCAAGGTTTTAAATCGTTGCAACACGGCGCAAAATATTTTTATTGGCCATCCAGAATTTGACGATGTGTTGCTAATGAATTCTCATTAAAAATAAATATAAATTTTCATAAAATTATCTTGCGCGATTTGGTTAGTATTTTCTATAATCAAAGCAACAATGAAAAGGAGAATTTATGAAAATCAAGATTTTATACGCGTTGATGGGTTTGTTTTTTGTGTGTGGTGCGCACGCGGCTGATATGACAATTTATTATTCGCCAACGTGTCCGCATTGTCATCACGCGCGTGATTATGCATCGAATAATTTTATTTACGAATATCCAACAATGAATATCACAATGATTGATGTGACGGTGCCTGAACATCGTGCATTATTCATTGATGTTATAAAAACGTGTGATTTTTCATCAGGTGGCGTGCCGGTAATAAAAATTGGTGATAAATGTTTCCAAGGATTTGCGGAATCTATGGCGGATGATATGCGTGCGGCGATTGAAATTGATATGGATGACGCGGCAAAAAAATCTGCGGCGGATGTAAAGCGTGCAATCAGTGAAAACGGTGATGCATATCGTGATGAACATCCAACACCGGTTGCGACAATTACAGAATACACCGCGACGGGTGACGAAAATGCGGAAAAAAAAACGACCGCATCGGACAGTAAATGGGCATCTTGGGTATTGATAATATTGGCGTTGGTTGTTTTGGGATTTTGTGTATCGGTTGCAAAATCAAAAAAATAAAACTGCATTCCAAGGATTTAAATTATGTTTGATTTAACAAGTCTGGATTACGTTTATATTATTGTGTTGTTGGCATCCACGGTTTGGGCGACAATTCGTGGTGGTGTGTACGAAACAATTGCGACACTGTCTTGGGTGGTTGCGGCGGTTGCGGCGCGTTTTACGTCCCCGTGGTTGGATGGTGTATTCCAAGATTGGTTTAAATTACCTGATTCGACGGTTGTGACATTGGTTGCGTCGTATTTTGTGGTGTTTTTTGTGATATTATTGGTGGTTGGTTTTGTGAATCAAAAACTGCGCGATAAAATCCAAGAATCAATGATGAATGTGACCGATCATACATTGGGCGTTATATTTGGTATTATTCGTGGAATTGTGGTTATGGGCATTGTGTATTGGGTTGCATTGTGGTATTATTCGGATGTACCGCATATGCCGCGTTGGATGGAGAATGCACGCACTCGTCCGATTATGCAATTAACCGCGGTAAAATTGGATGATTGGTTTGTTCCGGGTGATGTAAACAAGTTATTGGCCCGTGATGTCGAGGGAACAAAACAAGCGGACGAGATTTATAAAAATTTAATAAATCCTGCGGTATCAACAATGAATGATATAAAAAACGGAACAAGTCGCCAGCCCAAGGTTGATGTGAATGACAAGACTGTTTCAAAACCGGAATCGACGGTTCGTCCGGATGCGGATACGGGATATAAATCATCTGAGCGGACGGCGTTGGAAAAACAGTTGTTGCAAATAGAAACATCGGCGCGTGCGGCGGATGCAAAAAATAAAGAACAAAAAATCACAGAATAAATAAAAATATCAACCCCGATTGCATCGGGGTTTTTACATAGGTTTTGGTTCTTGGTGCATATTGATTTGCCTTGTGTAAAAATAAAAACAGATAAAAACAAAAAAGGGAAACGATATGTTATTAAAACCAAAAATTTATATCACGGTATTGTTTATATACGAAGTTATTGCGGTAATGATGTTGCATTGTCAAACGATATGTACGCCAATGTTGGGCGAAACCGCGTGCGCTGATTGGTTTCGATACTTTGCATTTTGTGTAGTTGTGCCCGGAATCGTTGGTTTGATATGGATGTGGGTTAAAACGATTATTTGTTCATATCGCAATCGGTTTTTTCGTCGTGCGCGTGGTGCGGTCATAGATGCGTTTGATGGATTACGTGATAAATTAGCCGACAGAATTTCCCGCCAAGATATTGAAAAATATATAACCATCGCATCGTTATATGGAATTCGTTATTATATGTCGCGCAACCCACGCTTTCGCGAGTTGTTACACGAAATTTTACCAGAAAGCGCCGAATGGGATTTGGACGAAGAACCAAGCAAGGCGCGCACAAAAAATAAAAAGCGTCCGCGCCGAAAATAATTTTTGTTTTGCCAAGTACAAACATCGCCGCGTTTGTGGCGATGTTTTTCTATCGATTTTGTTGCAAAGATATTTTTTCTTGTAACAATTTTTGCATTTCTTCAACATTTCGCAACTGGCGTTGTGTATCATCAGGATTGTTCATAACATCTTTGGCCAATCGTTTTATTTGCGCATCTAAATTACTGATGAAATTTTCTATTTGTACTTCCAAAGATTTAACATCAACCATTGTTGTGCGCGTTTGTGATACAGGGCGCATAATCCGTGGACGTTTTTCGCGTGATTGATTTGTGGCGATGTTGTTTTTTTGTTTGTCCGCAATTTTTTTAGCATATGTTTCTAATAATTCAGACACATTTAAATAATCCGACCGTTCGACAAAATCTTTGGTAATCGTTATGCCATCCATATTTTGACCTTTGGCGGCATTTGGAATTGCCACAGAATTATACATTTTCATTGCCTGTGCATTGTCGCCATGGGCGGCAAAGAAAGCGGTTGCAACCATAATTTTATCATCTGGGTTTATTGTCCAAACAATTCGTCTGTTGTCGTTGTTTTCAATATGTTGTGATGCCGCGCGCCCAGATTTTATTTCAGTATTAGGAATAATTTGTTTAGTATTATTTTTATCTATATATTGTAAAGGCGTATGTGGTGTTTGTGTTGCATAATTTATATTCACTTTGTTTATCCGTTCCAACACAGAATACAACAAATTCAAACTGTCGCCACAGGCATTGCAGATACTTTTCCAAATTTGTTTTGGAATATATTTTTCAATTTTAATTGTTTGTTTTTCTTTTTTTACTTTTGCGACTTTTTTCTCTGCCTGGGGTTTAGGTGTTGATGTGGTTGTGGGCTTTGGTGTTTCACGAACGGCATCAGTTTTGTGTATTTGCAACATCACCTGCTTTAACAAATCCAGTGATTCCATATGCACGCAAGTAATGGATTGACCGTTGTGCGATTTGGTGCCTGACTTAATTTGGTTGCTTGTTTTTATTGCCAGTCTGACTAATTTTTCCATATCTGCATCAATGTCTTTGAAACGTGCATCCGCGCGACACAATTCAACAATTTCTTTACGACTAAGCCATTGTTCGGTTTTTGTTGTTGGGTCTGTTATTTTTACGACCGCAACAGGCGCGGCAACATTTTGTTGTGCGTGTTTTTGTTCAATTTGATTTAACGCCGCCACTAAAATATCCTGTAAAGATAACGCGTGTTTTGAATCCCAAATTTCGATATGAGGATTTTTGTCTTGGAATTGTCTGAATTCGCGCAACATTTGTAAATCTTTGGCGGTCGCATTCAGCATTGAACGCGATAACAAAATTTCACGCACAGATTTTGGAAATTTCATATTCAACAATTCTGAAAAATTTTTCACTGTTCTTGAAAAATCGATTTTCGTTGTGCCGTTTGGTATATCGCCTTTGAATAAATCCAGTTTCGTATTCGAACAGTCTAAACGTCCGCGAATGCTTTTTGGAAAAACGATTTTTTCGCGTGCACCGGAACAAACGAAATTAGAATTTATATCAATATTAGAAAAATCAAACGGGATTTTATTTTTTGATACATCGATTTGATGCATAATACGGTAATGTTTTGTGCCGTCTAATTTGAAAACATCTGTTTGTGTTCCGTCTTCCAATACGATTGGTAATGCCGGTGGTACAGAATTTTTGATTCGCCCCAGGCAGTTATTAAATTGGTTGATTTTATATACCATACCCGAATCGTCAAAAATCACAGTTTCAATAATTTTATTGATTTTTGACATTTTTTCAGATTCCGATTTTGTTGCTTCGATATCTTTTATCAGCAAAAACAGATACTCACGGAAAATTGCCTCGGTTCTGCGTTGACTGTCGGTAATTTCATTTGTGCGAATATTGTTTTCCGCCCAAGAATATAAAAAGTTTACATAATCGCGTTTTTCTGGGGTTTGTTCCAAAGATGTTTTTGGACGTATTATTAATTTTCTGTGTGTATCCCAGAAATCACGTGATTTTTTCAAACTGGATTCTTGTATTGTTATCTTTTCTGTGCCAGATAACATATTTTCACAAAAATCTATAAATCCTTTTTCATCGCCCTGTATAGGGTTTGCTGTAAAATCATTGTATGCATTGGTTTTGACAATGAAATGATAATCTTTGGAAAAGTAATCCGTGGCATACACCGGCGAATTCACAGGGACAATCACAATGGCGTTTGTTTTGTATAACAACCACGCCGCCACACGCGGATTAATACTGTGCGGAAAAATCACGTGCGAAATCCCATCGCTTGAATCAATGTGTGCACCCATAGCCAGTTCAGCATACGCACCAGATAACGATTTTTTTTGTGGCATTTTGTCCCCCTGAAAGTGTTATTGATAAATAATATATAATACAAAAATACACTTTTGTCAATATGTAATATAAAGATAAAGTTTTTATTTTACCACCCCATCCGATTTATAAATCGGGACAAAGTTGCGTGTTTCACCCCCACGATTTTTGCGATTTTATACCGTGTCATCCCCATATCCAGTAATTTTTTTACCTTTTTTGCGTTATCAGACAATTTTAATTTTTTTGACTGTGCGGCAAATGGACGCCCCAATCGCTTGCCACTGGCGCGTACACTTTCCAGTGACGCTTTTGTTCGTTGTGATATCAGGTTGCGTTCGATTTCTGCGGACAGGCCAAATGCGAATGCCATAACCTTGCTTTGAATATCGTTCCCCAATCGGTAATTTTCTTTCAGTGTCCATACTTGGCAATTTTTATTTAAACACGATTCTAAAATCCGCATAACTTCCAACAATGACCGCCCCAGGCGCGATATTTCGGCGGCGATTAAAATATCGCCGTTATTCAAACTGTCTAATAATTGCCCTAATTTTCGTTTGCTTAACGCCTTGCGCGAAGAAATTGTTTCCATTACCCATTTATCAATTAGAATATGATTTTTTTTTGCAAACTGTTCAATTTCGAACCGCTGGTGTTGCAGCGTTTGTTTTGTTGACGACACACGAATATATCCGATAATAGCCATTGTAAAATCCTTTGTTTAATAGAAATTAATCTAATAAACAATTGTGGACAATTTTTACAAACACAAATTAAAAATATTGGAGATACCGGAAATTAATTGTTTTTTTTGCATAAAAAAACGCCCATTGGGCGATTTTATAAAAATGTAGTGACACACCACCAAAATCTCTAAAAGAGAAAGGATGGCCTGCCACCCGAAGCCCGTAGGGCAAAGGGTGGTGCCAGTTGTCGGACTTGAACCAACGACCCTCTGATTACAAAAATTCTGCATATAGTCATTTGTAATGAACTATAACACAAAATACCACGATTTCCAATATGTCCAAATTTACGCAATGTTCCAAAATGTTATATTTTGTTATATCAATTGGACCACCAGTGGACAATTCTGCCTTTAAAAAAGCATTCTTTTGTTATGTGGCACTCATTTAAATCTCTCGCCCATAGGGGTGGGGTATATAGTGCAATCCAGCAATAATATATAACATTACCATTATTTGCTTTTACTTTTGAAACCAATCATAAACCCCCGATCCTCCAAAAGAAGTCCAAGGTGAACTATATAGCCATTCAAATTCGAGTTTTTGTTGCCAAACATCATTATGGGTTGCATATTTCTTTTTTATTTTACGAATATCCTCTTGCCATCCGTTAATATCACACATATTTATTCGACCAAATTCTTTTATATTTAATTCAAGTCCCTTTAATGCTTTTTGTTTATTATGCACAGGATGTGGTTCGATAACACCATAAAATCTAATATAACAGTATGTATCACAAAGGGTTATTTCGCCTGAATCATCATAATAATACTGTGTTTTTGGATCGTGTTTTATTGCCCATTGATAATACATGTTTTGATCATACAAATATCGTTCATATTCTCCGGTGAATTTATACATTTCACTACACTTTGCACCTTTTGTTGCTATTTTAACAGACATATCCGCAATCTGTTTTTTGCAATCTTCAACTTGCTGTTCGGTTGCATTTTTTATTTTATCACAATCGTATATATGTCGATAATATAGGGATAACCTGGCAAAATCATTGTCTGTATGTATTTTATTAGGTTTAGGCAAGAAACGATTGTAATCAAAATACTCCACTATTGAGTGATGTAAATTTTTACGCATATCAACACATTTGTTAGAATCATAATAATCCGGATTGCGCCACGAATCTACACACGCCAAATCAACATCTTTTTCTGCAAAAGCATCACCTAAAAAGCAATGTTCCTCACCGCCATAACCACCTGTATATGCCTCACACCTTCTCTCGAAACCACCCCAATATTGTTCTAATGTTGCAATCACGTCTTGTTTGTTTTCCAAATCGTTGGCTAATTCTTGCCCTTTATAGTTGGTTGCTTCCAAATCTATTGTTCCAACACCTACACAGGCGGTTTCTGCCAAACAAATCAATAGTGTCAAACATACAAATATGTATTTCATTTTTTTTGCCCTTTTAATATAATAAAATCTTCAATTCTACTTGATCTATATCATATAAATCAAAAAACTTTCTTAAATGATCAATTTTTTGTTAGTATTATTTTTTGTATATAAATAAATGCGCTCATCTATTTTCGTCCACCAAGAATCGTCATATGTTTGCGCTGGTTCGCGGTTTTCAATACTCCATAAAGCAGGTTCATCAGACATAACAAATTCTCGTTGTCCATCTGCAACATCTTGCAATAGTCTTGGATTTATACTGTATAATTCTTTGATTATATCTTCATATAATCGTTTCCATCCATCAATACGAGAAAACACGAATGTTTTACTATTAAATCGCGCTTTATATGTTTTTTGCCCTGTAAAATCAATGTCATCTGATAAATATACTATTTTTGAATGCCATAATGTTCGTTCTGTTTTATACATCATTATTACCTTTACCTATTCGCAAAAATATGGTGCGCCTCTGTCGTGTTGTTCTATTATTGCATTACGCATATCATCAAGCCAACCGTCAGTATCACAAAAATGCATTTTCCCGTACCGTTCTACCTTTTTTGCCAATTCACTAAGTAATTTTTCTTGTTTTAATTTGTCATATATAGGTTTTAAACATTCTGTTGTTCTTTGGTTATATATTTTTTGATCCCGAACCCAAATTAAAAACATATTATTCAAAGACGATTTATACCCATTATAACCAGGGTATAGGTCACTGCATTTCGTTTTCATAGTAGCCAATTTTATGGTCGCTTCTTTATCGTGGTTTTTATAATATTCTACCAATACCAAAAACTCATCTTGAGTTTTTACTTGGCTATTTTGAGGCAAAAAGCGTTTGTAATCAAAATATCCAATTTTATCGCCCTTTTTCGATTCAGGTAAATTTTTGCGGAAATTTTCACATTTATCAGAATAGTAATAATGATCTCCTGCCATTGCTTCCCAAGTGCCACGCACACAACCAAGGTCAATGTCTTGGTCATACATCGTGTTCACGACTAAATCATAACAAATCTTTGGTGCGCGATAAGGTTGGTATGAGCTGGTATGACGATATTCGCTGCGGTGAATTTGACCATTAACAAAAAAACATTTTGTGTAAATATTTTTGTATGCATCAAGAGTTTGTATAACATCTCTGTTTTTTTCCAATTCCATAACAAGTTCTTGAGCGTTTTGGGTGCAAGCAATTAGTGTTAAACATAAAGACACCAGAATATATTTTTTCATAATTGTTCCTTTCGTTGTTTTAGATTGTCTATGTTTTCGTCTCCGGAAACTTGATCCCCGTTTTTGAATCTTGTTATGCAATATTTGTGTTTGCCCAACACCACAAATGCACCAAGTTTGTAGTTAAAATATTGTTCTAAATTGTTTGTTGGGGGCTCTTTTGTAAAGCGTTTCAATTTTTTAGCGTCATTGTCCCAATCGCCTGCATTCCAACAGCCCTTGAATTCAGCAACTAAATAATTTTTATTGTGTTTTTGGCGTTTATGAATAATTAAATCTGGGAAAACACAATCTTCATTATGTTGTGATGCATATACCCTTATCCCAACAGAATCCATATGTTTTTTTAACAATTTACCAGTGTCGCTTGTTGCGTTGCCATATTCGCAATCAACAACAACATCTGCAAATCGTTTGTCCAGCGATAATATCGTTTGTAAATAATGCGCGATACGAAACACGCAAGACCGTTCTTGTGCAACAAAATTTCCGGATTTATCACGCAACGACCTAAGGTCGTTTTTGTAAAACAACTCTAATGCTTGATGCAAATACAATTCTATTGTGTTGATTTTTGCCACAGGTTCCCCTTTTTTACATAAAAAAACAACCGCCCAAAAGAGAGCGGTCGGGGAGTTGCTAAATCACTTTGTCATTGATTTCGTGGTCTTTGGGGTACCCCTGTTTTATAACCAACGAACCCCCGACCATAAAAAGCCAGGGATGATAACGGTGCAAAAAACACCGAAACATCAATTTAACGATGCTTTCGCACCGGACAAAGTGGGCTTAGCGAGCCCCGAACCTAATCTCTCAGGTTCGATGAAATTTTACCTATAACCGCCAATAAAGTCAAACAATAAAGATATTTTTATTCCATTTGTTGCGCCCAATCTTTTGCCATAGTTTTATTTGGAAAAGTTTTACTTTGCATCGGGGGACCGCGCAACCGAATACGCACTCTATATGACATGCTTTTGAACCTATAAATGCGGGCTACTGATTGACAATCCGAAAGATAAATAATAAAAAAATCATTATTATCAAGATGATGTCAAATGGGACTATGCATACATAGTCCAAATACTGTTCAACAGGTGTTATGGAGGAACAAATGCAAGAGCTATTGCTTGCCAAAGAATGTTATAAACGAATATTAGAATTGGACCAAATTTGGACCATGAAATAAAAAAGAAATGCGGGTTTATTACTAAAACCCGCAGAATCCCTGGTGCCAGTTGTCGGACTTGAACCAACGACCCTCTGATTACAAATCAGATGCTCTACCAGCTGAGCTAAACTGGCAATGTGAACAAATCATATATTTTTTATTTGATAATTTCAAGTGTTTTTTTATGCGTGCTTGCTTTTCATAAAATCGTTGTTAAAATGATGCTTATGAAAAAATTACCTGAACTTCTTGCGCCGGCGGGCACATTAGACGCATTCAAAACGGCCGTTTTATATGGTGCGGATGCGATTTATGCGGGGTTGCCCGGGTTTTCTATGCGTGCGCGTGCAAAAATTGATGTTGATGGCGTAAAATCCGGTATTGAATTCGCGCACAGCCACGGCAAAAAAGTTTATTTAGCATTTAATTTATTTGCACACGAACGGGATTTTGAAAATATGTCACGTGTGGCCGAGGTTGTTGAATATTTAAAGCCGGATGCATTAATTGTGGCGGATGCGGGCGTATTGATGTGGTGCAAAGAAAAATTCCCCGATATGCCAATCCATATATCGACCCAGGCAAATATTTGTTCCGCGGCATCTGTTAAGTTCTGGCAATCGGCGGGGGCATCGCTGTGCGTTTTGGCGCGCGAGGTATCGCATCCGGAATTTTGTGAAATTCGTAAACAATGCCCAGATATAAAATTGGAAATTTTTGTGCACGGTGCGATGTGTATGGCGTATTCTGGGCGGTGTTTGCTGTCGAATTATATAACGGGCCGTCCGTCAAATCGTGGTGCGTGTGCGCAACTGTGCCGGTGGAAGTATGATGTCATTTTGCGCGAACGTGAAAGTGGTGTTGAAATGCCAATCGACGAAGATGAACGCGGTGCCTATATTTTGAACAGTAAAGATTTATGCCTGATGCCGCGATTGGGGGATGTTTTGGCGTCTGCCCCGGATTCATTAAAGATTGAGGGGCGCAACCGTTCCGAATATTATGTGGGCTCCGTGGTGCGTGCATATCGCAATGCAATGGATGCGTGGGCGCGTGACCCGGCGAATTTCAATCCTGATGAATTTATGGCGGATTTAAATGTATTGGAAACGCGTGGATACACAACGGCGTTTTTTGATGGGCCATTGCCGGCGACGGCACACAATTTTGATACAACAAAATCAGATTCCGCATTTCACGCCGCCGGCGTTGTGACGGCGGTCGATGAATTCCGACCCAGCCCCAACGGGGCGACTGGGGAGGGGGACCGCGTTAGCGGTGGCGGGGGTATTGTGCTTGAACTGCGTAACGAAGTGCGTGCGGGCGACGAAATTACATTTTTATTGCCGCGCGATAAATTCAGCATCAAATTGGATAAAATCCAGAATGCAAAAACTGGCGAATTTGTGCCAAAAATGTCTGCAGGCCAGGGCAACTCGATTTTAATACCATATGCCAAAATTCCGCACGAATATTTACCCCAAATACAGCAATACATATTGGCATACAAACATAAATAATAATTATTTGTGTTTAATTGATAACACAAAAAGTATTGCGCCAATCACAAACATTACGCCCGATAATAATTGTCCCATTGTTAACCCCCAGGTTGTTAAAAATCCAATCTGGGCGTCCGGTGCACGAAACATTTCGCAAAAAATCCGGGCCACCGCGTACAGCATTGCCAACACGCCCGACAACGCACCGGGATGTGATTTTAAATTTGTTTTCTTGTATAACCACCACATTAATATAAATAAAATTACGCCCTCGGTTGCGGCCTCGTACAGGGGACTGGGGTGGCGGGGCGTGGTTGTGTCGCCACGGAACACAACACCCCACGGCATATCGGTTGCGCGACCCATAACCTCCATATTTATAAAGTTTGCAATTCGGCCAAAAAACAGGCCAATCGGTGCCAACACCGCGCATAAATCCAACAGTTTCCACCCGTTTAATTTATTTTTGTGTGCAAATATAAAATTCGCAATTACAACCCCAATTAATCCACCGTGAAAACTCATCCCGCCGTGCCATACCATAAATATTTCCAACGGGTGCGCAATAAAAAACGGCAAATTATAAAATAACACATACCCCAGGCGTCCGCCCAGTATCACACCCAAAATAATCGCGGTTAAAAAATCATCGCTTTGTTTTTTATCCAATATAATTCCAGAATTTTTGTCGCGTATCATACGCAAAAACAACCAAAAGCAGATTAAAAATCCCGCGATATAAGCCAACGCATACCAACGAATATCAATGCCGAACATTGACACCGCCACGGGCGAAATTGGATTTATAACAATTGCCATTTTTTTTCCTTTTGCCAAAATTGTAATGCAAATCGGCGCAAAAACACAATAAAAAAAGCACCGAAAAATCGGTGCCGAAAAAATAATTTTTTGTATTAACGTTTGCGTGATTTTAAATCACACAGTCCCCCAAAAGGATTTTGTTTTAATACATGTTTCGAAACACGTTCGCGTTCGATTTTTTCCAATTGGTTTAGTATGATTTCTTCGCAGCGCGCACGAATGTTTGGGTTTTCTTCGGTTTTCAAACGTTTTTGCATCTCAACAATGGTTTTCTCGGCTTCTTCGATAATTTTATCTTTGTCCGCCACGGTTTGACCTACCGCCATTGGATATCTAGAAGAAAAGTTTTTAAAATTGAAAGCTTTTGGCATCATTTTTTTACTCCCTTGTGTTTTTTATTACGAATATATTATAGGGCAAAAAAATTATTTGTCAACCTTTAATAGATAAAATATTTTATGAATATTTATTTTGTTGCGCATTTGTAATAAATATTATTTGTTTTT
>Ga0247611_10007425_pt1 | contig 13783 bp, 13 predicted proteins | sample 177DNAGHGhighgp2_FD_192422 | JGI IMG/M metagenome (GOLD analysis project Ga0247611, IMG submission 192422) | Sheep rumen microbial communities from Palmerston North, Manawatu-Wanganui, New Zealand - 1770 DNA GHGhigh gp2 | ecosystem: Host-associated > Mammals > Digestive system > Stomach > Rumen...
ACGGCAAAGATAATCCGGCTTTTCATTCAAGAACCTATGAAAACTGGCGCGATACCAACTTCTATGCTTTGGGTGCTTCTTATCAAATCGATAATCAATGGAAAGCTCGCTTTGGTATAGCTTTTGATCAAGCAGCCGCAAAGAGGGCCGAACGCACTCCGCGTATTCCCGATTCCGATCGTTTATGGTATTCCGCCGGCTTAAATTATCAATATAATGATAAATTAAGTTTTGATATGGCATTTACCTACATCAAAGCCAAAGATGCTGTTGTTGACACTGCCAACACCCGCAACAGAGGCACCGGACCCGAAGTTTATGCTGACTATAAAAACTCGGTTAAAATGTGGGGCTTGTCTTTGAACTACAAGTTCTAAGAAATATACAAAGTCTCCTTTTAGTGCCTTTGACATCCCGTTAAAGGCACTTTTACTTTTTATTAAATTATAAATAATATTATCAAGTTGTAACTTTATCAAACGGAGAACTACAATGAAAGAATACCGTGTTTTTTTATATACCGAAGGTATTATATCAAGTATTTTCTTAAACGGAGGCAAAGTAAATCCTGTCCGTCTTACCAACGTACTAAACGAATTTGCTCGTGAGGGTTGGGAGGTTAAAACCATGGAACGCGAAAATCGCCGCACCTTACTGTTTTTTGCCCGTGAAGCCTTTATTTTTGTCTTGGAAAGAGAGATGCAACAATGAAAATATCACCATTTAAAATTATTACTTTCGGCTTATGTATTGCCTATGCGATATTTGCTCTGATTGCACTATGGTTTGATAATCTGATCAATGCGGAAATATTTTTCAAAGTAACTGTATCTTTTGCAATAATCGCCGCCGTTATGACAGTATATTATCTGTTATATCACCTCAACTCCGAAAAAGAATTGAAAAAGAACAACTACATCAAAGATTGATTGCAGGCAAACAATATTAAAATTATAATCAGCACAAAAGCAATTTTTCCCATATTGCTCATTAAAAATATCCCCTTTATGACACACCATAAAGGGGATATACGCTTGTTCAAACAATTTTCAATTTAATGATAAGTTCTAATCAAAGAGCTCAAAATCCCTTGAATTTTCACCCTTCCCGCCGCCAATCTGCGTGTCTGATAGGCACTGTTTTGCGGTATTAAATCGATATAAGCACCGGACTTTTTAATTTTCTTCAAGGTTGCTTCGTTATTATCAACCAAAGCCACTACAATATCACCATTATTAGCCGTTGATGCACGCTTAATCACCACCGTATCGCCATCCATAATTCCTGCCTCAATCATTGAATCTCCTTCTATGGTCAAAGCATAATAATCTCCGCCATATACCAAAGAGGCCGGCACATTGAGTTTATCATTTTCATTAGCTATTGCTTCAATCGGTGTTCCCGCTGCAATTTTACCATACAACGGAATTTCTACTGCCGGAGCAGCCTTATCAATCGGAACAACATTTGACGGTTTAATTTTTGGCAAGCGCAAAACTTCCAAAGCTCTGGCCTTATGTGGCAACTTACGAATAAAATTTCGTTCCACCAAAGCATCAATCAATGCATGAATACCTGATTTTGACTTCAAACCTATGGCGTTTTTCATCTCGTCAAACGAAGGACAACAACCGGTTTCACGGATAGTTTTATGAATGAATAATAACAAATTATATTGCTTGGGTGTCAACATTTATCAACTCCTTAAAATCAATCTTGTTCTAATTTAGTTCTATAAATCAGCATTTGTCAAGCACAAAAATTCATTGCAATTTATATCCGACACCGAATCATATTTACTAAATTTGTGTATTTAGTAAAAAAAAATATTGTTTACTTAAATTTATAGGTTAACATACCATCCATAAGATGTTTTGAATTTTGGGAGAAACTGTAATGCATCGCTTTAATAAATTATCCGAAGAATATAGTACTTTACTTGCAACAAATAACCAATCCGGACGTTCAATGATCGAAATGTTGGGTGTTCTGGCAATTATCGGTGTTTTATCGGTCGGTGGTATTTCCGGCTATTCTAAAGCGATGGCAAAATATAAATTGACCAAAGCTCAAGACCAAATCACCATGTTATTAATGAACATCCGCACCGCTTATGCCACCAGCCCGAGCTATAGCGGGTTAGATTCGGCTACAGCGGCAGACTACAATTTAGCTCCAAATGAAATGGTTACGGGAACTGGTTCTAGCAGAACATTGAACGGAACTTTCGGAGGTGCTGTAACAGTTGAAGCATGTAAAAGTAGCGGTATATGCGGTAGCACGACAAGTAATACTTATTTCGGAATTAAAATGGAAAAACTTGGTAAAGAAGCATGCCGTTCGTTGGCTTCTTCAGATTGGGGTGCAGATGGTTTAGTAAGTATTACAGTAAGTGGTACAACATCTCATACTCATAGTACAGGTTCAGCCACATCCGGACTTCCTATAGGGTTAGGCGATAGTGCTTCTTATTGTAACTCTGAAACTAACGATATTACATGGGTTTACTATTAATCACTTAAGTTTTATAGTTGATTTAACTCGCTTTCTGTCAGAAAGCGAGTTTTTTTTATTTGAATTTTAATTGCATTTTTTATTTGAAAATAAAATAAGTTATGGTTATAGTAAGAAAAGTTTTTTAAATAATGCAAGAATAGGAAAATAAAATGTCTAACGAAACCAATATTCATCGTGAATCTCGCTTAAATAAATTACATGACCTGCAAGAAAAAGGCTACAATCCTTATCCTTATTGCTTTAAGCCCAATGCTCAAGCTGCCGATTTACAAGAAAAATATCAAAATCTGGAAGCCGGCGCCGATACTCAAGATAGAGTAACCATTGCCGGGCGTGCTATGGCCGTGCGCAATAACGGAATGTTTATTGATGTCAAAGATATGAGTGGCAAAATTCAAGCTTTCTGCCACAAAAATCATCTGCCTGAAGATGAATTGGTCCGTCTTAAAGATTTGGATGTCGGTGATATTGTCGGTATTTCCGGTTATGTTCGCCGCACCCCGCGCGGTGAGTTATCAATTGCCGCCGAGCACTTTGACATTATTTCCAAATCACTCCAGGCTTTGCCTGAAAAGTTTCACGGTCTTACCGATATGGATGCTCGTTATCGTCAACGTTATGTTGATTTTATTATGAATGATGAAAGTAAAAACATCTATCGTAAACGTTGCGAAATTATTTCTGCAGTGCGTCGTTATTTTGAAGAAAATAACTTTTTGGAAGTTGAAACTCCGATGCTGCACCCGATTATGGGCGGAGCTTCGGCCAAACCTTTTATCACCCATCACAATACTTTAGATATGGATTTATATCTGCGTATTGCTCCTGAATTATATTTAAAAAAACTGATTGTCGGCGGATTCGATAGAGTATTTGAAATCGGTCGCAATTTCCGTAACGAAGGTATTGATAAGACACATAATCCCGAATTTACCGCACTGGAGGCCTATCAAGCTTATGCCGATTATAATGATATGGCTGAACTAATTCCTAACTTATTGCGTTATGTTGCTCAAAAAGTTTTAGGAACAACCGTTATTACGGTTAACGGTAATGAAATTGATTTAAGTAAACCTTTTGCTCGCAAATCAATGATTGATTTGGTAAAAGAAGCAACCGGTGCCGATTTTATGCAAGCCGCTGACTTATCTGAAGCAATTACCATGGCTAAATCAGTTGGAGTCGATGCATCTGCTTGCATTTCCTGGGGAAAAGTTATCTCTGAGGTATTTGATGCCAAAGTTGAGCCCAATTTAATTCAACCGATTCTGGTAATGGATATGCCTCGCGATATTTCACCTCTTGCCAAAACTCACCGCTCTAATCCTCGTTTAGTCGAACATTTTGATGCTTATGTCGGAGGCATGGAAGTCGGTTGTGCTTATTCAGAGTTATCTAATCCTTTGGAACAACGCGAACGTTTTGAAGCTCAAAGCAAAGATCGTGAAAAAGGCGATGATGAGGCGCAAATGCTTGATGAAGACTTTATCAATGCTTTGGAAAACGGATTTCCTCCTACCGGTGGTATGGGAATGGGTTTGGACCGATTAGCCATTTTATTGACCGGTGCTGAAACCATCCGTGATGTTATAGCTTTTCCGACCTTACGTAAAAAAGACTAATACCTTGCCCAAACTAACCGCCTCACAAATCAAATTATTGTTAATTAAATGTGCGCATTTATTAGCAGCCTTGGTGGTTTTGTTTTTTTTAGGAATGTATTTCGGTGAAGAAGATAATCCCCCTGAAACTTCGGTTGATTATATATCACCTCCTCGTCCGACTGACATTCATCAAGGTTCTTTTTTGGAAAATAATTCGCTGGATAATATTATCTCCAGTGGCAACATTATATTGGATGAAGTCAAAGAAGAAATTCCTGAAGAAGAAATTTCTGACCAAATAACTTTAGCTGCCGAAGCCGGAACATCAATAGTTTTGCCCTCGGAAAACGAAATTTCCCAAATCTATGAAGAGCTTTATGAAGAAACGCTTCCCGATGACATTATTGATGAAGACATCATCTTAAACCATCCGGAAAGTGATGCTCAGGCTATTTCTGAACACACATCCCATCATTCGCCATTAATTGCAATAATAATTGATGATATGGGCATAAATTCTCAAAGAACTAAAGATATAAGTTCGCTCAATTATCCTTTAACCGCTTCTTTTTTAAGTTATGCCCCCAATCTTGATAATAAAATAGAACAATCAATCGCTTCCGGACATGAGATTATGCTCCATGCTCCGATGGAAGCGCTTGGCAAAGCCAATTGCGGCCCTGATGCACTAACCACCGATATGTCACCGCAAGAAATTCAAGATAATTTGAAAATAATGCTGGAAAAAGTAAAATTTATCAAAGGTATCAATAACCACATGGGCAGTAAATTAACTCAAGATCATGAGCGAATGATTGCTGTTATGAAAGTTTTACAAGAGCGAAATCTTTACTTTTTGGATTCTAAAACCTCTGCCCAATCGGTTGCCGATCAAGTTGCCGAAGAAATCGGCATAAAGCATGCCACTCGCAATGTTTTTTTGGATAACAACAACGATAAAGAATATATCTTGGGACAATTACAACTTACCGAACAAATCGCACGCAAAAACGGCTATGCGATTGCCATCGGACACCCCAAAAGCCAAACTTTTGAAGCATTAAAAGAATGGCTCTCCACTCTTACCGATAAAGGATTGGAATTAGTTCACTTAAGTGAGATAATTGATTTGTTAAATCCTTAAATAATTTAATTTTTTAAATAAAATCAAATTTTACATAAAAAAAACTCTTGACCTGTAAAAATTTTACCTGTATATAGCGTAAAGTTAGTTCACGATGGTCCCATCGTCTAATGGTTAGGACATCACCCTTTCACGGTGGTAATATGGGTTCGAATCCCGTTGGGATCACCAATAAAAAAACTCCCCAAAGTGGGAGTTTTTTTGTATTGGTAATGATAACAACAGGGATTTGAACCCATAGAAATGGGTTCGAGTACAAGCGAGAGGCTCACGGAAGTGTGCCAGTGAGCGATATATCGCGAACGAGCGCTGTCAACGCAGCGTAAGCGAAGTAATCCCGTTGGGATCACCAATAAAAAAACTCCCCAAAGTGGGAGTTTTTTTATTGGTGGTTTCAACAGAGCTGAAGAAGCCATTGGTTCGGAATCGAAGTCTTTGCCGGTGAAAGTCGGCAAAGGATGAGATGAGCGAGCATTGCTAAAAGCATTTGCGAGCTCTATCCCGTTGGGATCACCAATACAACCGGCAGGCTGTTAAAAGCCTGCCGTTTTTTCTTTTTAACTCAAACAGTTAAATGAGTTCGAATCTTATGTTCTTAAAAACAAGCATTTTAGAAAATTTTACGAACTCAATCCATTACTTTTTAGTATATTATTTTTTTCGATTTTTAATAATATTCAAAGCCGCCCAAAAACATATTACAATATTTAGAATTGCCGACGGATATGCCTCAATAAACAAATTATGCACCAACCATAACAACATATTTACAATCATCGCATAACGCATTTGTTGTTCATTTTTAGTCAGATAAATTGAAATCGTATAACCCGTGATGGCAACAATCGGTAAGACCCCGATAATTCCCCTGTTATTAACCCCAAAATCCTACAATAACTATCAATAAACACAAAATAAAAGTTATAAATTTGGTCAGATAATTTTTATAAGCCAATATATCCCGTATAAGCGCAATAAACATACTTACCAAAGCAGCATAAGCGCTCAAAGCAACACAAGCTAAAATATACTGAAAAATGAAAACCGAAAAAGAAAAAATGATGTCTGAAGAGCCTTTCGCAACTAATGATTCTGAATTGATGAATGATAAGAAAAATGCACGTATCTTAGCCGAAAAGTATAATCACTCTTCCGAAGATGACCTTGTTTTAAGAAAAACAATCCTCCAACAATTATTCGGTAAATGCGGCGAAAAAATTTTAATTAAACCGCCGTTCCACTGTGATTATGGCTATCAAATATTTGTAGGTGAAAACTTTTTTGCTAATTTTGATTGCGTATTTTTAGATGCCGCTCCAATCATAATCGGTGATAATTGCATGATTGGTCCTAAAACTTGCATCTATGCCATATCTCATCCGCTTGATGCGCAAGAGCGTCAAAAAAACATCGGATTACCAGGTAAAGTCACTATCGGTAACAACGTATGGATTGGCGGCGGAGTAACTATTCTGCCCGACATTACCTTGGGAGATAATATTGTAGTCGGAGCCGGCAGTGTTGTAACAAAATCTTTTCCTCCCAATGTGGTAATTGCCGGCAATCCAGCCCGAATCATAAAAAAAGTAGTCGTATAATAATAAAGGAGTTCCCCTATATGAAATGCTTAAATACATTTCATAAATATAGCTAGTCAATAAATATCTTTAATTGCTCGAAGATAAAAATTTTATAAATACTTTGAATATAATCTATCGATTTCCGATTTTTGTTTTTCGCTAAACATATGATCATGACCTTTCAAATTCAAATCTTTAGGAAACTGCATATATTCACCGTAACATTGCGACAAATAACCGTCTTCATCATTTACGGTATAAAACTCTCCATCTTCAAATTTGGTAAGTTTAAGCGGAAATATCATTTCTGCCGGAAAAACTTTTTTACTTTTTGAATCAAATTGTTCTATTGCAGAACAAACTCCGCTTTTATCATCAGAATTTGCATATTTTGCCTTAAATTTATCATTTTCCGTTTCAATTTGTTTTATAACATCTGTATTAATATCTTTGGCATATGAGTTATTTGAAAAATTCAATTTTTTTATTACGTTACTAAGTTGTTTTTTATCTCGTTTCCATTGCAACCAAAATTCATCAGAATTTTTATAAGAACACCAATCAAACGGAAATAAATCAACAAAAATTCCCCCTTCAACATTTTTAAAAACAAATTTTGCCAATTTAAAAGTCTTGGTATAAAAATAAACTATTTCAAACTGTTGTGAATTATTATTCACATAATCGACCAACTTATCAAAATCTTCTCTCATTATTCCTAAATCAATATCGTCATCCCACGGAATAAAACCTTGATGACGATATGCCCCTAATGCTGTTCCGGCTTTCATCCAAAATTTTACCCCTATATCATCACAAATTTTTTTCAATTCTTTCATCATATACAATTCTAAAAGCTGTATCTTGCGCAAATTACCCGTTGCTTTAGGTGCCAAACGAATATCAACAAATTTGTTAAAATAACACCTCAACACCTCAGGATTGATTTTTTGCTTAAATTTAATTTTGATACCCAATATTTTTACAACTTTTCTAAATCCATCACCGGTTATTGAAAAAATACTTTTTCTTATTTTTTCTAAAAAATCTTGTCCCATCGAAATTGCCCCCTTACAGCTCATGTCCAACAATTAACTTCGAAAATATAATAAAAACAAAACACCTGCAATAAATATAACAAGATTATGCAAAACATATATTCAAATCCATAAAAATGTGAACAGATTTGCCATTTATGTTGAATTTTTAGCTTTCATACAATAACTTTATTGTAAACAATTTGAGGTGAAAGAATATGAATAATCCAGAATTAAAAATCGAACAACAAAAAGAAAACGATAAACTTTTATGCAAATTAACCGGTTGGCTTGACCCTAATACATCACAAGACTTGCTATATCAAGTCGATTTGAAAGATGTAAAGCATCTCGTCGTAGATTTATCAAAAGTTGAGTATGTTTTTTCTTCCGGTTTACGTGTTCTGCTTATTTTCCAAAAGATGATGGATGAGATCGGAGGATCTATTAAACTGATTAACGTCCCCGAACAAATCAGATTTGTTTTTGAAGACACCGGTTTGGATAAAATGCTAGAAACAAAAGCATGATTAAATGGCTGAATAAACATTCCTTAAATTTTAAATTAAACATTACCATTCTGACATGTGTATGCATCAGTTTCTTTGCCCTTATTTACTTTATTTCCCAAAAGGCAGAGACAATTATTCTTTCCCAAATAAATCATACGGCTCAAAAAACCGTCAGTTCTTATGCCGAAGATTTTGAACATTTGGTATCGGATACCGAACAAATTATAATAAATACCAAAAACACTCTCAGCCAAATGAACAAAAATGACATATCCGCATTGGAAGCCGTACTCAATTCAGCCATACGCACGGTCGAATATTCCGATTTGAATTTTACCGAAGCCTGGGTTTATAAATTTCCTCCCGAAGATGTTTCATCAGGAACTATTTATATAAGTAAAAATATTGCAGAAGATAATGCTCAATTTAATACTGAAAAAATAAGCAACTTTTATGAATTCTATCCATGGTTCAAAGAAGTGCCAAAAATAGAAAAAATATACTGGTCTGAACCATATATCGATAGAAATACCCAAAACGCCGTTGTTACCTGCCTTATACCTTTTAAGTTTAAAGATGAAACGGATTTTAACGGCCTTGCCGCTTTGACTGTTGATTTATCTTCAATTCAAAACAGCCTGAACAGCTTTTCGGCACAAGAACCGGGAATTATATTTTTGCTTTCACGTTTGGGACTTCACCTCACCCATCCTGATCCTGATGTTGCCTTAAAGATGACAATTTTTGAAGTTGCCGAAAAAATCAATCAACCGGAATTAAAAATTATTGGTGAAGATATGTTGTTATCCGGTCAAAGCGGCAATATTAAAATCCCCGATTTTTCAATATATAACGGCACCGCAATTATATATTATGCCCCGATTAAAAGTATTAATTGGGGAATATGTTTGGTTTATAGACAAGATGAACTGTTACAACCCATACGGCAGTTTCAGCTGGTTATGTTCAGCGGTTTAATTATCGGTATATTATTACTTTTATTCATAATAAATCGGATCTGCAAACATTCCACCGATCAACTTTTGAGTTTAAGTAATTTGGCCGAAAAATATGGTTGCGGTGACTTTTCCGAAAACTTTAATGATATCCCCACTTCCTCCGACATCAGCGTTCTGGCTCAAGCGCTATCCGATATGCGCACCAACATTCTTGATTATACCGAAAAAGAAAGACAAGATGCCGCCGACAAACAAAAAAGTCAAAGTGAACTTGAAATTGCCCGCAACATCCAAACCGCTTCACTTTCCCAAAATTATCCGCAACATGAGGCATTTAAAATTTCCACTAAGATAATTCCGGCTCGCGAAGTCGGCGGTGATTTTTATGACTTTTTCTTCATTGATAAAAATCATTTTGCCATAGTTATTGCCGACGTGTCCGGTAAAGGAATTCCGGCCGCTCTGTATATGATGAAGTCACAAACTTTGATTAAAAACATCAGTAAAAGTCAAACCGATTTAGCCAAAGTATTTCATCAAGTTAATAATGAACTGTGTGAAGGCAACAACACTTGTATGTTTGTTACGGTATTTATGGCAATAATTGACTTGCAAAACGGCAACGTGCAATACGCAAATGCCGGACATACCCCGCCGATGCTTAAAACCGATAAAGGCTACGATTTTATGACACCACACAAAAATATTATTCTCGGTATTAAGAAAGATGCCGAATTTATGATTGAAACACTCAAACTTAAACCGGATAATCATATTTTCTTATATACTGACGGTGTAACCGAAGCAGAAAATGCTAAAGCTAAGTTTTATGGTCCCGAACGATTGAAAAAAGTTTTACAAAAAGCTTCCGATGATCCGGAAACCAACTTAAATCTAGTTCTCAAAGATATTAAAAAGTTTGTCAAAGACAACACTCAATCTGATGATATTACCATGCTCGATTTTGCTTATTTAGGTTGTTCCGAAGGATATTTAAATCTTCCGGCCGATAATAAACAACTGCACAAATTGATAGATTTCTTAAAATCGGATATGAATAAACATAACGTTCCTGAAAAGAAACAATTTAATTTAATTTCGGCAGCCGAAGAAATTTTTGCTAATATTGCCGGTTATGCCTATGAAGAAAAAGGAAATGTCAAAATTACCACCTATGTCAAAGATGAAACTTATTATGCAAGTTTTTCCGATAATGGTAAAAAATATAATCCCTTAAAAAATAAGGATCCTGATATAACTTGCGAATTAAAAGATCGTAAAATCGGCGGTCTTGGAATATTTTTAGCTAAAAAGCTCTCTGATGAAATCAGTTATTCTTATAAAAAAGGTCAAAATATTTTAACCATCGGTGTTAATTTAAATCATCTGTGATAAAATATATATTTTTATTTGACTTTTTTAGCAAATACCTTTCAAATTACTAGTCAGAGAGGCATGGGGTCTCTCTTCTGAACTTTAACGTTAAAGAAAGGAATTTATCTATGAATAAGACTGAATTTGTTGAGGCTGTTGCTAAAGAAGCCAAAGCCACCAAAGCTGCTGCTAACGAAGTTGTTAATGCCGCTATCGAAGTTATCACCAAAGCTTTGAAGAAAGGCAATTCTGTTCAATTGACCGGTTTTGGTACTTTTGAAGTTGTAAAACGCGCAGCCCGCAAAGGTCGCAATCCTGCTACCGGCAAAGAAATCAAAATTGCTGCTTCTAAAGCTCCTAAATTCAAAGCTGGTGCTGTTTTGAAAAAGGCTGTAAAGTAATTTAGCTTTACTTTATACAAATTAAGCCCCGTAAGCAACTGCTTACGGGGATTTCTTTTCATTTTTTATCTATCAATATGATTTGCCAATCAAGTCGATAAAAAAATAATAACTTTTTATATTTTGCCCAAGCGGCATTTCCGCCGGATTCTATATTTTGTAAGGATATTAAAGATAAATCGGTTTGCATAACCACATCTTTTTCACTCAAACCTCTTGCTAATCGCACTTGCAACAGACTTTGACCAATCTTTTTTGCGCAAATCACATTTAAAACTTTCTTTCATTTCAAACTCCCTAATGTTTGCAAAAAACAAAACCACCTTGCAAAAACAAGGTGGGGAGTTCGAAACTGCTCAGTAAAACAGTCCGATGTATTCAATATATTCCATCGGCTCCCCGAAAAGAGGAGTTTATTTAACTGAAAGAGTTTCGACACTCCGCAAAAGCCTCTCGCCCTTGCAACCTTGAATCTAACCAACTTAAAGTAAAAATGCAAGAATATTTTACATATACCAATCATAAAATCACAACTTAACCGAATTTCTAGGTATAACTTACCAACAAAACATAGTTTTACCTCGAGTTCTATTCGTAACGTAGCGCGTTTATAGGATTCAACAAAGATGCCTTATATGCCGGATAAAAACCGAAAATAAGCCCGACCATACCGGCAAACGAAAACGGTAATAAAACCGAGCCTAATGAAACCGAGGCCGGCAAGGAACTGGCTGCTCCAACCACATAAGAACCTATCAAACCGAAAAACACTCCGACCAATCCGCCAATCAGTGAAAGCACTAAAGCTTCCATCAAAAATTGCCAACGAATATCCCAAGCCTTAGCACCGATTGCCATACGAATACCGATTTCGCGTGTGCGTTCGGTTACCGATACCAACATAATATTCATAATTCCGATACCGCCGACCAACAGTGAAATTGAGGCAATTGCCCCCAGCAATATAGTCATAATCTGAGTTGAACTCTCCATCATTTCCATCATTTGCGTCAAATTCATAATGATAAAATCATCATCTTTATTCACGCCTAAATTATGCCTTTGCCGTAATAATTGCTTTATTTCGTCTTGCGAAGTATAAGTGCTTTTGGCATCAACCGCCTGCAACAAAACCATCTTAACCTGGTCAGGAAATGAAATCCCCATAACTTTTTTTTGCGCGGTAGTAATCGGAATATAAACCGCATCATCTTGGTCCTGCCCCATACCTGACTGACCTCGTGATTGTAGCACTCCGATAATCTTAAAAGGAATGCCTTTAACCCGAATATTTTTGCCCAACGGATCAACATCACCGAACAATTCATTAACCACTGTCTGACCTAAAATCGCTACTTTAGCCGCAGTTTTGACATCGCTCTCGGAGAAGAACTTACCATAAGCCAAATCCCATTCTTTAATTTGGAAAAAGCGATTATCTGTTCCGGTAACAACGGTCGCCCAGTTAGCATTACCATAGACCAATTGTGCTGTTTCATCGAGTTGTGGTGCTGCCAATTTAATCGCATCAATTTTTTCCTGTATTGCATCACCATCGGCTTTTTTCATGGTCGGCTGCGATCCGCCTCCCCCTCTGGCACCTGATGAAGTTGCCACACCGGAACGAATAATAATCAAATTTGAACCCATGGTTTTCATTTCATTTTGAATTGAGATTTGGGCCCCGTTTCCGACCGAAAGCATCACAATCACTGCCGCCACACCGATAATAATACCGAGTGAAGTTAAAATCGAACGCATTTTATTGGCTTTTATCGCCCGTATTGCAATTGCAAAAATTGTCTTTAAATCAATCATTTCTGTTGTCCGAATAAATTTCACCATCAACAATTTTAATAATTCGCTTGGCATAACGGGCAATATCTTCTTCGTGAGTTACCAAAATAATCGTTCGCCCCAATTCCTCGTTCAGTTCGGTAAACAACTTCATTATTTCAACGCTCATTTTGGTATCCAAATTTCCCGTAGGCTCATCGGCAAAAATAATCGGTGCCTCGTTGACAATCGCCCGAGCAATCGCCACCCGTTGCTGTTGTCCGCCGGAAAGTTGATTCGGCTGGTGATCCATACGTTCTGCCAAACCCACCTTTTGCAAAGCGAGTTTTGCCCTTTCCTCACGCTCTTTTGCTCCGATATTGGCATAAACCATCGGCAATTCCACATTTTCTAATGCCGAAGTGCGTGATAGCAAATTAAATCCTTGAAACACAAAACCGATTTTTTGATTGCGAACTTGAGCCAATTCATCGGAAGACAAACTGTCTACTCTCTGTCCTTCCAAAACATAAGTACCCGAAGTCGGCTTGTCCAAACATCCCAAAATATTCATCAAGGTTGATTTTCCTGAACCTGACGGCCCCATAATTGCCACAAAGTCGCCTTGCTCAATCGTTAAATTAATCCCTTTAAGGATTTGCAAAAATCCCTCTCCCAACGGATAGCTTTTGGTAATATTGTTCAGCTCTATCAGGCTCATTATCTCGGCATCCTCATTCTCATCTGTGATTTATTAACCACGGCATTTTTATCTTCAACCACCACCATATCACCGACCTTGATTTTATCGGAAATAATCTCGGTCATTTCATCATCGCTCACACCGGTCTTAATGGTTTTGCGCCTCAATTTACCGTC
>Ga0247611_10007426_pt1 | contig 13782 bp, 15 predicted proteins | sample 177DNAGHGhighgp2_FD_192422 | JGI IMG/M metagenome (GOLD analysis project Ga0247611, IMG submission 192422) | Sheep rumen microbial communities from Palmerston North, Manawatu-Wanganui, New Zealand - 1770 DNA GHGhigh gp2 | ecosystem: Host-associated > Mammals > Digestive system > Stomach > Rumen...
CCAGGAACATAACAGCTGCCTGCATCGACTCCTCCGCCTCGTTCAAGATTTGTTTCGGTTCGAGTAACATAATTGTATAGATTTAAGAATTCTGATTTCTGATAGCTGACGGCTGATGGCCTTTTACGGTTTAACAAGGGTACCGATCTGCTCGCCATTGATCACACGCTCCAGGTTGCCCAGTTGGTCCATGTTGAAGACATAGATCGGCATACCGTTCTCCTTGCACATGACGGTGGCGGTCTGGTCCATCACTTTCAGGCCACGACGAATGATCTCGTCGTAGGTGATCTCGCTGAACTTGGTAGCCGTCGGGTCTTTCTCCGGGTCGGCGGTGTAGATGCCGTCCACGCGTGTACCCTTGAGCATCACGTCGGCCTTGATCTCCAGTGCGCGCAGCGACGAACCCGTGTCGGTGGTGAAGTAGGGCGCACCCGTTCCGCCGGCCAGGATCACTACGTTGCCCTTGTCCAGCAGGCGCTGAGCCTTAGCGGGACTGTAGAAATCGCCGATAGGCTCCATGCGGATCGATGTCAGTACGCGTACCGGGCAATGGATAGCCTCCAATGCCGATGCCAATGCCAATGCATTGATCACCGTAGCGAGCATACCCATCTGGTCGCCCTTGACGCGATCAAAACCGCGTTGTGCACCGCTCAGACCGCGGAAGATATTGCCGCCACCGATCACGATACCTACTTGCACGCCTTTCTCGGCGATGCGTTTCACCTGCTCGGCGTATTCCGCCAGACGTTGGGTATCAATACCCTGTTTGCTCTCTCCGGCCAAGCTCTCGCCCGATAATTTTAATAAAATTCTGTTGAACATAATTTTATGTTAAAATGTAATAATGGTGCTTCGCACGTTCGTTTGTTGTAATGGTGGCTTCGCCACGTTAACGCCACAGGCCCTCATAACGCCGTAGGCCTTTTAAACCAATTAACGCCGTAGGCCTTCTTAACGTTCTAACGCGCGCAGCGCCTAGTACCAACTTGAATACATTGCGTAATTGTTAGCTATCTTTTTGTTGATCTCTTCGGTCTGGGCGGGATCGGCTTTCTTGATGAACCTAGCCGGCACGCCTCCCCATATCTCGTACGGACCTATCTGCGTGCCCTTGAGCACGAGTGCGTTGGCGGCTACGATGGCGCCTTCGCCTACGTGGGCGTCGTCCAGCAGCGTAGCGCCCATGCCTATCAGCGCGTAGTCGTCTACGTCGGCACCGTGGATCGTCACGTTATGCCCTACGGACACGTAGTCGCCCAAGCGGATGGTCGATTTCTGGTATAACGTATGCAGCACCGCACCGTCCTGGATATTGCAATGACGACCGATAGTGATGGTGTTGACGTCACCACGCAGCACGGCGTTGAACCATATCGAACTGCCTTCGCCGATCGTCACATCCCCCACTACCGTGGCGTTCTCCATCAGGGAGACGCCTTCGGCAATGCGTGGGGTGAGTATCTCTCCGTTTCTATTGATGGTCTTTACTAAAGCCATTTAAGTCTTTTGTCTTTTAGTGAAACGGTCTTTATTCTTTTAGCGAAGCGGTCTGTTATCGCGCAGCGATAATTGCCAGGAACTTCTCAGCTACCAGGGCAGCACCACCGATCAGACCACCGTCGATATCGGGGCATGCGAAAAGCTCGGCAGCGTTCTTGTCGTTGCAGCTACCGCCATAGAGGATGGTGGTGTCGTCAGCAACGGCCTGGCCGTATTTCTCGGCTACCAAGCTGCGGATGTAGGCGTGGATCTCCTGAGCCTGCTCTGGCGTGGCGGTCAGACCCGTACCGATAGCCCATACCGGCTCGTAAGCCAGCGTGATCTGCTTCCACTCCTCGGCACTCAGACTGAATACGGAACCCTCAAGCTGTGCTTTTACTACCTCGTTTTGCTTGCCGGCCTCGCGCTCCTCTTTCACCTCTCCGATGCAGAAGATCACCTTCAGACCGTTAGCCAATGCCAAACGCACTTTCTCAGCCAGCATTTCATACGATTCAGCGTAGTACTGACGACGCTCCGAGTGACCCAGGATAACGTATTCTGCACCCGTCGATTTTACCATCTCGGCGCTCACCTCACCGGTGTATGCACCCTTCTCGTGATCTGCGCAGTTCTCAGCAGCCACCTTGATGGGCGAACTCTTGAGCAGTTCTGCTACGGTTGCCAGATGGATAAACGGCGTACCGATCACTACGGCGCAGTTGGGGTTCTTAACAGCTTCTTTCAGTTCGGTAGCCAGCGCTACACCTTCCTGCAGGTTCTTGTTCATTTTCCAGTTACCTGCCACCATTTTTGTTCTCATAATAGTATCTCTTTTTTTAGTTTATCAATTTTGCCTGCAAAATTACTAAAAAAAATCGATATATACAAAAAAAAACGCCTGAATGAACGTTTTTTTTTGTAGACCGGCTCTTTGGAGCCTAAAAGAATAAAGACCATTCGCTACGCTCACTAAAAGAATAAAGCCTAATATGTATAGCTGCTATAGTGAATCAGTCTTTTAGCCGAAGGCGGTCTTTTAGCGCAGCGGTCTTTTAGTGAAACGGTCTTTCAGCGCAGCGGTCTCTTCTAAAAATCGTGCCAAACACACGCGCCAGACGGGCCAGTCGTGTCGTCCGGGCAGGATGGTGTAGGAGTGGGGTAGTTGGCGTCGCTCCATGCGTCGGTGGAAGCGTTGTCCGTTGGGTCGGAACATGTCGGTGCGGCCTACATAGACGTGATAGTCGATGCAGGGCATGTCGGGACAACCCGCCAGGAGCGAGTCGGGCGGCAACTGTTGACGAGATACCACAGGCGAGAACATGCCTACGGCCAGTATCCGATCGGGGCGTACGCGCGCTATGTTGGCCGAGATACGTGCCCCGTCGCTCAGTCCCGCCACGGCGCACCACGAGGTGTGGTATACCGTGTCCACCATGTCCATGAGGTCGCTCACGGCGTACTCGAGCGTATGCTCGTGGCTCAGCTCCGCGTAGCGCCATACGCACTTCCAGCGTCTGCCACGCGTGAGCGGTCGCTCCTCGGTGGGCCATAGGTTGCAGTCGGGCATGACGAGCAGCATGGGTGCGCAGCGTCCGGCATCGATGAGAGCCTGGAGCGTATCGACGGCGCTACCCCGTTCCTACCATGCCCCCTCATGACCGTTGATGCCATGGATGAGGTAGAGGACAGGCAACGTGTCCGCTTCGTAGCCCCGCGGCACGTAGATATCCACGTGTCGCCAGATCTGCTCGCCGTGGCTGTACCACCTCGCGTGACGGATGTTACGCGATACGGCGGTAGAGTCGGACGACCTGACGCTTAAGGGCAGTAAGCACAGACAGAGTAGGAGCAGTATGATGCGTCTCATGCTTTGCAACAAAGGGTTTTGCCATTTCGGCACGTAGCATACGTTCGAAGAGGTTGACGGCATTGCTGAGCGTATAGCGTTCGGCGGCCTGCTGATAACGTGTCTCCGCCTCCATGCGTTCCATCGGACGGTCCAGCCAGTAGTCGATATGTTCGGCCAGGTCCTTCGCGTCACCGGCACGGAAGAGGCTGCGTTGGTCGAGCGCAAACTGCGGCGTAGCGCTGTTGCTGGAGTTGGCAATGACGGGCACCAGTCCCGTTGCAAAGGCCTCGATACAACTGATCGCCTCTATTTCCATGTCCGAGGCGTGGATATAGAGGTCGGTGCGCAGCAGTTCGCGGATGAGCGCCTCGCGGTCCAGATAGACGAACTCGGGCTTGTAATGCAGTCCGCGACTCATGCGCTCATAGCGCTCGCGCTCGGGGCCGCGTCCGGCAAAGACGAGTTGGATGCGGTCGGCGTAGCGGCTATATTGCATAGCGCGGATGATGACGTCCTGACGCTTCTCGCGGCTCAGACGTCCGATCATCAAGATACGTATTGGGCGCTCCGTATCGAGCGGCTCGGTCTGCTTCTGGCGGGCAGCTATCTTCTCGGCACCGGCCTGTAGGAAGGCATCGTGTATTCCGTTAGAAATAACGTGCATACGCGCGCGGTAGCCCCGTTTGCGCAGCTCGTTGGCGATGAAGGCCGAGGGAGTGTGGATGCGTCCGACGCGGCTGTAGGTGAAGTGGCGGAAGATGCGATAGATCATGTTGTTGATCGGGCGCACCTTAGCCAGTCCGAAGTTGGACGTGATATTCTCCGGCTGGATATGAAAGGCGGTGGTCACGGGTTTGCCTATCTTCTGGCAATGCGTGATGACGGCATTGCCCAGGAAGAGCGGCGTATATACATGCACCACGTCGGCCCAGAGACAGGCAGCCTCGATTACCTCCTGCCGGGCGTTGGCATAGTAGAAGTCATGCTTCTCGCACATAGGCTGGAAGATAGGAAAATGGAAGATGCCGGTGCAGAAGTCGCCGTCCGTGATCTGGCGGTCCTGCTCCGTCTTGGGACGGTCGCCGCAGATGGCGCGTACACGATGTCCGCGGCGGCGCAGCTCCATGGCGTAGCGCTGGGCCGAGATACTTGTTCCGTTGTTCGACGTATAGAGTGTGTCGATGACAAATAAGATATTCATACCGATTTTTAGTGTTAGTTTTACGATGTTTTGTTTGTTTTCGCCGGCAAAAGTACTGCTTTTTCGCGAAACATACAAATTTTGCATATAAATCGTAAATAAAATACTAAAAATCGAATAATTATATTACTTTACGTATGATAAATCTTAAAAATAGGATATTTGTGTTTTAATACTCTCTTGCTAACCAGTGCATAAAGAATACATCATATACCTCATAAACGGTCTGAGTCTTGCCTGGAGTAGCCAGCACTAATCCTTTGTCGATAAGGGATTGTATCGTTCGGCGTGCAGTCGTAGTACCGCTGATGTGATATTTCTGGAGAAAAGCACTGGATGTGATCTGTTCTACATGTTGTTCTTTGGCCAATGCCGTAAGTATTTTCCATTGAGGTCCGGTGAGTAGTTCTCGGTATTGAATGTAGCTGTTTTCATTCTCGTCCAATAGTTCACAGCATGCTAATTTAACGGTCTCTAAATCCACAAATGATTGGTGCTTAGAATAGACTTTATTGCATAGGCTTTGTGTATAGAAGGTGTGTCGGCGTGTCCACTCTAATATAAAACGAATCACCTCTTCTTCGATTTGCATTCCTCCGTCGTTGAATAGTTTTTTGATGAAGGCTGCGTATTTGTCTTCGCTGATTTTGTCCAGATGTAGTTGTTGTGTTTGAGAGAATAAAGGTCTCTTCGGTGACATGAACATTTCGGCCATCAGTGCTTGGCTGCTTCCTGAGAAAATAAAGCGGATGTTGTGCAAGTTCTGAATATGAGCGCGTAGAAGAGCTTCCATGTTCTCCGGATATTCAGTTACTTGCTGAAATTCGTCCATAGCCAGAATAATTTGTTCCGGCTGGCTATTCAAAAAGTCCAATATATTTTTCAGGTTTTGTTCTTTTTCCGCTTCCAGTTGGTATGTAAAACTGACTTGCGGATCACCGGTAAGCGAGTCGTACGATAAAACTGGTCGAAGCCGCTTAATAAAATCCAATACGCGCTGACCAAACGTAGTCTGTGGTGGAAATTTGATCAGTTCATCAGCCAATGTTTTTACAAAATCTTCCAGAGAACGGGTGTGGAAGAGATCAACGTAAATGCATTTTATGGGCAGATTTTCCGCTTCGATCCGGTGAAAGAGGTGGAAGATCAAACCTGTTTTTCCGTACTTACGCGGAGAAATGAGCGTGGTATCTACGCCGTTCAAGGCGTTGCTTAATAGTTTTTCCGTCTCTGTTTCTCGGTCGCAAAACCACTCATCTTTCAAAAAACCACGTGTCAAAAATGGGTTCTCTAAATGCTTGTTCATGTCCATAACATATAGATTTTGAGAGATTTAACATACTGCCTATTTTAGGTTGCCTATTTTAGGTTGCCTAATTTCGCTGCAAAGGTACTGCTTTTTTTTGATATACGCAAATCTTTTTGAAAAAATATTAAGTATATTTAAGTTTTTGCTCAAAATGTGCAAAAATATAAAGTATGGTTTAGTTTTCGTAGTGCTAATCTTTTCGCAAAAAAAAAGCTGCACCCCGTGCGGGATGCAGCCCTTTCTGCTTTATCGGAGTGCCCGAAGGCACCTTTCGACTTTTGACTTTTGACTTTCGACTATTCGTCGGAGTGCCCGGAAGCACCTTTCGACTTTTGACTTTTGACTTTCGACTATTATTACTTCAGTCTCCAGTATTTGCTGGTCGCGCCGTTTTCGGCGGTGATGAAGATGGTATCTCCGTCGAAGCGGTAGTTCCAACGACCGTTCTTGTGGGAGGCTTGGCCATCGTGATTCGTACGTTGTTCTTCGGACACATTGAAGCTACCTGTAAAGGTCATGTCGATGTGCTGCTGCTCTTCGTTGAGCACATAGGTACCGTAGTCACCAAATGCGGAGGTCATTTTCGTACGCTCCTGATCTTCATAGACCTCCATGCCCCACTCAAAGTCATCTTTCTCTCCGAAATAGAGGTACTCGCGCACGGGAGTTAGACCGCGGTCGAGGTCGCAGCAGAACTTAATGCCCTTAATAGCATTGGGGTCGTTTTTCTCACAACTTGTAAATGCTAATACACCGGCTACCAGCGCGATGGCGAAAAATAAGATTTTACGCATATATATAAAATAAGTTTATGGGGTTTATCGGTTAATTAGTTCGGAGTGCTCGGAAGCACTTCGGTGTGCCCGGAGGCACCTTTCGACTTTTATCTTTCGACTATTCTTATTTCAGTCTGGAATAATACATGACGTTTTCTACGTGGTTGGTGTATCCTTTATTCTCATCGTGGCGAACGGACTTGGTTACCATGACCTTGTCGGTCAGGGTCAGGATTTCTTCAGGCAGTTCGTCGATGCCGTAGCAGATCTTTCCGTCCGTTATATTCCATGTCGTTTCCCAGTACCACGATTCTTGCGACAGTCCAAGGTCGCGCTCCAGCACGTAGGTATGGTTCATCGTACCGTCGTTGTTGAAGACGAAGATCTCCAGGTCATGGTACTGGCTGCTTGAGTAGATGCGATGCCAACTGGAATTTTGTCCGGGGCCACTGTACCAGCCATTCTCGTCGATGTAGTTCAGTTTCCATGTGCCGGCGACATTGGCGACGGTGAAGTCTTTGTTAGCGCCTTCAGCCTGCGGAATGCGGCTCAGATAGATGTCCTCGTCGGTATAGTAGTCCATCGGATACTCTGTTTCGCCGATACCCAGACCGCGGATATGCGCAAAGTCTGCGGTCAACTCAATCACCTCAAACGGGATCTGACGATCGCCGATCTCTACGTAGAGGGTCTTGTTGTCCTTGGAGAACGAGTACTTGGTCAGTGTCTCCGACTCATCCAAATACACACCCTCTTCGGAAGCCACGTTGATAATGACGTAGGGGCTGCTGTAGTATCTGGATGCCGGCCCCATGTCTTCTACCGGCTTTGCCAGGAGACAGGAATCCACACGCCACATAGTGCCTACCAGGCTTTTCGGATTCGACGGATCATTCGGATTACAACTTGTAAATGCCAATGCACCGGCTACCAGCGCGATGGCGAAGAAAAATAATTTTCTCATTTTCTCATTTATTTGTTTTCTCATTTTCCATTCGTTGACTATCAGTCATTCACTCTTTCGCCAACGAAGATAGCGCCGGTCACGCCATTGATGTGGTAGTCGAAGTCACAAATGGTCTCATCGCAATGACCACTAATGTCGACAGTCTCCCAATCTTTAGGAACTTTGCCATTAGGCAATTGAGGCGTAGCATCGCAGCCGAAATAGAATCCGCCTTCTCCGTCAGAATCCCATCCACCGTCATAGAGATACAGGTTGACAGGTTCTGCATCAGCCGATGCCTTCACGCCGACCAACTTGATAGTCAGTTTGCCATTGTCCTCCATGGCGAGATACACTTCGTGCTCATAATTGTCACCATTGCGAACGGAAGATTGTCCTTTGTAGTGATACACTTTGCCTTGCAATGCAGGCTCGTTACCTTTTTCACAACTCGTGAATACCAAAGCGCTTGCTACCAGCGCGATGGCGAGAAATAAATACTTTTTCATGTTTGTGTATATGTTAATAAGTTTATGGGGGTTATTTCACTCTGTACAGGAACTTCTCGTTCGAGCCGCTCAACGTTACGCCGTCCTCGCGGTAGGTGTAGCTGATCAGGTGCATATAGTTGCTGTAGAGCTCTACGTTGTAGAAGTAGTCAGCCTTCATTGTTTCGGGTTTTGTGCCGGTAGAGAACGCCAACTTTTCGCCGTCCAGTACCCACCATCCGTTGTAGGTGTACGGATCGCTATAGGAGGAAGCAACGCCGTTAGCCTGGAAGTTCCAGATCTGCCAACTATGGTAGAACTTGGTCTCGCCGTCTTTCTGGCCGTTAGCGTCGTACATGGCGTTGATCTCGTAGGTCGTGCGCCATTCACCCAGCAGGTTAGCCTCCGTAACAGGCAGCTTTTTGCCCTGCGGCTGCGGCAGACGATACATATAGAGGGTAGCACCTTCCGGTACGTTCAGGTAGGGCGCTCCTTCTGTTACGTGCAACGCCATGCGCTCGTCAGCGATATCCTGATCGGCCTTCATCACGATCTTAAAGCCTTCCTGACCAACGTGGAAGGTGAAGACGAGGTCTTTCTCTTCCCAGGTACAAGACGTGCCCCATCCGTGAATCTCTACCTCTTTGCTGTTCAGGATGGTCCAGAACGCACCGTGAGGATATTGATCTCCGTTTGCATCAATGACGGAGTCGGAAACCCATACGCCTTCGTACTTGTTACCGTCGCCCGTAGGGTTGCTGGGGTTGTTCGGATCACAACTCGTAAATGCCAATGCGCCGGCTACCAGCGCGATGGCGAAAAATAGAATCTTACGCATATTATTGAACTTTTGTAAAATATTCATCCAATTGGCAGTACTCATTGTTGACATTCTCGCCTGTGGAGCTGATGACCATGAAGTTGCTATGCAGCGCGCCAATGAGGTATTTGGTATATTGTCCTTCTGCGGGTTTCTCTCCAACACCGAAGCAGAAATGACCCTGTTCGTCCAATGTCCACCATCCGGTAACTTCCTCGCCACCGAAGGCCATGCTCATCGTGTTGTATGTGGTCAGCGTACCATCAGCTTTGAACGTCCAGACGCCTACACCGTGATCGGTGCCACAGTCGCTCCAAGCGGGAGTAGTGGGATCACCACCCATCTTGTAGCAATTACTCATCCAATAGGCTTCTTTCCATGTGCCGACGATGTTCTCCTTTGTGCGCTCCAGCATCGGTCCTTCCGGCTCCGGGATACGGGAGAGGAAGATGTCGAGTCCATCAGCGAGACGTACTTGCGCAAAGTCTTTTGCGGTCTTAACGACCGTAACAAACGTTTCTGCTCCCCAACGATTTATAATCAGTTTGTCGTCTTCAAACTTATAATAAACGGTGTCTTTATTGAAGAGCGCCGTTGTCGAGGATTTTACCTGGATCAGGTAGTGCGGTCCACCCATCGGATGTCCTTGAGCAGAACAAGAGTCGATACGCCACATCTGGCCTACATACGATTCGGGGTCGGTCGGACCACTCGGCTCATTCGGGTTACACGCCGTCAGGACGAGTGCCAGTGTCGCAAGAGCACAAAATAAGATTTTTTTCATAAAATTATATCCTTTCAATTTTCAATTTTCCATTCGCCTTTAGCCTTACTTCACCCGTACCATGACCGTCTCGTAGTGACGATGCGTGAAGCCCATAGAGGCGTCGTAGTCGTAGTCCACGCCGGTAACGAGATAGTCATCATTGAAGACGAGGATGTCGTTCTTAGTACCATACTCACGCAGATCTGCCAAGGAAGAATAACCGCCCCAACGAATCTTTTTCTCTGCGGCATACAGTTCCCAGCAACCTTCCGTAGATTCGATACTTGGGTTGGAATCTTCGTAGAGCACTTTGTTGTTTTCTTTGAAGGTGATCCACGTGATCATACCTCCGATAGTGTAGCTGGTAACAACAGAACCATCCAGTTTGGTTTCAGCCATAGAGCTGATGACCGGTTTGTATTTGCCGAGCATCGCTGATTCGGAGATGGCGGTTTGTTTGTTGCGGTCCAGGGTCGGCAGGGCGGAGATATAGTAGATCCGTACGTTGTCATCCTTACCGGCTTTCACTACCGCACCTTTCTCGTTCAGCGAGAGGATCTCGAATACCGACTCAGCTTCTCCATACTGTTTGATATAGATTTTCTTGTTCTCATAGCGGAATGGGCACGGGTTGTTGCCTATCTGGATCTCCGTCTCGCTCAGCAGGAAGATAGGTTGGCACATGTGGGTCGTGGTGAAATCACCCATATTCACCGAGTCCAAAAACCAGGTGCTACCTACATAGTCCTTCACGTTTATCTCACTCGGGTTGGTCGGATTGTTCGGGTCACACGCCGTCAGGACGAGTGCCAGTGCCGCAAGGGCACAAAATAGTACTTTCTTCATTATGTTGATAAGTTTATGGGGTTTACTTCACGCGGACGAACCACCAGTTGTAATTCTGGGTGCCTCCGTTCGTGCTGCGATAGAGACACATCCAGTTGGGCGTGAGGGGCTGAACGGTGATCATTTCGTCCTCACCGATAACGCTTATAGCCGGATTCTTGGTGAACTTGATCTCGAAATAGCTGTGCTCCCACGTGCCCGTTGCGGTCTCGCCGGTGAACCAGTTGCTATAGATACAGGTGCCATCAGCCTTGAACTCCCATGTCTCAGTGCCGGGGTTGGTGCCTGCGGTGCGCACGTCGTATCCCGAGTTGTTGTTGCTATAGGTGTAGTATGCAAACTTCCAGGTGCCTACGAAGTCGGAAGCTTGTTGGTCATGGATCTGGGCTTCAAAATCCTTTGCGGGCAGTTTGGACAGATAGATATCGCTGCCGTTGCTTCCCTTGACATGTGCCCAACCTTCCTCCACCTTTACGATGGTGAAAAGCATATCCTCAAAATAGGTGCACGACAGTTTGTTGCCGTTGATCGTGAAGTTCTGGTTCTCGCCGTTGATCAGCACTGCGTCCTCCGAGAGGATCTCGATGAACAGATGCGGAGGAGCAGTCTTCTCGCCATTCATGAAGCAGGAATCGGTGCGCCATTCGGTGTTGACGAGTTTGGCCGGATCGATGTTGATGTCGCTCGGCTCTTCCTCGTCTTGCTTTTTGCCGTTCCGGATGTATTGTTCGTTCCATGGATATTCCGAACCATAGCCACGAATCACATTCAGGGTGTCTCCCTTTATCTCATACTTGATTTGCTCTTCATCCTCGTACGGACTTTCGTGCGTAGGACCGCGTCCCCAGACCTTAGTATGTGTGTAATGCAGGGTGACGATAGATTTCGCTTCGTCAATGTCGTACGTACCGGTTTGCTGTCGACCATCCCAGAAAGATCCGTACTGGTAATAGAGGTCCTCGAATGAGAAGTTATTCTTCTCATCAAAAATGAATGTATATGTGTTTTGTTGTCCATCCCGAACAGGCGTTTGGTACGTCCATGTTCCTACGAGCGGATTGCTCGGCCCCTTCTCGCAACTTGTGAATGCCAATGCACCGGCTACCAGCGCCATGGCAAAGATAAATAATTTTTTCATAAAATTAAAAAATTAATTTTCTGATGTTGTTTGACGTTGTTTTTGGTCCGCCAAATGTGGCGGATACGTTGTTTATTTTACGCGAACGAAGAACCATTGATACGTAGTGTTACCATCTCCTCGGACGAAGCCCATCCATTTTTTGGTCAGAGGTTGCACGGTAATGCGGTCATTCTCGTCACGGAGGTGACTTTGTGCAGGATTTTTGACCATAATCATGCCATACTCAAAGCTCCAAGTGCCGTTTTCGGTCTCGTTGAAGAACGTGCTATGATACGTAGCCGTTCCGTCTGCGCGGAGCTCCCAGGTCTCTACACCCGGGTTGGTGCCCATAGTGTTCCAAATCCCTTCGAGAGAAGCGGCAGTCATCGTGTAGTATGCGAGTTTCCATGTGCCGACGAAATCTTCGGTCTTGGGCTCAAGGATCAGGCTCTCCATGTCCCATTCGGGCAGTTTGGAGACATACATCTCTGTATTATCGCCGGTTATCTTCAGTTTAGCGGTATTACCCGTGTATGCTGTTACTTCGACATCCATTTTGCGGCTTTCAATGATGAGGTGTTTGTCCTCAAAACGATAGGAAACCGTGTCTCCGTTAAGAACGGCTTTGTCAGCCGCAATCACATCCACGATGAAGTGCGGACCCGGGCTTACCTCTCCGCTGATGAACACGCTGTCCGCGCGCCACATGGTCTTGACCAAATCAGCGGGTTTGAGTTCTTGTTCACTCGGGTTAACAGGGTCGTTTCCGTTACAAGCGGTAAAGGTCAAAGCACTTGCTACAAGTGCGATGGCAAAAAATAGAATTTTCTTCATAAAATTAAAAAAATAATTTTCTGGAGCTTCGGCTGCGTCGAGTTGCGTAAGCGAGCTTACACTCGATTTGCACGAACCTTCATATTGTTGATTAGTTGATTAGTTTATCAGTTGATTTTGCTTTTATCTTTTGACTTTTGACTTTCGACTATTCGTCGGCGTGCCCGGAGGCACCCATTAGACTTTAGCCATTGGCCATTCGCCATTCGCCTTTCAATGCGCAAAATTACTGCTTTTTCTTGAAAAAGCATTCGCAAATCGTAAAAACTTATTCACAAATCGTAAAAATGTGAGTTAGGGGTCATTCTTTGGTCCTTCTCGTTCGCATCTCGTTCGCATCCTTGACGTCACTGTAGGATGCTTGCTTCATCTGCGCTAGTGGCGTGAGAGTGGCGCGAGTGTGGCCGTTTGGCTTGAGTTTAGCATGAGTTTTTTTCGAATTATGATGCAAATATACGATAAAGAAATAGGTTTTTGCAACTTTTCCTATTTCTTTTTGATGTTTTTTTTACAGGTAACAAAGTAACACATCCGTTTAGGTCCATTTTTTTGTCATTATTATATTTATATAATAATGGACTTTTTATCAACCCACATTTGTGTGTTACCCTGTTACCTTGTTACCTTTACTCGTGTATAGTCAATGTTCTCGTGGTTTGAAACGGACATTAAGGGACGATAATTACACAAAAAACTGCACCCGTTTTTTTTGAGGTGCAGTTTTGGTTTCCGATAATTTATCGGCGTGCCCGGAGGCACTTTTCGGTTGTACTTACTGCTTCGTCCAGTCTTCCTCGTAGGCATACTCGGTGCCGTAGTCGCGGATGAGGTGGAGCGTGTTACCCTGGATGCTGAACTTCATCTGCTCGTCATACGGCTCCCATTCGATCTCTTCGGCCGGACCGCCGTCCATGGAGATAGTCTCCTTGTCGTTGTGAACGGTCAGGATGTCGCCGTCGATCTTGAACGAACCCTCGATAACTACGTGCTCGTGGGGCACTTCGATCTTCTTGCCGGTTTCCTGGTCGAAGAAATAGTAGTTGTTGATGTAGGTGTAGTTGCCCTTGCCGTCGAAGGTGATGAAATACTCCATGTCCTCATGGATCTGTTCCCATGTACCTACGATGGGGCTGTCGATCTTGTTGCCTTCGCAACTGGTGAATGCCAATACGCCGACTACCAACGCGATGGCGAGAAATAAGTACTTTCGCATATATATATAATAAGTTTATGGGGTTGATAAGTTTATGGGGTTGATAAGTTTATGGGGTTGATAAGTTTATGGGGTTGATAAGTTTATGGGGTTGATAAGTTTATGGGGTTGATAAGTTTATGGGGT
>Ga0247611_10007428_pt1 | contig 13781 bp, 12 predicted proteins | sample 177DNAGHGhighgp2_FD_192422 | JGI IMG/M metagenome (GOLD analysis project Ga0247611, IMG submission 192422) | Sheep rumen microbial communities from Palmerston North, Manawatu-Wanganui, New Zealand - 1770 DNA GHGhigh gp2 | ecosystem: Host-associated > Mammals > Digestive system > Stomach > Rumen...
ATTTTAACCCCACACCCGCACCGAGTGCATCTATACTTGTTGCAATCCCCATTAGTATAAGGCATTTTAGGTCTATTGAACAAACTTTGCAATCATCTTTTCTCTGAAACGCTTCAATTAAAAATTTAATACCTAAAAACATAAAAATTCCGAAAACTATCCATTTTGTATAATTTTCTAAATAGGTACTTACAAAACCTGTTGCGACATAACTTATAAGAGGCATACTCCCCTGAAATATGCCCATAGTTAAAGCAAGTGCAAGAGAATTTTTTGTCCTGTTTTTTGTGAATAATAAACCCTGACAAAAAGAAACTACAAGACAATCAATACCTAATGCTATTGCTAATAATATTATTTCAATTAATGTCAATTTCTACCTCAAACAATCTTTCCCACGGAAAACTGTATCTTGTGTTAAATTCGGTATTTAAAAATTGTTTAATTAGGTTTTCATACGGCAGCATTTCCTCAGCTGTCAGCTTAGTGTCTATACTGTTAAGTTCTTGCCGTACATTTGCCTGATATGCCCAATCATCTAATAATCGAACTGCTTCAAATTTTTTAAAAGCTTTCATGTTAAAACTGTTTTCTGACTTTGCAAGATAAGAAAATTTCATCCCGCATATAAGAGAACCGAGTGTATTAGCAGAGGTGTTCCATCCTGCATAGCCTAAAAATCTTTCATCCGCAGGATGTTTAATAATTTGTTTTATAAGATTGTTATCGGCACCGTTTGCTAATCTGACATCAGCTATAATATATGGTTTGTCGGGTAGAAGTAAATCTCCGTTAAATAATTCTGTAGACCGTTTCATAACAATTTCGCCCTGCTTATCAATAAAGTTATTTATTAGTAATATAACCTCGGCATCTTCTTTGTTAACAATTTCACATCCCGCAAGTTCTAATTGTCCGAGTGCTGATTTTTCTATAGAAACATCTTCATAATTGGAGATTAAGTGTTTATATTTTGGTTCTAAAAATTCAGGATATACTTTTATTTTTTTTGAGATTGTTTTGGCTAAGAGTGTAAGAGGGATTTCATCTGCACCTGTTTTGGTAAATCCGTCGAGTTTTTCAAGTTCTTCCGCTTCTTTTACATTAAATCCATATTCTGCGCAGTCATCTTTTGAAAAAATCAGAGTATCAAAAATACCTTCCTTTTGCCATTCAAGATATCTTTTATTAACTTCAAAATTTCTTTTTCTTGTATTTATGTAGTCATCTAAAATTTCTTTTGGAACATCTGTATCGGATTTTCCGTATTTACAGGTATCGTAAGAATATTTAAAAATTTTTTCACCGTATAAGTTCCAATATTCTTTTTCTTCCTGATTTATGTTGTTGTTAGAAATTCGCATTATTGAAGAAAATGCGAAGATTTTAGCGTTCGTATTTTTTAAGATATTTTTCAAGTTATTTTGCCGCAAAAATATTTCTTCTAAAGTTTCTTTTGAACGTCTTGACGGGATCAATCCTCCATAAGCGATTGTATCAAGAGAAAGGATTATATAATCGGCAGATTTACTTTCAGATTTTAACCATTCAAATAAATTTGAAATATCGGCAATTTTATCGAGTCCGCCAAGATAATTCCTGTCAGGCAAAACTATTTCGCAATTTTTATATATTTCCCCAATCATTTCCGGCATCTGATAGCAGACGGGACGATTGTCTATCGGTAAAAAAACTATCTTCATATTATTAATTATATGATATGATTAATTTTATTCAAAAAGGTAACGATTTATGACAGTTGATAAAGCTTCAGAAAAAATTGAAAAAATGTTTGACAGTATCGCAGACGAATATGATAGGAATAACAATATAATTTCGCTGGGGTTACACAGTTTGGTTAAAACGTTGGCAATAAAAGAACTTGATATAAATAATAATTATGAGGTTCTTGATTTATGTTGCGGAACAGGTGATATAATTTCAATTTTAATTAAGCAGAATAAGAACTTAAATATTACAGGGGTTGATTTTTCTGAAGAAATGTTGAAATTTGCAAAGCATAAATTGGCAGGGCAAAATGTAAATTTGCTAAAGGAAGATGTTTCTTCTCTGCCGTTTGAAAATAGTAGATTTAATACAGTTACGATGTTTTTTGGATTGCGGAATGTTGAAAACAGACAAAAAGTTATTAATGAAATTTATCGGATTTTAAAGCCGGAGGGCGAATTTTTGCATATGGATTTTGGTGTAAAAAATATATTTTCTCGGTTTTTTGATTCCATTGCTATTACGGGAATAAAGATGTTTTATAAAAATAAATCAGCTTACGAATATTTGATAGAATCCAAACACGAATTTCCAAGACCTGAAATTATAATAGAGGAATTTGTTCAGGCAGGTTTTAGATTAAAAAAGAAAAAAGATTTTTTATTTGGAATAATCTCAATGCAAATGTTCTCAAAATAAATAGCAAATTTTATTAAACAGGAAAAAGTGAAATTTTACTTCCTGTTTTTTAACCCTCTACCGTCGGGAGAGGGTAATTTTTCTTAATGAGCGTTAGCGAATTTAGAAAAATGGGTGAGGGGTTAATCATTTCTCAAAAATTGTCTTATAAATCACCTCACATATCCCATCTATATTATCATCAATTTCTTTATTCCAAAATCTTAAAACTTTATAACCTTTGTTTTCTAAAAACTCTGTTCGTTGTTCATCATATTCAATATTATCAGGTTCATTATGGTGTCCACCATCAAGTTCTATGATTAAATTATGAATTTCACATACGAAATCAACAACATAATTGCCTATTGGAACTTGTCGCTTAAATTTTAAACCATAAAACTTATTGTTACCCAAAATATGCCACAAAAATTTTTCTTGTTCAGTCATATTTTTACGTAACATTTTTGCTTGATTTAAAGTTGTACTTTTGTGTTTCATATTTTTATTATAACATGATTCACCCCTCACCCGAATATCTAAGTTTCAAGCTGTCGCTTTCAACTTGATATTCTTCCCTCTCCCGATGGTAGAGGGGGATATTAAGTGATAAAATTTTACTTTTTGTTATTTTGATAGCAAAAATTTTTATTTACGAGTTTTACAATATATTGTTATTCCCCCAAGAGAACAGGACAAAAATGAGTACATCGATTGAAAATGTTTTATACCATTCTTACAAACAGAATTTAAAAGAAGTTCAAGACAAGAAAAAAGAAAGTCAAAAAGTCGTTAAAAACTTCAATTTTCACTTAGGTTTTTGGAAATACTGTTATCAAGTCCTGTTTGAAAAAAAAGATTAAACTTGCGTACCCTCTAAAATCGTGTTAGAATTACGTTATGGATTTTTGGAATGAAGAAAATTTAAGAGAAGCCTTAGAAACTTCAAAGACGTATAATTTCCCTGAGGATTGGCATTCAAACGGTTTGGTTATTTGGCAGGATAATTTTCTGCCGGGTAATATGTTACTTGCCAGAACAGATGGGGATAATAAAGGGATAGTTCTTGAACGTTTTCCTGATATTATTGAAAAATGTTCCGCAATATTAACCAGAAGTTCTGCAAAGTTTTTTAAGTATAATAAACCGATTGTTGAGCTAAACGGTAATAATGCTGATGCCTTGATTAAGATGGCAAGATATATAAGAAAAGCGTTTAATGGGAAAGTTGTTGGTGTTACGGGAAGCTCAGGAAAATCAACAACTACTCAAATACTTTTGGATATATTTTCTTCAAAATATAAAACAGACTCCAATGTTCAGAGTAAGGCTAATACCACTTGGGGTATTGCTTGGAATATGACACGTTTTGATATAGAAGATGATTATTGGATTATTGAAACATCTCTCGGCGGCGGTATGAGCAGAAATTCTGCTTTAGTTAAGCCTGACTATGCTATTATCACAAGTGTAGCACCTGTTCATCTTACTCATGGCTTGACTTTAGAAGGAATTGCAGAAGAAAAAAGTAAGATTTTCCATGCAATGAAGGAAGGCAGCAAGGTTTTTGTTTACAGCGATATTTTGCATTTTGATATAATAAAGAAGGCTGCCGAATTTAAAAATCTTCAGCTTTATACTTTTGGGGAAAAAGATACTGATGATATAAGAATAATTACAGGTGACGAGAATAAATTTGTTATTGATGGCAAAACTTATTCTTTGGGCAATAAAAAATTCGGAAGGCATATTTTGCTGGATATGGCGGCGGCTCTTGGGGTAGCAAAATCAGAAAATTTTGACATAGATGATGCCATTGTTGTATTACATGATTTTAAAGCTCTTGAGGGCAGAGGGGAAGAATTTGACGTTATTTTGCCAAACAATAAAACTATTCATGTTACCGATGAAGCCTATAACGCAAATCCGTTGTCAATGTCTGTTGCAATTACTGCTTTTGGTGAAAAGTATAAAGATAAAAATAAAGTTTTAATTCTTGGGGATATGGCTGAGTGCGGTGAAGACTCGGAAAGATATCATAAAGAATTATCTGTTCCGATTGGTAAAATATCTCCAAAGAAGATTATTTTGTGCGGTAAAGAAATAAAACACCTGTATGAAGTAGTAAAAGATAAATATGAAACCAAACTTTATGAGAAAACGGAAGATTTATTATCAAATATCGAAAACGAATTAGATGATGATGATTATGTAATGTTGAAATCATCTCATTCCGGTAATTTGTATAAAGTTGTTGAAAATTTTAAAAAATAATTTAATAAAAAAAAAGAGGTCATTAGACCTCTTTTTTTTATTATGTATGAGCCGTACTCTTTAAGTGGAGTTCTCTTAGCTGTTGTAAGGAAGCTTCACCCGGCGCATCACTCATCAAGCATTTAGCCCCTGAATTTTTAGGGAATGCAATAACGTCACGGATAGATTCTGTTCTGCATAAAAGTGCAACAAGTCTGTCCAAACCGATAGCCAAGCCGGCATGAGGCGGTGTACCATATTGTAAAGCATTAACCATAAATCCGAATTTTTCTTCGGCTTCTTCCTGAGTTAAACCTAGTGCCTTGAATATTTCAGACTGAACTTCTGACGAGTGTATTCTGACTGAACCGCCGCCTAATTCTGTTCCGTTATAAACGATATCGTATGCAATAGATTTGACGTGACCTAAATCTCCGGCTTTCAACTTATCCAAATCTTCAATACAAGGAGATGTGAACGGGTGATGCATAGCCATAAATCTGTTTTCTTCATCACTCCATTCAAACATTGGAAAGTCTACAACCCACAAAAGATTGTGTTTGTTTTCATCGATTAAGTTTAATGACTTACCAAAGTGAAGTCTTAATCTGCCCATAATATCGTATACCAATTTTGGCTTATCAGCAACGAAGAAGATTATATCACCTGCCTGAGCCTGAGCGCGTTCCTGAATAGCTTTTGCCTGTTCTTCGGTTACGAATTTTAATACAGGAGATTTTGCCGTACCGTCTTCTAAGTATATAATATTAGCCAGAGCTTTAGCTCCGAAGGATACTGCAAGTTTTGTTATATCATCAATATCTTTTCTTGAATATTTAGCTCCGCCCGGAATTCTGATACCACGAACGATACCACCATTTAATAAGGTGTTCTTAACAATATCAAAATTAGATTGAAGAATAATATCACCAATATCAAATAACTCCAATCCAAAACGTGTATCAGGTTTGTCAGAACCGAATCTGTCCATAGCTTCCTGCCATGTAATACGTGTAAATGGCGGATTTACTTCAACTCCTGCTGCTTTAAAAGTTGCCTTAATTAAACCTTCAACAGTTTTAATTACGTCGTCTTGTTCAACAAAAGACATTTCCAAGTCAATCTGAGTAAATTCAGGTTGTCTGTCTGCACGTAAATCTTCATCACGGAAGCATTTCGCAATTTGATAATATCTTTCAATGCCGCCAACCATTAATAATTGTTTGAAGATTTGAGGTGATTGCGGTAATGCATAAAATTTACCTTCTTGAACTCTTGATGGAACCAAATAATCTCTTGCACCTTCCGGAGTTGTTTTAATTAATATAGGAGTTTCAACCTCCATAAAATCTTCACTGTTTAAATAGCTTCTTGCAGCCTGACAAATATCATGACGGAGTTTTAAGTTTTTCAGCATACTTTCGCGTCTGATATCAAGATATCTGTATTTTAATCTGACATCTTCAGATACATTTTCATCATCCAGTACAAATGGTAAAACTTTAGATGTTGAAAGTATTTCAATACTTTCAGGATACATTTCTACCTGACCGGTAGGGTATTTTTCATTATAAGTTTCTTCAGGTCTGCGGGTAACTTTACCTTTTACCGTAATAACATATTCAGAACGAACTTTTTCCATAACTTTATGTACCTCAGGGTTAATTTGAGGGTTTGTTACAATTTGGAAAAATCCGCTTCTGTCTCTTAATTCAACAAATAATATACCGCCTAAATCACGAATGGTTGATGCCCAGCCTGATAATGTGATTTCTTCACCAACATTATTGAGGTTAAGTTCACCGCAATTATGCGATTTCATTCTCGTTCTTATCATTTCTTATTCCTCTTATACTAAAATGTCTGTTTTTATTGTAACAAAAACATGTAAAAGTGAACATTTTTTTGTATGTTTATGAAAATTGTTAACGAGATTTTAATTATATACAATATGATACAAATTACCCTCTACCTTCGGGAGAGGGTAATTTTTCTTAATGAGCGTTAGCGAATTTAGAAAAATGGGTGAGGTGTCAAACTTCAATCATCTAAAGGATTAACCCCTCACCCGTATTGCTAAACTCAACTTCGTTTCGTTAATCAATTTTTCCTTCTCCCGATGGGAGATGGGGATATTACATTTTTAATTTGCAACTCTCACCTGAATTTTTAAATTTTCATTAATTGAAAATAAAAAGTTCTTTAAGTTATATCTTAAAGAACTTTTTATAATTTATAATAAGAATATATTATTCTACAAAGGTTTCTTACCTGCTTTATCTGAGGTTCTTATTATATTAGTTAATAAGAAAATATGTTTGCCGTCAGAAGTTGTTGCAGGTGAATACTTGTAGTGTTCATAGTAACCTTTTTCGCCTTTAGCCTTAGGTTTTACATGAACTCTTGATATATTACCGTTCTTATCGTATACATAATATCTGGTTTCTGCCATATTGGTAATTTTGGCTGAGGTTTGTCTGCCTCTGAAAGATTTATTTCTTACTTTAGTAATATTTTTACTGCTGTCGGTAAAGATGTCTTTTACTTTTGCCCAAAAACCTTCAGGCTCCATAGTATTAAAGGTTCTTGTTTTTGTAATAGTTTTAACAGGACCTAATTTGAAGAAATCCAGCCATAATCTTGGTCTTATTTTTGTTGATGATTTTTTATACATCTGTGATACTTCATCAAAATCTTTCGATAAGATATCTCCGCCTTTATAGCTTACATAGCCCTTAGTTTCGCCGTGTTTGCCAAGCCTAAACAGAACTCTGTGCATAGGTGAAGCATCTTCACGACGGAAATTAATAACTTCACGTCTGTTTTTGGACGGTGTACTTTCAAGCTGAATTACTGTATCATTTTTCTTAGGAATGATTTTAAATTCTCTGATTTTACCGCTTTCCATTTCAACTTTTATTACGTTCTTGTCTATGGTAACTCCACTTACACTGCCGTATCTTGACATATACTCCTGAAGTTGACCTGCGATTTTTTTATGAGCTTTGGCTGTCGATAATCTTCCGCCAAACCAAGTTTTAACAGTCTTACCTAACCATCCTTTTCTGCCGAAAAAGAAAAGTCCGCCCAATCCTGCTGCTGTCGTAAGCAGAGGTGCTAATACTCCACCGCCTTGTTTTTGTTGTTTTGGTTGAGTTTGTGTTACTTCAAACGAATCACGTTTTACCGGTTGAGGTGCCGGTGTTGAATTTAAAATATCCTCAACTTTCGTAGGGGGTTCTTTCTTAATCGGAGGGTTTGCTAATAAACTTGTTCCGAATGATGGAATAAATGACATGATATTCTTCTAACCTTTCTTCACTACACCAATTATAATAAAAACCGATTTACGAAAAACTTGCCATGTTATTCAAATATTCAAATGAAATTTTTACAAAACTTAAAATTAATAACTCATTGTTGGCATAAATTGTTGAGTACTCATATCATTAGGATCATAATATTTAGGGAATGAGTCATAATTCATAGGCATATCGCTTCTGTCAAAAGTTTGAGTATTCGCTTCAGAGTCGGAACTCATTTTCTTAATAATTTTTTTGGCAGGTCTTGTGTCAGCCACATCTAATTCAATAGCATCTTCATCAGATTTTACCGTGCTTTCTGATGATTGTTTTGAATTATGTTTAAACCTGCTTCTGTCGGGTAAACTGTACTGAAATCTCGCATCATTCGGTCTTGCAAAAGAACGAACAGATTCTGTAGAATAAACATTTTCGTCGTCTGCCAATACCGGTAATGCACAAGTTAATATTGCCATAGCTATTATTAATTTTTTCATATCAAGTCCCTATCTTTACTATATTATATAAGGATAATAACACGGTTTTTCGTAACTGTCAAAATCTTTTATTTACTTGCGTTCGTATCAAGATTTTTTGTATTTATTTTTGCTTTTTCATATCTCTTTCTTGTAAAATAATTTGTTATACCGGATACGAAAAATCCCATTACACCTATTGAAAATACAAATGGCAGCCCGGATATTAAACATTTTTGTTTAACTAACGATTTATATTCTTTTTGCACAGACGTTTTTTTACTTTTAGATAATTTATATGCCAAATCTTCAAGTTCATTAAAGTCCGGTGTTTTTAAATTTTTATCTATTAAATCCTTACATTTGCCAAGTTTATATAAAAGTTTTTTCAACCCATTTTCAACAAGTTCGCTGCCGGTGATAACATACAATCCAACAATAGGAAATCTTGTTGCTGTTTCTTTTAAATTTTCTTTGCCTCTGTCTGCCGATGCCCCAAAATATCCGCATCCGCCAACCAGAACGCAAGTCGTTAACTGCCCTTTACTCATAACAAGTTTCCCGTTTTCGCTGTTAAAATCCATACAAAAATACTTGTTAACAAAATTCTTAATTTTAGGATATTTGCCGAATAATTTTGTTCCCGGAGCAACGATTAATTTTGAAATTTCCTGTAATATTTTTGAGTTTTTCCCTTTTGTACCAATTAATGCCGCTAAACCTAAGCACAAAGAGTAACATGCAGCCGCAAACCCGATATGTCTTTTGGCACTTCTTCTTACTTTTTCCTGTTGAATTTTATTTTCTTGATTTTTTTCCAGTGATGCAATATTTTTAAAATCACTTTTTTTAAAGATTTTAAGTGTAAGCAAGTTTTTTATGTAATTAAGTGAATATTCAGTCAGAGGAATTATCATTGCGGTAAGAGCAATAGCTGCCTTTACAGGTAAAATTTGTTTATTATCTTCTTTTAATTGTTTATTATCAATAGCTTTGTCAAGCAGCTCAGAACCTTTAATGCTGACGCTATCTTTTAAATTTTGAGGTAAATTCTTAGAAAATATTTTTCGTGAAACATGCTCTCCAATCAGCCCCGGAGTAAAGTATATCAGACTTTCTTCACTGCCTTCCAAAAATATATTTTCAGATAAATCGGCAATACTTCTTGAAAATGTTGCCTTAGGTATCATGCAAACGGAAAAATCCTGTATAAATCTGGTTGTGGAAAGCCCTGACGGTTGTTCCTTGTGTCGTATAAATTTAGCAACAGGTTTTAGATATTTCGGTAAAATGTTTATTAATATTTTATTTTGCATAATTCAATTCCTCTTTTTTAAATTTGTTTCCGGTTAATTTACCTCAAAAGAGTTTTGTGAAATTATGCACATAAAATTGATGGCAGACAAAACCCTTTCAAGGTTTTAACTACCCTGTAAAATTTAAAACTTGTAGCATAAATTCGGGTAGTTATACTTACCCGAGCCACCAATTGTTAAGTTTTAAATTTAATGTATTCATCATAATTTTACTACCAACGTAATATTAAACTAACCAGAAATATTTGTCAAGTCCAACAATAAAAATAATTATATTCAATGTTAAGTAAGATTATTAAAAATTCCCCCATTAGTAATGTTGAATACTTCTCTTAATTAACGGGCGACGAGGCTCGTGTATCGGATTATTGGCGGTTCACAAGTTTTCATTCACTACATTTTGCTTACGCAAAATTGACGTTCATTACAACTTGTTCACCGAGACGAGTTTCGTTCGCTTAAATCCATTAAATTGTTGCAGAAAAAGTTTGCTCATATGTCCTGCGAACAGCTTGACGTTTTCGCAAACTTTTTATCGTTAAGCTTATTGCTCACTTCACTCTTGCCAAAATCCTCAATGTAAAATAACAGTCGGTTTGAGAAGAAAGAACAGAGATTTTGAGAATTATTTTGGTGCAAAAAATTGCACCCTACAAGCTATTAAATTTTTGGTGGGTACGTACTCTTAGATTATTAGCTAAACTCCAAGTATAATGGAGCTTTACCCACCCTACCGGCTGAAGTCTGTCCTACTGGCTATTTCTCAAGTGTAATTTTGTATTTTTGAAACAATAAAGCAATTTTTGATAAGAAAAATACTTTATATAAATATACTAAAATTTTTGAGGATAATAATATGAGCGATGGAACTTTTAAAATAGGTACTACGACATTTTTTGAAGGAGATGTAAAACATTATCAACCTATTATTGATAATGGTAAAACCAAATGGCATATAACTTTAAACGACAATACGTCACTATTTTTAGATGATAAAGCTGGTGGGCAGATTATGTTTGGTAGAAATACAGAAACTGGACAAAGAGCTGTACAATTCTCTGGGGTTAATGGTATGGATGTATTTCAACAAGGGGCCAATTTTGATTTAAGTGCTTGTGATAATTACACCTTAGAATTAAAAGATGGAAATGCTGCAAAGGTAAACATACACAACCAAATTGGTTCAAAAAAGGATGGTAAAATATTATCTAAAGATGCAAATGACATAATTTCTAAAGATAATGATGTTTATGGAATTTGGGAACACGATACTCAATTAAGCAAAATACGATCATTTAATAGTGAAACTTCTTCTAGGAAAATAGGAATAGAAAGTTTGTATATGTCTGAGGAAGACTTTGATAAATTAGTTTCAGAAGGAAAAATTGACCCAAACAATTTTGTTACAAATTAGCAGGTGGTGCAATTATTTGCACCGATTTTCTATTAATGGAAAGTAGCTGACCGGTGTGAGTAAATAATGAGTAAAAGTGAGTAAATCGGTTTTTTCGCTAAAGTTGCACTTCCGACCTCTAAAACCCCTATAAATAGCGGACTTTATAAAATAAAACCATCAAATTTTATGAACCGCACCAACTCGATAAATACACTCGTGTCTTGCTCGCTCGCATTTAACGGCAATTCCGCGTTTTGTTTTCAGCAATTTCATTGCTTCCAAACTGTACCACGACATGCAGTTTGATTAATATAAACAGTAAGTGTACATTCACATGCAGGTTGATAATAATTATCAGTACTAATGATTATTTTCATGGGGCAGGTGGTGGAAAACGAACCCGCTAATGTGGATTATGATTAATCGAAAAACTTTGTTTTTCAAAAAATATTTTTTACATTAACACATTAACTCTGTTTTAATCACATTTCAAGTCCCTGAACATCTTCTTAATATCTTTTAATAATAATTATGCAAAAGGAAGTTTGGCAAACACTCGCTATATTTGAGGCTGATTTTTGAAAAATTTGAGAGCTGAAAACTATTGATTTTTCGTTCAAATTTTGCATAATTATTACGAAGAAATGTTACAAATTAAGTAAGTATGTTTATAGTATAATCAACTCATGCAACAGTATTATGATAAAGGGGACATACAGTTATATTTAGGCGATTGCATTGAGATTTTGGAGAAGGCTGCTCCGGAATCTGTTGACATGATTTTTGCGGATCCTCCTTATATGTTGTCTAATGGCGGAATATCTTGCCAAGCAGGTAAAGTTGTCTGCGTTAATAAAGGTAAATGGGATGAAAGCAAAGGTTTAGACGAAGATTTTGCATTTCATCAAAAATGGATTAATGCTTGTCGTAGAGTTCTTAAACCAAACGGAACAATTTGGATTTCAGGGACTTATCATTCAATTTATGCTTGTGGTTTTGCTTTGCAAAAAGCAGGATTTAAAATACTAAACGATATTTGTTGGTTTAAGCCAAATGCTTCACCAAATATGAGTTGCAGATATTTTACAGCAAGTCATGAAACATTACTTTGGGCAAGAAAAGACCCAAAAGGCAAACATACATTTAATTATGATGCTATGAAAAATGGAGATTGGGGAGATGATGCGATTAAGAAACCAAACAAGCAAATGCGTTCGGTTTGGCAGATTGATACTCCTAAATCTTACGAAAAAACTTTCGGTAAACATCCAACACAAAAACCTTTAGAATTGTTAAGGCGAATAATCCTTGCCTCAACGAATAAAGGAGATTTGATTTTAGATCCGTTTACAGGTAGTTCAACAACTGGTATAATGGCATTAAAGTTAGGGCGAAAATTCATCGGTATAGACTTGGAGAAAGAATATTTAGACCTTTCTATTAAAAGGTTTGAGCAGGAATTTGTAGATAAGGAACTTGAATGGCAGTAGTTTTAGAAAAAGCGGATTGCGAGCAGAGGGCGGAACGAAGTGTAGTCCCGTTTATTGCGAGCAACCAAGCAAAACAAGAAACATACCCGATAGTCAAGTGGGTTGGCGGCAAGCGTCAGCTTATGTTTGAGTTGCTAAAAAACATGCCGGAAAACTACAATAGATATTTTGAGCCTTTTATAGGCGGCGGTGCGTTATTCTTTTATTTACAACCTGATAATGCATATATCTCTGATATGAATGAAGAGCTAATAAACCTGTATCAAGTCGTAAGAGATAATGTTGATGAACTTGTTGCAGACTTGCAAAAACACGATATTTCCAAAGAGTATTTTATGGAAATCAGAAACATTGACCGTACTGAAGAATATGAAAGCTGGTCTGATGTTCAAAAGGCAAGCCGTTTTATCTATTTAAACAGAACGTGTTTCAACGGAATGTATCGTGTAAATTCTAAAGGTGAATTTAATGTTCCTTTCGGTCATTATAAAAATCCGAGAATTTTAGATGAAAACAATTTAATAAATTGCTCAAATCTGTTACAGCGAACTGAAATTAAACATGCAGATTTTTCAGAGATTTTGAAAAAAGTTAAAAAAGGTGACTTCGTATATTTTGATCCGCCGTATGTACCGTTGAGTGAAACATCTAGCTTTACGTCATATACAAAAGACGGATTTGACATTGATATGCAATTTAAACTCAGAGACGTTTGTGATGAATTGGATTCAATGGGGGTAAAATTCTTGCTTTCAAATTCTGATACAAAATTGGTCAATGAACTATACGAAAATTACAATATAAAGAAAGTATTTGCATCTCGTCAGATAAATGCGAACGCAGACGGCAGAGGTAAAATTACAGAAGTTTTGGTGAGGAACTATTAATGAAGAGAAATTTTAAGGAATGGCTATCAACTTTTAGACCTTGTATTTCAGACTATTGCTACTATGTAGATTTTGACAAAGTAAACAGTAATGTTGATAGTATTAAGGTGGAGTTAAATATTTTGAACACCTTAGTTGGCTCTAAAAATATTGAAAAAGATTTTGAAAATGTTATTACAAAATACCCTGAAACTCTGAAATGCATTCCTTTATTATTGGCAGTTAGAGCAAAAGAAATTTCTGTTACAGATGCAG
>Ga0247611_10007429_pt1 | contig 13780 bp, 9 predicted proteins | sample 177DNAGHGhighgp2_FD_192422 | JGI IMG/M metagenome (GOLD analysis project Ga0247611, IMG submission 192422) | Sheep rumen microbial communities from Palmerston North, Manawatu-Wanganui, New Zealand - 1770 DNA GHGhigh gp2 | ecosystem: Host-associated > Mammals > Digestive system > Stomach > Rumen ...
GGGAATGAGCCCTGAGGAAGTATCCGGAATGGGCGCAGGCATCATGCTCTCAAATACTTATCACCTCTGGCTCAGACCGGGAAGTGACATCGTTGCAAAGGCCGGCGGTCTTCATAAATTCATGAACTGGCCCGGTGCCATCCTTACTGACTCAGGCGGATTCCAGGTGTTCTCACTTTCGAAGCCCAAGGATATTAAAGAAGACGGCGTTAAGTTCAGTTCACACATCGACGGAAGAAAGCTGTTCTTAACTCCTGAGATCTCCATGCAGGTCCAGAACGACCTGGGCGCTGATATCATCATGGCATTCGATGAATGCTGCCCCTACCCTTCCGAACACGCTTATGCTGACAGATCCCAGGCAAGGACCACAAGATGGCTTGAGCGCTGCATCGAAGCTCATAAGAGACCTGACGAACAGGCTCTTTTCGGAATCATCCAGGGATCGATGTATCCTGATCTCCGTAAAAAGAGCGCAGAAGCAATTACATCTTTCGATCTTCCCGGATTTGCGATCGGAGGCATCTCTGTCGGCGAACCGAAGAATCTCTTTATTGACATGATCGACTGCACTGTACCGCTCATGCCTGAGGATAAACCTCGTTATCTCATGGGTGTCGGCACTCCCGATTATCTCATCGAAGGTTCCTGCAGAGGCGTTGATATGTTCGACTGTGTCCTTCCCACAAGAATGGGCAGACACGGAACCATCCTTACTGATTACGGCAAGAAGATCATCCGAGACAAGAAGTTTGCTGAAGACTTCGGTCCCATGGATCCTGACTGCAACTGCTATGCATGCACGAATTTCTCTGCAGCTTATGTAAGACATCTCATTAAGGCTAACGAGATGTTCGGCTTAAGACTCTGCACATATCACAACATCTACTTCCTGCTCGTGCTCATGGAACGCATCCGCCAGGCAATTGCAGAAGACAGATTAGGAGATTTCAGAAAAGAATTCTATGAGAGATTAGGTTGATATGAAGCCTGAGATCTATGCACAGAATAACCCTTCTCTGACAGAACGTGAGATCAAACACCGTGATCTCGCCAGAGAGATCTGTGCTGAAGGAATCGTTCTTCTCGAAAACAACGGAGTCCTCCCTCTTACTGCAAAGAAGGCAGCTCTATATGGCGCGGGCGCAAGGCATACGGTTTTCGGAGGCACGGGATCAGGCGAAAACAACCCCAGATACAACGTCAATATCGAAGAAGGCCTGAAGAACGCAAACATCGAAATCACCAGCAAAGCCTGGCTCGATGAATTCGATATTCTCTATGAAAGAGAACTTTCGCTTTATAAGAAGAACTTAAAGAAAGCCATGCGCAAGGTTCCTCTTATGCAGCACATGGATTATGCGGCAGATAATCCGTTCTATCTTCCATCCGGAAGACCGGTTACCAAAGATGACAGCACCGGCACAGATGTTGCAGTTTATGTTCTTGCAAGGCAGGCCGGTGAAGGCGCTGACAGAAAAGATATTCCGGGCGATTACTATGCAACTGAAGATGAGATAAAGCTCATGCGGTCCATTACGCAGAACTATAAGGATACGATCCTCGTTCTTAACGTCGGAGCTGTAATTGACCTCTCATTTCTTGATGATATCAGTTTCTCGGCTGTCGTCCTTCTTATGCAGGGCGGCATGGAATCGGGAAATGCTCTTGCAGATATCCTGACAGGAAAAGTCAATCCGTCAGGAAGACTTGCAGACACATGGGGCTATAAATATGAAGACTATCCTTCCTCTGATACCTTCTCGGAAAGAAACCCCGAAATGCACCAGGAAGACTACCGTGAGGGCATCTTTGTCGGTTACAGATGGTTCGATAAAAAAGGCATTAAGCCGAGATATAAGTTTGGTTACGGATTAAGCTATACCTCTTTTGAGACTGAAGCAGATTATTGTGCCAACCGCGGCACGAAGATCTCCATTAACGTACGTGTTACCAATACAGGTAATATGGCAGGCAAAGAAGTCTCTATGCTCTATTTATCCTGCCCTGAAAACAGGATCATAAGAGAGAAACGCAGTCTTGCCGCGTTTTCCAAGACAATGCTTTTGGAACCCGGCAAAAAGGATTATTTTACACTCAGTTTTGATCTTAAATACTTTGCAGCTTTTGACAACGACAACCACCGGTTCATTCTGGAGAAGGGTGAATATCTCGTCTATCTGAACGACACACCGTTACTTGTGCTTGAACTTGATGAGGACGCCGTTACCGAGAAGACCGATCCGATATCTCTTTCTGACCGTAAGATCGATTACATCATTCACGATAAAAGCGAAAGAGATATTCCCTCAGATATCAGGCACTGCAAGCTCAAGGCTTCTGAGATCAGCTGCATTACACATAATTATGCGGTTCCCGGATTTGAGAAGACCGCGGAAATAGACCTGGTCGTATCAGGCCTCACACATAAGGATATGAGCAAACTCCTGGTCGGAAGGACTTATCTCGGGCCCTTCAGGCACAGGGTTTTCGGAGCCGTCGGATATACAACATCCAAACTGTTCCATAAAGGGATCGATGCAATGCCTATGGCTGACGGTCCTCAGGGACTTAACCTGACTCAAATATCGGCTAAGCCCAGGCACAACCTATTCGCTATTCCGACTCTGCCCGAAGCCTTAAGACATGTACATAAGATCTCAAAGCTCGGCGCAGCTTCAGATAAAGCCAAAAATCAGGAGCTGTTCTATCAATACTGCACATCATGGCCCTCTGAGACCGTAGTTGCACAGACCTGGAGTGTTTACCACGCCAGATTATTGGGAAATGCCGTTGCTAAGGAAATGCTTGAATACGGTGTAGTCTTCTGGCTAGCACCGGCATTAAATATCCACAGAAATCCTTTGTGCGGAAGGAACTACGAATACTATTCAGAAGACCCTGTACTTACCGGTATTATCGCTAGCCGCGTTATCAGGGGCGTTCACGAAGAATACGGCTGTTACCCGACAATTAAACATTTCGCGGCCAACAATCTTGAGACCAAAAGAAATGTATCATCTTCCAATCTTGATGAGAGAACGCTGCGTGAGATCTATCTTCGAGCTTTCAGGATTGCCATAGAGACAGCTCATCCTGAGGCAGTAATGTGCAGTTACAATAAGATAAACGGCATCTACACTGCCCTTAACTACGATCTTCAGACAAAGATACTTCGTAATGAATGGGGCTTTGACGGTATAGTTATGACCGACTGGTTCGCGACAGGACATCATGAGAGTCTGGATGAACTTTGCTGCAAAGCAGGAACTGATCTAATAATGCCCGGGCTCCCTCATATTCCCTGGAAGATAATGAGAGCCTGCAAAAAGGGCTTGATCTCAAAAGATGACATCGAGAGATCTGCAAGAAGGATAATCAAACTCTCGTTAATGAGTCACCTTAACCGCTCTAATCGTTGAGCTTAAGCGTTACGGCGGACAGATTTCCGCACTTCAGCTGGCACTGATCCGATATCCTTCTGATAAGCATATTCATCCACTCATTGCAGGATGAAGATACAAGGGCATCGGCAAGGATTCCTTCATCTGTCAGGTGCTTATAGAAATTAGAAGTTGCACAGACAATGCTGTCGCCTACATTAAGGCCGAAGAAGCCGTTTGGCAGAACATGTATCTGACCGTCCTTTATTATCTTCGCGAAAACGCCGCCCCTTCTGTAACACTCAACGCCGTTCTTAAGCACGCGGAGGATAAGATATTCGGACTCTTCATCAAGACACTCATCGAATACAGAAGATAAGTATTCTATGCTCTTGCCGCCCTCTTCACTGTTCAATATCTCAGAGAATAAGAGAGCCTGGCTCTTAGGCGCGATCTTAAGATTGCTTCCGAAGAAAAGTGCGACAGTAAGATTAGGGACAAGTCTTAAGAAGACTTCATCCGAAAAATCAAGGGCATCTCCCCTGTGCTTAAATGTGTAATACTCTATCACACTATGCTCCTGCGCAGCTTTATTACTATTGCCGAGTAATTATCCTGTCTGGGATTCTTACTGGACTTAACGCCGTACTTGATCATCCTGGCGATCCCCGTGGCGTTCTGATCCGAATGTATATGGTTAAGGATGCGGTTCAAAGGCATGGAATCAGTAACACCGTCGGAACCTACGATAATAATATCATTATCACGCAGCTTCATAGGCCTCGATGTCATCTGGACATTGCATTTGAAGTTGCCGACAAAATCAGTAAGGCCCCTGGCTCTCGGATCCTTATAAGCATCAACCGTGTCGATACCGCCTTCGGAGAACTTCTTGATCATTACAGAGGCATAATTCTGCTTATTGTTCAAAAGCGTTGCGCGGTTATTGCGGATAAGGATGATGTTGCTGTCGCCCAAACTGTAGAAATTCAGAAGATCATCAAATATATGTACCATGACCAGTGTCGCACCGGCACTTAAGTGGAAGTCCTCATATACATGGTCGGAAATACCGGAGATTATCTTCGCGTTCTCAGCCTGGGCATCAAACTTCAAAGGAAAACTCTCTGCAAGAGAATCAGTAACATATTTAGATACGACTTCACCGTTTAAAAGTCCGCCCATTCCGTCGGAGCATGCTGCTACAAGGCCGGATTCTTCTATCTTATCCAAAGGTGAGATGTAGACGGAGTCTTCCTGGTTGCCTCTCTTTCCGCGTTCATGGAAATAAGCGACATCCGGCGTGAGATTAAGCTTGTCCTCATGCTTCTTGTTATAGATCGAGGTCTTGATAAGTGTATAAAGCGTTATAGCTGCAAATGAAACAAATGCAATGGCAAACAACACCAGTGCAACATAAAGAGCAAACAATGTATCTTCTGGCAGCAGATCAAAATCGTACATCGCCGGTTCTTAAACCTATCCTCTTAAACAGCTTATTTCCGAACTACTATTCTATTCTAACTCAATTTAATCAAGTTTCTTCACTGTTTTCTTCGGAAGGCTCTTCGTCTTCAGCCACATATCTGTCGATAAGACGTCCGGTATAGTAAGAAAGGCCGTACTGAACCCAGGCAATTACAAGAAACGAATACAGGAAGATGAAGATCCCCAAGGTCGTATAAGATGCAGACATCAAAAGTACAAACGGGATCAGGATATAGAAAAGAATGACAACTATACCAAGAGCCAGGCAATGACCGAATCTTATAAGAAGGAACAAAAGCGAGTTCTTATATATCTGCCCGAGTTTCAGATCGGTCGTTACCATCAGGTTATATGCAAAATTCTGGACAAGGATAAAAGCAACATAAAGCACACAGAAAACAGTACCTATTACGATGCCGAGATCCGTCTTCATATTGAGATAGAAGCTTACTGCAAGGATAAAGACCGCTGATAAGATTATACCGATGAACATCGATACCAAAGCCTTTTTCCAGTTTTCCTTAAGGCCAACCTTGAAACTGCCGAACAAAGATACGGAAGTTCCGTTCCTGATGTCCTTATAGACCTGTGCAAAACCGGTCTGGAAAGGTCCTATGCAGATAAGAAGACTTGCTGTGACCGAGATAACGAAAAACACTATAAACAGTGATAACAGCTGATATGACACCACTTCTGTCCCGGCATCGGCCGTAATCGAGATGAACTTATTCAAGTTAAATGCGGATACAATACCCGGCATAAAGACTATTGAAAATCCGAATGCTATTGCGAGTGAAGGAATATTGAACAGAAGGAACAGAACATTTACTCCCATGAGCCTTACTAAATGATTCCATCCTGAAATAAAGAAATGAGCAAAAGGTCCTTTTGCTCTTTCCTCCGATATATTGTTGTTCTCTTTAAAATCCTGAGCCATTATTCGGTTAATTTCCCAACACTATCCTCAAAAGCCTTAAGGTGTTCTAAAGCTCTGTCGGCAAGTGCATTATTCTTGTCTTTTTTCGCTGTCTTGCCCTTAAATCTGCCTTCGATGGGGCTTACGATACCGAAGTTAGCATTCATTGGCTGGAACTTCTTAATATGAGGATCTGAGACATAAAGAGCCATAGAACCTATTACCGTGCAGGCATCCGGTTCGTATGAAGGCTCGATCCCAAGTGCTCTCTGGGCAGCATAGAAACCTGCCATGAAGCCGGATGCAGTTGATTCGATATAACCTTCAACACCCGTTATCTGTCCTGCAAAGAATATGTCAGGCTTAGCTCTCAGGCTGTAATGCGAAGAAAGATACAAAGGCGAATTAAGGAATGTATTGCGGTGCATAACACCGTATCTTGTGTATTCAGCATTCTCAAGACCGGGTATCATTCCAAATACACGCTTTTGTTCAGGCCACTTAAGTCTTGTCTGGAACCCGACAAGGTTATACATCGTCTTAGCCCTGTCATCCTGTCTTAACTGGAGATTTGCATATGGTTCCTTGCCGGTGGCTGGATCTATTAGTCCTACACCCTTCAAAGGTCCGAATCTCATGGTATCAACGCCTCTTTGCGCCATAACCTCTATAGGCATGCAGCCTTCGAAAACGATCTCTCTGTCGAAGTTCTTGACCTCTGCCCTCTCGGCATTTACGAGTTCTTCCCTGAATGCAAGGTACTGCTCTTTTGTCATAGGACAGTTGATGTAATCGTCTCCGCCCTTGCCGTATCTTGAAGCCCTGAAAGCTTTGGTCATGTCGATAGAATCTCCGGTTACGATAGGCGCTGCACTGTCAAAGAAATGAAGGCCTGATGTATCTCCCGTTACACGTAATATGTCTTCGAAAAGCTCACCTTCGGTAAGAGGCCCTGTAGCAACTATTACGATCCCTTCTTCAGGTATCTTCGTTACTTCTCCCGGAATGACTTCGATAAGCGGATTATTCCTGATAGATTCAGTTATATATCCGGAGAATTCATCTCTGTCCACAGCAAGAGCACCGCCTGCAGGGATAGCGCTCTTATCAGCTGCTTCCATGATAAGAGAGCCTAAATGCCTCAGTTCTTCCTTAAGAAGTCCTATCGCATTCTCTCTTGCTGCAGCCCTTAATGAGTTGCTGCATACAAGTTCTGCGAAATTCTCCGAATGATGTGCAGGGCTGTATTTAACAGGCTTCATCTCATAAAGCTTTACATGTACGCCTGCACGCGCGCAGATATTGGCGGCCTCAGAGCCGGCCAAACCTGCACCGATTATAGTAACAACAGCATCATTCTTCATCTTCATTCTTCTTATCTGAAGATTTTCTGCTCTTTCTGGCGTTGGTAGGACAATCCTTGTTAGAGCATCTGGGATAAGCCTTCTTGCCGAAATGCTTGAGGATCATGTAACTTCCACATTCAGGACAGAACTTGCCTTCGATTGGAAGATCCCAGGAGATAAAATCACAATTCGGATCAGAACCCTGCTTATCACATGTATAGAATGACTTATTTCTGTACTTCTTTGATTTATGAACAAGAAGTCCGGAACCGCACTTGGGACATACGCCCTTTGCGTAGACTACGATGTTCTTTGTGTAATTACACTCAGGGAAGTTGGAACAGGCAATGAACTTACCGTATCTGCCTTCCTTATAAACGAGTTCGGCACCGCACTGCGGGCAGACCTCACCGGTCTTCTCGGGCTCAAATGTGATCTTGTCGATAGATTCCTGAGCCGCCTTGATCTGTGAATTAAACTCAGGATAGAAGCTGTTAAGTACTTCTTCCCATTCTTCCTTACCTTCTTCAACCTCATCGAGCTTTGTCTCCATGTCGGCCGTAAATGAAAGGTCGACGATCTCGCTGAAGTTCTCAGAGAGCATATTTGTTACGATCTTTCCGAGATCCGTGATCTGGAGAAGTCTTCCGTTCTTCTCAATATACTTACGGTCAAGGATCGTAGAGATCGTAGGCGCATATGTGGAAGGTCTTCCGATTCCGTATTCTTCCAAAGCCTTGATAAGCGTAGCTTCAGTATAATGCGGCGGAGGTGTTGTGAACTTCTGCAATGACTTAAGATCTAAGAGTTCAAGCTTCATGCCGTCTTCAAGAGGCGGGATTATAGCCTTGCCGTCAGAATCGTCACTCTTGTTCTGATCTTCGGCGATATCATCATAAAGAACGAGGAAGCCCTTGAAAGTAACAGTCTCACCTGTTGCTCTGAATACTCTGTTGTTGCATGTAGCCTGGCAAGTAACAGTATCAAGCTTGCAGGAAGCCATCTGTGTTGCAAGGAATCTGTCCCAGATGAGCTGATAAAGCTTATACTGGTCGTTTGTAAGCGAAGACCTGATGTCTTTGGGATCAAGGTCGAAATGTGTAGGCCTTATAGCTTCGTGAGCATCCTGTGCAGAATTCTTGTTCTTGTACTGTCTCTTATAAGGAGCACAGTATTCCTTACCGAATCTCTGCTTGATAAGCTCTGCAGCGGCTGCAACAGCTTCTTCGGAGATACGTACAGAGTCTGTTCTGATATAGGATACGAGAGCTGTCTGGCCCTGTCCTGCGATCTCAACACCTTCATAGAGCTGCTGGGCAATGGACATTGTCTTCTTAGATGAGAAGCCGAGTCTCTTTGAAGCTTCCTGCTGCAAAGTAGATGTGGTAAACGGAGGATAAGGATTCCTCTCCTTCTTGCCCTTCTTTACTGAATCTACGACCAGCGGACCGCTGCCTACGGCATCTGATACTTCCTTTGCATCCTCAAGACACTTGAGGTCATCCTTCTTAACCTTATCGCCGTCAGCAATGCCATAATAACTCAATAAGAACTTATCAGAATTCTTTCCGGGTGTTACAAGAGCCTTGATGAGCCAGTATTCTTCAGGCTTAAAAGCATCGATCTCTGCATCACGGTCCATTACGATCTTGGTTGCCACAGACTGAACACGTCCTGCTGATAAGCCTTTTCTTATCTTCTTCCAGAGAAGCGGACTTAATTCATATCCGACCAATCTGTCAAGAATCCTTCTTGCCTGCTGCGCATTGGCAAGATTCATATTGATGGGCCTGGGATTCTTAATGGCTTCCTGAACAGCGGTCTTGGTGATCTCATTAAATGTGATCCTGCACTTTGAATCAGGATCGATCTTAAGGACCTTTGCCAAATGCCATGCAATAGCTTCACCCTCGCGGTCAGGGTCCGTTGCGAGGAGTATCTCATCGCAATCGGCAGCTAAGAGCTTTAAGTCTCTTACCACTTTCTCCTTTCCCTTCATGGTTATGTATAAAGGTCTGAAGTTATTCTTAACATCAACACCGAGATTCCCGGAAGGAAGATCTCTTATATGGCCTAAAGATGCGGAAATGATATAATCGCTTCCAAGGTATCTGCCAATGGTCTTTGACTTGGCAGGAGACTCAACAATGACTAATTTCTTGCTCATAAGTACCCCTCTATATTTTTAATTAAAAATATATCATCATTATACAAATGTCAACGAGTACTTACCCTTCTCACGGCAAACTGTCCCATTAAGCTCAAGCTCGGTCAAAAGTATCGAGATCTTATAAAACGGAAGCATTGTAACGGTACAGAGTTCATCAGCGCAAAGAGGCTTTAAAGTAAGCGCGTCTGTAATTATAGTCTTCCAATTGTCGTCTGTCAGCGTCTCGGGTTTTGTTCTCGACAGTTCTCTTAACGCTTCGATATCAACGCTGTCCGCGAAATCATCCTTTTCATCAGAAAACTTGAGTTCTGCAGGACACCCCATCCCCATTCTTTTAAACATTAAAGCCCTGGTTATGCTGTCAATAACGCACTCAGGACCAAGAAGAACGTTCCCGCCGTCTTCAAGGAGCTTTAATCCGCCCTTGGCGTTCTCGTAGTAGATATTATTCGGAAGCACAAAGACCTCTTTGCCCTGATTGGCGGCAAAAGAAGCCGTATGAAGAGTCCCTGAACATATCCCGGCTTCCATTATCAGAGTCGAATCCGATAATCCTGCGATCAGCCTGTTGCGCGAAGGAAAATACTGCCTGAGAGGCATCTGCCCCGGCGGCATCTCCGAGATCAAAAGACCGTTAGTTCTGATAAGATCGTATATATCCTTATTTGCAGGCGGATAAATGTTATCAACACCGCCTGCAAGCACCGCGATCGTACCGCCCATGGTATTGACTGATGAGATATGCGCCTGCCTGTCAACTCCGGAGGCCATTCCGGAAACTATCGTTATTCCTTTATTTCCTAATTCCCTGCATAACTGTTCGGTTGCATAAAGAGCATATTTACTCGGATTCCTGGAACCTACAACGGCAACTGCGCCCTGATAAGTCATCTGCTCGATCAATCTGTTGTTGCCGCGTGTGTAAAACACCTGCGGCATTCCGCTTTGAACTTTCCAGTTATACGGATAATCGTCATCCAGAGATGAATGGACGCCAATATCATATTCTGAAGCGATCTTATTGTATTTTCCTACGATCTTTTCGATATCACCGTATGAATCAAGGAGCTTCTTTATCTTATGAACCGTATCATTCCTTAGTTTGATCTCGCCTTTAGCGATCAGATTTAAGATATCCCTGTCAGAAATATCCCTGTATGTCCGGATTGCTTTATTGTCTATAAGGTCTCGAAAAGTCCTGTAATTGATATCAGTATTGAGCATTACCGCTGAATAGAAAAGATCCTGTCGAGTATTAAGACAGTCTATATATCCCATATCAGAAACCTCTCTTTCTGTATTGAACCGCTTCTGCGATATCATCTTCCGAGATATCTTCCGCGCCTTTGATATCGGCAATCGTTCTTGCCACTCTTAAGATCCTGGTAAATCCCCTGGCAGAGAAAAATCCTTTGTCACAGGTATCTCCAGCATACTTGAGCACTTTCTCGGGCACCCTCAAAATGTCCTTGATATCGGCATCAGGGAAAGTACCGTTAAGGCAATCTGCTCCGTAACGCCGGTGCGCAATATCCCAGCATCTTTGAACTGTCTCTCTGTAATAAGGGCTCTCACATTCCTTATCGTTTACGCAGATATAGGTCATATCCTTGCCTGATACGGATCTCATCTCACTGATAAGGTCGATCCTCTCAAGAAACGGTCCTGTGATCTTGGACATATATCGGCTTATCTCATTTGCCGTACACCTGCATCTGTCTCCTTTCTCATAAAGGAGTCCGCATTTACAAGGATTACCGGTGCCCAAAAATATAAAGTTGGCATCAAAGGAATAAAGCTGCCCGCGTCTAATCATATTGACCTTGCGCTCTTCCAATGGCTTTCTTAGGAAATCCAGCACTTCTGAACTGTATAAAGGCAATTCATCAGCAAACAGTATGCCGTGATTTGCAAGTGCCAGTTCACCGGGTGTAAGACTTGCCGAATTGCCTACGAGCTTTCCGACCGTGATATTCGGACCGATGAGTCTTACCGGTCTATCGCAGCAAAGACCTGCTTTCTCGCCTTCCAGGAGTTCCGTTATCGCATACACATCAGACATCTCTTCAGGTGACAGTTCCGGAAGGATTCCGGCAAGCATCTTTCCTGCAAGTGTCTTGCCGCAGCCGGGGCTTCCCATGAGCAAAAGGTTATGAAAGCCGGCAGCACTTATAAGCAATGCCCTTTTTGCCTTCTCCTGGCCTTTGAGATTTGAGATGTCAATATAATCGTTATCACTATTCTGTCTTATAAATTCGAAAACATTATCTTTATAAGATCCGCCTTCAAATAATCCGGCAAGATCTGAAAGGCTGCTTACAGTCTGACCTGTAAAGCGCGATATTCCGGCACTTGCAGCTTCACCTGAAGGAATGATCTTATAATCAAAATCCATGTCGCGGACAGTCTTAAGCCTCAAACATGAGCCGGGAGTCCCGATCACATCGCCGCCGAGAGAGAGTTCGCCTTCTGCGTATATCTTGCTGTTCGGAGGAAGATATAACTGTCCTGAACAAAAAAGGATCCCCATCGCCATCGGAAGATCAAACCCGGAACCGGCTTTCCTCATATACGCGGGACTGATGCCAATGGTAATGTGACCTTTAGGCATATTAAAACCTGCTGATTTAAATGCTGACCTGATCCTTCCCTGCGCTTCCCTGATCGACGAATCACAAAGTCCGATAACCGAGAATGTCGGGATGCCCGGTGATATGGAAACTTCTATAAGGGATAAAGTTGATTCCGAGCCGGTAGTAAAACTGGAATAAATGTGTACGACATTAGTTTTCGAAGGCATAAAGGTACCCTCCTTTATTTGCAGAATACCTTTTTCGAGAACGCATTATCAGTACAAAAACATCGCAAGAAAGAGGCTTAAAACCTGCAAGGTTTGCGACAAAAACAAGCAAAAGTGAACCTTTTCTTACAAAAACCTACAAAAGAGCCGACAACTGCAATACAAATACCGACAAACAACCTACAAAGTATTATGATGTGAATGTGCTACAATTATGAGGCAAAAATAAGATTTTAAGAGGTATATATATGAAGCTTGGTATCGTAGGACTTCCTAATGTCGGTAAGAGCACGCTTTTCAACGCTATTACAAGAGCCGGAGCAGAATCAGCAAATTACCCTTTCTGCACTATCGAACCTAATGTCGGCGTTGTCTCTGTACCTGATAAGAGATTAGATAAGCTCGCTGAGATCTACAAGCCTGAGAAATACACACCTGCTGTTGTCGAATTCGTTGACATTGCAGGCCTTGTTGCAGGCGCTTCCAAAGGCGAAGGCCTTGGCAACAAGTTCTTATCCAATATCAGAGAGTGCGATGCCATCGTACATGTTGTAAGATGCTTCGACGATCCTGACGTTATCCACGTAAACGGCCACGCTGATCCCGCAAGCGACATCGCTACTATCGATGTTGAGCTCATACTTTCAGACCTTGAGATCATGGAGAAGCGCATCGACCGCACCAAGAAGATGATGAAAGGCGGCGACAAGGCTTTTGCTAAAGAGCTTGCAGTATATGAGAGAATCTACGACTGTCTTGCTGAAGGAAAGTCTGCAAGAACACTTACTTTCGAAGAAGACGAACAGGAATACACAAAGGATCTTCAGCTTATCTCGATGAAGCCTGTACTCTACTGCGCAAACATCTCCGAAGACGATATCAAGAAGGACGATATTCCTTATGTAAATGTTGTTAAGGAGATCGCTGCAAAAGAGGGTTCCGGCGTTGTCGTAATCTCTGCAAAGATCGAAGAGGAATTAGGCGAGCTCTCTCCTGAGGACCGCGAGATGTTCCTGGAAGATCTCGGTATCGAGAGCGCAGGTCTTGATAAGATGATCAAAGCCTCCTATTCCCTCCTTGGCCTTATCTCTTTCCTTACTGCAGGTCCGAAGGAAGTCCGCGCTTGGACGATCAAACAAGGAACAAAGGCACCTCAGGCTGCCGGCAAGATCCATTCAGACTTCGAAAGAGGATTCATCAGAGCAGAAGTCGTAGCTTACGATGATCTCATCGCTAACGGAACTTATAATGCTGCCAAAGAAAAGGGCCTTGTAAGATCCGAAGGCAAGGAATACGTAATGAAGGACGGCGACGTAGTAGTATTCAGATTCAACGTCTGATAAAACGTCATTAACAGATTGCAATAATAAAACCCGCGTAAGATTTAATCTTTGCGGGTTTTTGTTTTGATATCTTTCCTTTTCGCGGCATCGAAAATACAAGTCTCCAGGCCGCTCACGATAAATGCACATCCGGAGAAAACGATTATGTTCCTTGTTCCGTATAATGCATTAGCCAGAAGGATGATACCGCCTGCGATCAATGCCAAAGCCATTATGAGAAGTACCCAGCTGTAGATGTCTTTCTTCGTAAACAAAAAGATCTCCTGCCTGAGCTTAACGACACCGTCAATCAGGAAGAATATACCGACGATCGTCGAAAGAAGCTGAAGAACTA
>Ga0247611_10007430_pt1 | contig 13778 bp, 17 predicted proteins | sample 177DNAGHGhighgp2_FD_192422 | JGI IMG/M metagenome (GOLD analysis project Ga0247611, IMG submission 192422) | Sheep rumen microbial communities from Palmerston North, Manawatu-Wanganui, New Zealand - 1770 DNA GHGhigh gp2 | ecosystem: Host-associated > Mammals > Digestive system > Stomach > Rumen...
GGGTACCAGGGGGGTTCAGTGCTCGGGATTTAGTTAAAGTGATTTAGTTGTCAAAAATAACACTTGAAATAAGTATATCTTTGTGCAATTTGACCATTGACAAAATAATCATAATATGCTATCATGGTATTGTAGGGGTAGATCTACCCATGCGTGGTCTGCTTAGTCGGCTAAACCGGTTTAGTTGACTAAACAGGCCGCGCGCAGCCGCCTTTAGTTAACTAAAAGGAAGGAGTGATTCTTATAAGCAAAGAGTCAAGGTATAAAGGCAGTTGGAGTTCAGTAGATTGTCAGTGTGACATACTTGACAAGAGAACTTCAATCTTTAACTACCTCATGTACATGCTCGATCGCACAAATCAGATGTTTGAGTATGAGGGGCTCCCTGATACGATACCTGCTGATATGCTTGAGTTGTACTTACAGGTAAACGGCCATGTTTGTATAACTAAAATTGACGGAAACCTTTATGCACTTCCGGGAGGACTCGGAGGCGCACCAGATCCTTACTATCGCCCAACTCTTTACATTGTAGCAAATCCCGGGCTCGGAATATCGAGAAGTCTTTCGATCAAAAACTTCTTGCCGCCGTTTGATGATCAGTGGAGTAATGGTGACTGCGTACTTATGCGTAATGATACTACAATGCAGGGGCTGTTCTATCTCAACACCAGATATGCAACAGAACTTGCTGAGAATGACGTATCAATACGCTCCGCGCAGATGAACTCTCGATATCAGGTATTTATATCTGCATCAACTGACTCTGAGATAGCATCGGCTAATGCGTACATAAAAGGAATTGAAAATGGTCGCCTTGCGGCGGTCATGGACACCCCTTTTATGGACAATGTGAAGGTAGCGAATGTGTCGGTTCAGAACTCGAACAATATCATACAGCTTATTGAACTTCAGCAGTACCTCAAAGCATCATGGTTCAATGACATAGGACTGAACATGAACTTCAATATGAAACGTGAATATTTGTCCGAGGAAGAAATACAGGCGTCAACTGACTTGCTTTTGCCCCTCGTAGACGATATGCTCACCCGCCGTGAAGAAGCCTTGGATTTAGTTAACGAAATCTATGGCACCAATATTACGGTTAAGAAGAACTCTGCATGGAGCAACAAACAGCGTGAGATTGAGAACGCGGCTGCTCTCATCGAATCGCAGGTCGAGCAGGCAGGTGGAGAGGTAGAAACGCCACCAGAAGCATCAAACGCTAATGCTGATCAAGAGGAGAATAAAGATGATAAGGAATGAACCGGAGATTCTTCTTTCAGATGCTTTCTCTTCGTGGGACGAGGATCGTGCCTTGTTTGACCTTATGACCGGCATGCCATGGAACGGTGAAATGAGTTCAGCCGAACTAAATTTAGAGTATTTCGGTAATCACTCTGGAGCTAAGTTCGTGTCACCATTAGTTCTAAAAATTCTTAGTGATGACGGAACTCTTTCACTTACTATGCGTACAGTTCTCGCTAACCTTATCAAAAATAAGTTCAAGCATAATTGGGAGAGACTATGGTTAACAAATGATGTTGACTATAATCTTGATAACAATTATGATATAACAGAAAAGATTGATAGGAAAATTGATGATACCGGTACAGATGCTATGGCGTATGGTAAAGTCAGAACAACTACTCATAATATGGGTACAATAAACCGTAACTATGTGGCCGGCTTCAATTCCAGTACAGATCCTCCCCCACTTTCTGATAGAAGTGACTATCAAGAATCGGGCACAACTCCAGTCGCGGATACTGGTACTGATACAGAGACGAAGAATCTCGAAAAAGTAGAAGATTCTACTATTCATCGTTTCGGTAAAATAGGCGCTACAACTACTCAGTATATGATAAAAGAGGAAAGGGGGCTGTGGCTTTGGAATTACTTTGACCAAGTATACCGTGATGTTGATTCAGTCCTTACGATCGCATATCACGATCCTTGCGCAGTTTAGCTAACTAAAAATTTGAAAGGAGAAAAATAAATGACAAACGGCGGATACATTTTGCTCGATTTCGGAGGCCTCGACCTTGATGACAGCACTGAACAGACCATTGAAGGGATCTACGCAAGAGCAAAAGAGGCTCTTTCCATGAATAAGCCCATAATTGCTGTTAACTGTGTTATGACTAATACTCCGTGCACTCCCTGTCCCATATTTGCTCGACAGAGCGATGAAGATACAATAATCGCCCTCGGGCCCATGATCGGTATTACCATTGAGGAAGACGATGGCGTAACTGTATCGAACTATATTGTCTAATTTAGTCAACTAAAAGAAAGGAGATAATTCAATGGAAGTAAAACAGGTATACGAGTTCGTAAATGCAGCGACTGAGGAAGCTATCGGTGAAAGCGCTCTTGTCGCTGAGGATCTCTCTAATGTAGTCGACGTGGGAGAAGCTGTGTTTAACGCGCAGGCTTTTGACAAATACGTCAAATCTCTTGTCAACCACATAGGAAAAGTTATTTTCGTCAATCGTCCGTACAGAGGCTCTGCTCCGTCTGTTCTCATGGACGCATGGGAATACGGCTCTGTTGTTGAGAAGATTTCCTCCGAAATGCCGGACGCGGTTGAGAACGAGTCTTGGGAACTCGTTGACGGAGCATCTTATGATCCGCACATTTTCCATCAGCCGAAAGCCGAAGCTAAGTTTTTCAATAAAATGACCACTTTCGAGATAGACAGATCTATCACCGAAAGGCAGGTCAAGCAGAGCTTTTCTTCTGCTACTCAGCTCAATGCCTTTGTATCGATGCTTTTCAATGAGGTTGAGAAGTCTCTTACTGTTAAAAATGACGGTCTCATTATGAGAACTATTAACAATATGATAGTAGAGACGCTCTATGCTCAGTACAACGGCGGAGCCATTACTGGAGTAGGTGGGCCAAAGGCTGTAAACCTTCTTCCGAGGTTTAATAGTCAGTACGGACAGAGTCTTACCGCAGCTCAGGCGCTTCTCAATCCTGATTTCATCAGATATGCCGTCTACACAATAGCTCTTTACATCGACCGTCTTACTCGTATGAGCACTCTGTTTAATGTAGGCAGTAAGCAGCGTTTCACCCCGAAAGAACTTCAGCACGTTGTAATGCTCTCCGAGTTTAGAGCGGCAGCTGACGTATTCCTTCAGAGTACGACTTACCATGATAACTACACTAAGCTTGTCAACTCTGAGACAGTTCCGTTCTGGCAGGGCTCCGGCACTGATTATGCCTTTAGTTCAACTGGAACAATAAATGCAACTACAGTTGCAGGTCATTCCCAGACCGCTACCGGCGTCCTCGCATGCATCTGGGATAGAGACGCGCTTGGAGTTATGAACTTTAACTCTCGTGTCACTACTCAGTACAATGCAAAGGCTGAGTTCACCAACTACTTCTACAAGAGAGACGCTCGTTACTTCAACGATTTCAACGAGAACTTTGTCGTGTTCTTCATCGCCTAAGTTTAGGCAACTAAAATTAAGCCCCTGTCGTAATAGGCAGGGGCTTTATCTAAAGGAGTGAGATTGTATTGTATACTGCAACATTTCAATTATATGCAGGAGCGGCTACTTTTCCCGGTTGGGATAATTTAACTTATATTAGAGATATAACTTTAACAGTAGGAGAGTCTCCTTATACTAAGAATGAAGTTGTAAGCGCTTTTGGAACTAATGAAAGATTATGGGACGCAGGCGTACTCAAGCCTGCTGTTGTTGAAAAGTTAGATACCTATATTCCTAATTGGAGAAACGTTTCAATGCCCGCATACAAAGCTCCAAATTTTACTGGAGTCTCTACTCTGAGTCCATCCAACTACGCGCAGGAATTTAATAATTTAGTTGACCTAACTCCTAATGCGTTATTTCATGTAGGTGAGACTTTTTATTTAAGAAAATTAAATAATGAAAACTACATATATATTAATACATCTTCTGCATCCCAAGTATTAGAATTATCAAAAGTATGGTCAACGTATTTCAATGGTTACAATCAATACGGGCTTTCAGTATATGGTTCTGGATGTCCTGCTGGCGATTCATGGAACGGAACCTCATCAGGATATAAGTGGTTAATGAGTTTAGGATTTCCGGTTCATTGTACTGATGGTTGGATGTGTTTAACGGGCGCGGTGTATTCAAATAATGGTACGTATCGTATCTTTACATCAGCAAGCGGTGCTTCTCAGAGATGGGTAGAAGGAATTGCAAATTTCTTTGAAGACATACCCGAATCATATACAATTACTTATCATCTTGTTCATGCAACAGGTGATTCTGAAAATCCCACATCAGTACCTATTGAAGTTGCCGAAGGTCAAGACGTATTTATGCGTTTTTATCCTACTGAAGGGTATGACCTTAAATATGGTAGTGTACCTATTGGAACTGGCTATGGTCCTGATGATAGCGTCATTTATGTCTGGAACGCAGAGCGCGGCGAAATGATGATTCGCGGATTCACATCTGATATAACGGTAGAAGTTATAGGCGTAGCTAAACCGTACCCGATAGACCCCTCAGAACCTACTGACCCCGGAACAATAGACCCAGACTCGCCAAACTATGATTTTAGTTCAACTATAATTCCAGTTCCTTCTCGGCCTACTTGGGATTATGCGCAGGCAGGCTTCTGTAATGTGTATCTTCCAACGGCGCAGGAATTAAATAGTCTTGCTTTGTATCTGTGGTCAGGCAGTTTTAGCGCAGATAACTTCAAGAAAATGTTTAACAATCCTATGGAAGCTATATTAGGGTGCCATTTAGTTCCCCTGTCTCTCGATGATATTGACCATGACGATGGAACTCTTGCATACGGAAATAATGACACTGGCATTGAAATGAAGATAGCCTTAAGCAACTGGATTTCATATGATTGTGGTAGAGTTAAACTTCCTGTGTACTACGGAGCTTATCTGTCATATAGTCCTTACACTAAGATACAGATATATCTTCCCTTTATAGGTATGCATCGCCTCGATGCTGATTCTATCATAGGCAAGTATGTTCATGTCGTATATAGAATTGATATTGTAACAGGTTCTTGTGTGGCTCTTATTGCAGTAGGAGACGATACTGAGAATGAAACCGTTATGTATCAGTTCGCAGGTTCATGTTCAACTGAGATACCTGTAACACAGGGCGATTATAAAAATGCTTTGCAGATATTGCAAGGAGTTGTATCAAGTTCCGTGGGTATGGTAAGTAACGTAATAACAAGCGGACTTAGAGGAGGCTATAGCGGAATGGCAGGAGCAATAGGCGGTATGGCTTCTGGTGCTGTAGCAGGTTTAGGTGGAGCCGCTTCCGCTCTGGTGGACTCTGTTAAACCTGATATTTCTATAAGTGGCAATTTAAGTAGTTCAACTGGGTATTTAGGTGTGCGTATTCCCTATTTAGTAATCTCAACGCCAAGAGTATGCTTACCTGATGAACAGGGAAGATTCATGGGATTGCCAATTTTTGCAACAAGTCGTTTACAGCAGTTAACAGGATTTACTCAAGTAGAATCTATACATTTAGAGGGCTTCTACTACACTGAGGACGAGCTTACAGAACTTGAAGAGCTTCTTAAAAGTGGGGTGATTTTATAATGTCATTCAATATTGTACTTCAAAAAAATTTAAGTGAAGCAATTAAAGTTCACAAAAATGTAACTGATGTTGCGGCAGTCGTGGGCGAATTACGCGATTCTTCTACTATAAGTAATCCGAATGTATTAATCGAAGGTAGTCTGAGTGATTATATTGATGTTAATTACTTCACAATACCGTCTTTTAAGCGTTCCTATTTTGTAACCGAAAAAACATCGTTTCGTAATGGTTTAGTTGAACTAACAGGTAGAACAGATGTGTTATCGAGTGATATACCAACACTTGAAGCGCAGAAAGCCATAATTAAGAGGCAGACTGATTACTACAACTTACTGTTAAACGATGGCTCAATTCATGCTTATCAGAATCCGCACATTATCGAGCTTCCATTTGAACAAGGGTTCGACAATGCACAGTACGTTCTGATTGTCGCAGGAGTCGCGCTTGCTACTGGAATTAGGATAACTCAACAGCCTGCGGATGCTGCAGTTGCTAATGTAGGTGATACAGCGACATTTACTGTTGTTGCAGTTGGCGAGGGTCTTACTTATCAGTGGCAGGAGAAGTTTACTACAATAGTTGGCAGTCCGTGGTATAATATTCAAGGCGCCAATCAAAGTACGTATTCATTTGTAACAACATCTGATAGTGAGTATAGGAAGTACAGGTGCCAAATATCAAGTGCATACGGTTCAACTACATATACAAATGAAGTAGAAGTACATTTTAGTTAAACTAAAACCCCACTGGAGTTTCCAGTGGGGTTTCTTTTTAGTTAACTAATTCTTTATCGAGAAGCTATCAGACCACATTAAATAGTTTCTGAACACTTCTCCAACTTCGTTAGTCGAATAAAATATTCGATTTTCTCTTAAACATTTTAGTATAAATAAAGATAGCTTATCTGTATGTTTTGTCATGCACATACGATAATTATATCTTTCGTCAGGAGTATCTGTATATATAATATCTTTATCTTCATCTTTTATAGGGGTGGTCTTTTTGTGGATAAACACAAAAGGGCCGCTCTCTTTGTTAATAACTTCACCATGGAGCAGTTCTCCATCAAATGAAATAAAGAAATTATATATAACATCTTTAGGAAGTATTTTGACGTTCAGATGAGGATATATGGCAATTTCCCATGAGCCTGTTGTTATCATTTTCAATTCGGGATTATCAAAAGCAAAATAGATATCAGAGGGCTTACCACCTTTTTTAGCTGAGCTGGCAGTATATTCTGCTACAACTTTAAGGTTTGAGTTTCCATACTGATATACGTCAACTGTACCCTCTTTTTGTTCTCTTATGTGTTTCAATCCCATTTCTTGAAAATACGGACAATACTTATTAACAGTATTACCAAGTAACACTATTCTTACATTGTTTCTCAATCGTATTATAGTTGATAAACTATGGCTGAATAATATCCATTCGTTGGGAAGATAGCCACTTCTTGACATAAATTCATCAAATATTATAGTTGTAATTTTAGGGAAACCTGTTGACTTATAATGCTCCATTGAGTTAAGGTCAAACGTAAATCCGAACGGTTCTTCTGAAACTATTTTTTCATTATCGTTTATTTTAGCTAAATAAAATCTTGACGTTGCAAATTCAACAGAATTCCATTCTCCGTTTGTTATTCGCTCAATTTCTCCATTTTCGATATGATTGCTAAACAAAGCTGACATGTGCTTTTTGCGCACATCTTCACCATATCTACGAAGATAAGCAAATTGTTCACCGTGTTTAGCGTACCTTTCGAGCGCATAATCAAGAGCTGAATACGTTTTACCATTTGACCTTTCGCCGAATACAACATAATATTGAGCGTCGGGATATGCTTTGAAAAGTTTTCTTATATCATAATAATCAAACTTTTTAGCCAACTAAAATCACCTACCATGAAATATCCTTATATCCTTGTATCAACCGTAAGAAATCTTTATAGCTATCAGATAGCGTTAAAGTATAGTCAGACGGTTCCATATGGATATAGCTTAGTTCGTTGTACTCTGATAAATTTCCAAGGTAATCTTCAACCATGCCAGAACAGCATGAATCGACATATGTGAGAGTAAGGCGTCCCGAAAAATCCTTTGGGACATTGAGTCCATCTGCAAGCGCGTCAAAAGGATTCTTGAAGTGTTGACAGATGTACTCTTTTGCGGACTGCTTATTAAGTCCGGCGATGGTAATGGATATATCGGAACCTCTCTGATACATGTAGCGTTTGGCACCAATAGTTTTGAATCTGTCATACGTTCCCTCATAATCCCACACACCGATTGGTTTCGGTTCTCCTTTCTTGTTTAGTGGACTAAACTCTGAGAAATCAAGATGATGAAATTCAGCGGCAGCTTTTAGTTTGGCTAAAATATCTTCGTTGTATTTCTCGATATAATCCATATGGTTTTCAGGATTGAGTATTTTAATACTATCAGTATCAGAATACACATAATCGTTACCACATGCAATTATACCACTGAAAAGATTTGCTCTTGCATACGCCGTTACCCAAACTCCCCAAGGATAAAATAGGAAGCGATTACCACTATTGTTATACTTCTTAATTGCTTCATTGAGGTCAGGTTTAGTTACACTAAAATCATCATCTACATATGAAATTTCGTCTCTTACAATATCAGTGACCGCCATTCCATACGCAGAGTTTAGCATATTTTTGCTTATCATGTAATTGATTTCTTCACCATCAACTCCTTTTAGCATAGTTTTCTTTTTATACAGGTCAAGGATTGCTTGCACAAAGGGTTTCGGAAGATAGCCTTTTTCATATATACGCATTTTGAGAATTTCCATGTTGTCAAAATCATAAAATTCTCCATACACATAAAGGTCTTGCTCAGTGCAGGTAAGAGTTATTTCATCTGCGGTTACAATTCGTCCATTGTCAGTAGTGTAATTTACTTTTGAAATGAGACGAGACTCTGAGATTGGGTGGTCATAATGTAATTTTGCTCTCAGATTTGTAAACTTAATATCCATAAGGCAACAATAATTATGTAAATAGAAATCAAGAGCATCTCCATGCTTTTCGGTATCAATTTTGTCAACTAAAATTCCTTTTGACATTGGGAATTTTTCAGCTAACATTACCGCTGGATATGAAGAAGTAAAATCGAAAGAGCCTACATCAGATAAAATCTTTCCTGCATACTTAGCACAAGCATGTGTAAATCCACCGCTAAACCCTCGCTTCAACTGCTCATACTCATCAGCATCGAGAGTTAGAACACTCATAAGACCTTTGTAAAGCTTGAATTTTTTGAAACATGCCTTTTTACAATACTGCCTTACATAACCTGTATTTGTCAAGGGTATTCTACTAATGTTACCGTCAGTCTCAATTTTCTCTTGAATATACGCAAGTAGAACACGAATATCATTTTCACAATATCCAAGTTCAAGGCGACTGAGAGGAGTTTCAGATGTTCGTATTAATGAATAGTCAAGGTCTCCCACTTTCTTTTCTACATGATATTTCTGTAAATCCATACCTACTTTTGCAAGAGATTTTGATGAGAGTTTCAAAGAACATCTAAACTCAATTCCGTCAACTAAACCATATACTGGCTTACGTTCTTCAAGAAAAAATAATTTATCCCACTCAAACCACTTACGCATAAACTGAAATTCGTAAGCAAAATTGTGAATATAGACGATGAGACGACGGTTTTCATCAAGATTGAGAACTTTTCTAACAATTTTTAGGAGAACTAAAAATTCTTCCCATGTTCTACCTACCGTTACCCAGTTATAAATACCAAATTGCCAAACATACATACATGCCTTTTTCTCTCCGTTTTGATAAAAAGAAGATGTTTCAATGTCAAAAGCGGCAGGGACATTGTAGTATATTATCTTTTTATTGGTCTTTATAGTGGGTAACTCATATTCGAGCAATTTTCTTATAAACTCATTTCTTTCGAGGATTCCACCGTCCACTGTAAATGTTGGGTACATTCTCATCAGTCCTGTCAGAAAGTCTCGTAAACTGCGAAGAAGATGCTTGGAAATTCGGATTAACCTCAAGGTCGGCAATATTAATATTGCTCGGAGAAAGTTTTTCAATAATACTAAAATCGAACTCACCCTTTCTGCTCCGAGATTCAAGTAGCGCATCGCCTAAGAACTGCTGAATTTTATTTGAGCCGTAAATGTATGCCGCACTTTTATATGTGTTCAGATATTCATCATACAAGGCCCAAAACTGAGTTCTTTCTGACCGTGTCATTCTGTGAGATGGCTTACCAGTTTTAGTTGAACCAAAAATGGCTATATCCTGTTCAGTTGCGACTTTACGAGCGCCTGCTATTGAGGAAGTTTTCGCACTGAAAAAATCTGAGATGCGATTAAGTTCAGACCGCATATCAGATAATTTCATTCGACTTACAGCTTTTTTCTTATCTCCCTGACCTTTCTGAGCATAATAGTCAGAAATATTTTCGACTGCTGGAGAATATACAGAGGGCTTGCTTTCAAAAGTTCTAAGCCTGTTTTCGAGATTCTTTCGAGCTGATTGAAGAAGCGGACGAATTTCTTTCGTTTTCATAGAAGAAATATCTTCCCACGTTAGGTCGGCTAAAAATTTATTAGTTACTCGTGCCATATTATACTCCTTTCGTTTTAGTGCAACTAAAGCCCCGCTTTCGCAGGGCAATAGTTGCTAAGAAGGGGGAATAGATACAGAAGATTAGAAATCTTCGTACTCGTCCATAGAATGGTCTACATACTGGGAACCAGTCTCCCACTCAGATACCCACATACGCTTTGCTATGCGAACTTCGCCAGTCTTGCTATCAACAAACTCGCGGTTCGTCATGTTCACGTTTTCCCGTTCAACTAAAATGTTGCACGGACAGGTTGCGGGAAGCGGGGCGCCGGCTGCTTCGGTGAATTTTACTTCCACCATATCATCGTTGCCGTCCTTGCGCTTGAGGGTTGTGAGGTACTTGTAGAATACTCTACCGTCAGTGGTCTGCGCTTTCTTTGCGAAAATAGTGAGTTCCTTTTTCATTGTTCATTCTCCTTTAGTTAACTAAATTGCTCTTTCGAGCATTTTCATAAACTGTTTGGGTGCCGCGGCGCGTTTATATTCGCACCTGAATACAATCTGATGTACACGTTCAGCAGATACACCATGATAATTGGCTATTTCAGCCCATGAGAGCTGCTCAGTGAATCTCTGCCACCACATGTAAAGGTTACGAGGGGACTCCGAGGATATAAAGAAACAGTTACTATGCTTCATTCTTATTCCCCCTTGATTTTAGGTGAACTAACTCTCTCGTTTATCTGAGAGTTATACTCAATAGTTTCCCATGTATCAGGATAAGTTTTGGATACTATTTCCATACACTCATCAAAATTTTTTGCGTACATGAGAATTTTTTTCGAGCGCGAGGGGGTGACCTTGAATTTAATGATAAATAGCAAATTTTATTCACTCCTCTCTAATGATTTTTATATCTTCTATTATACATTGATTAGACTGTAATACCATACATTCTTGATGCGCTACCCGTATGGCTGCTTCCCATGTTCTATATTCAAATGTTCTGTAGGAAACTGTTTTATGCCCTTTTTGCTTATAATGTATAGTTATGTAGTAGAATACGTTATCCATATTAGCTCCTCTTTAGTTGACTAAGCTCTTAACTCATAATAGTCGCATAACGGATATCTCTTAGAACGCATTTTTGGATTATATCCGATATTTTGTAACGCAAAATTACAAAGCTCGCGATGAACACATCTATAACAGGATGTTAACTTCTCTAACTCCTCATGCAATCTACGCCTTTCCTTTACATTTCTGTCAAGAGCTGCAAGTATTTCTTCTGCCTCCATACTATCACTTCCTTTTTATACTGCCTTCAATAATAACAATACCACACGCGATAAGAATTACCACCGCAGCCGCAAGCCCTATTAATTTAAGCCCGTCAAAAATAATCATTTTTTCATTCTCCTTTTAGTTGACTAAAATCTATCGCAGTCCGTGAAGTTAGTATATCGTACAGTATTTTCCAGTTTTCCTGCTCATACTCAGGATACTCGTCTGTACATAACTCATAACACGCCATTACTGTATAAGCATGTTCAGTTGGCATCCTTTCTGCCATTTGCTTTATCAACATACGCTGTTGCTTTATTTCCATTTGAAGTTTTTTCATGACTTCCCTCTTTTAGTTAACTAAATAACCTTACATATTGACATGGCTACAACGGTTAATATATACACACTACCTATTATAGCAAGAATTGCGAGGATTAACTTAAACATATTCGTTCCCCCTAAATTTTTTTCGATTATTCGGCTAAAATCCGAAAGGTCAATTTTTTTCAAATGGTGGTCGAAAAATCCGTTTTGGTTTTGAGGTTGAATTTCGTTGAACTAAAAACAATTATGAAAAACTCAAAATAATCAAATTGTTGATAATTCTCCGAAGGCCAATTAGAGCCAACTAACCATCAAGATATGGACTATCGCCTGATGGTCAAGATGTTGACTATCGAAGGTGAACGTGTTCGGGTAGACTTTAGTCAACTAAAGAAATTGAACGTGTTCACCAGAACGTGTTCAGTTAGTTAGACTAAACTAACTCAAAGGACAAAGCAAAAGGGGAATAATCCCCTTTTGCTATTATCAAACTTTGAATTATCCAGTTATCTTAGCGATGAAGGCGGCTCTCTCCTCCGGGGTAAGCTCGGCGAGGTATGCCTCAATAGAGGCCGCGCGCGCTTCCTTTGTGGAAGCAAGGTCGTTTTCGGCTTTCGTCACATGGGGAACACGAGTGAAGTAGTAAATGGAGGTCATATCGACGTTAAGGGCAGTAAAGGCAAACGAATCTTTAAGGCCGTTTTCGAGCTTGCCGACCTTGGCAAGCGTCGCCCGGTTGATGCTGTTCGACTCAGTGAAAAAATCCTCGTCTATATCATTGAGCGTGAATGGATACCACTGAGCGCCCTCAGCCGGTTTAGAGACTATACCCGAATAATCATAATGCTTAACTATCCTCGTTTTCGGCTTGCCATCGCCCGCAACGTCATGCGATTTCTTGAAATCTCTTACTTCCTCCTTGACAATGTTCTCCGAGGTCATATCAGCAAGTGCCTTTATGCCATGTTCAGCACAAAAGGCCGTTAACGCCTCGTCAGAGAACGTTACAAGCTCGGCCAGCGTGGTATAATCCATGCGCTCAAACATGGCTTTGCGCTCCGCATTGTCCGAGAGCATGAAACGACGGGCGACATTAAGATACTGACTACACGTTGACGAGGAGACGCCGGCAAGCTGGCCAGCCTCAAGATACTGGTTTGCCGTAGTATAGCCTTTTGCCTTATAGAGCCCTTTTGCGTCAATGTCGCCAACTATGCGGATAATGTCTTTTACGAGCTTTCGCCCCTGTTCGGCAAGTTTACCCGCCTTTTCCTCGTTCTTAGTAAGAGCGGGGAGGAGATTCGCGTTTTCGGCTATAAGCTGTTCGGGAGTGATAATGGCTTTGCTTTCCGTGTTCTTTTCGACTTCCTTTGACATTGTAGATACTTCCTTTATATAAGTAGTACAACGTTTTCACGTTGCCCCGTATGCCGTTTAGCCTCCTAAAAAGCATACGGCGCAACGTGACGAAAGTCCAACATATTCAGTTGACAAAGTACAGGCCAGTCTTGACGCTTTAGCTAACTAAAGCGAGCCAGACGGCGGAGTAGGGGCGAGTATATCATACTCTATCCTACTATCTATATTATATCATGATATTGGTTACAATTCAACAACAAAATGGTTACAATGTGGAAACAAATAGTTACAAATAGTTACAAAGAATATGCGCTCGCGTATATTATAATGTATATGGTATAAAATTGAACGTTGTTCTAAGGCCGTTTATTTGCGTTATACGGCATTTTAATCTTTGCCGTATGATTTCATGTTCTTTTCAAAAATGCACTACAAGTGATTATAGACGCTCTCAGCCCTATATACAATTTGTAATCAATGAATATTTATACATGAATACTGTATGAATATTGAATAATTATTCATTTTGTTACTATTCTGTAAAAGATTTGTTACCTTTTGTTACCTTTAGTTATACTAATTGTATAGGCGATTATCAAATTTTTAATTACCGGGAATTTTTGAACCCCCCAGGAACCC
>Ga0247611_10007431_pt1 | contig 13778 bp, 11 predicted proteins | sample 177DNAGHGhighgp2_FD_192422 | JGI IMG/M metagenome (GOLD analysis project Ga0247611, IMG submission 192422) | Sheep rumen microbial communities from Palmerston North, Manawatu-Wanganui, New Zealand - 1770 DNA GHGhigh gp2 | ecosystem: Host-associated > Mammals > Digestive system > Stomach > Rumen...
AAAATCAGGAAAAAAAGGAATGAAACCAAGAGTTGAAAAAGATATTCCACATATATTAAGTGGTGTATTTAATGGATATACGACTGGAGCACCTATTTTAATTAAATTTGATAATGAGAATGTAAATGATTCAGACTATTCAAATTTAGTTGATCATCCTAGACCTGGACATTGTGATTATACTGCAAACATCAAATATAATGGATTTAATGATTATAGAGGTGGAGGAGCATTTTCAGGTAGATTAACATTAGGTATAGTTGCTGCTGGTGTTGTAGCTAAAAAGATTGTTAATTATAATTTCGAATCAGATATTATTTCTCTACATAATAATTCTAATAAAGAAGAATTTTCTAATGAAATTGATAAGGCTCTTAAAAATGGAGATTCAATTGGTGGAAAGATTCGAATTATTGTAAAGAATGTTGACAAAGGATTAGGAGAACCATTCTTTGACTCTGTTGAATCAAATATAAGTCATATCCTATATTCTATTGGTGCAGTTAAAGGTGTATCATTTGGTATTGGATTTGAAGGAGAAAAATTATATGGTTCTGAATTTAATGATTTAATTATTGATCAAAATGGTAAAACTAGCACAAACAATAATGGTGGCATAAATGGTGGTATTACAAATGGTAATGATTTAGTTATTAATGTATTTGTAAAACCTACAGCTTCAATTTCTAAAGCACAAGAAACATATAATTTTAAAGAAAATAAAATTAAAGAATTAGTAATTAAAGGTAGACATGACGCATGTATTGCGTTAAGAGCGCCAGTTGTATTAGAAAACGCCGTAGCTATTGCTTTAGCAGATTTATTTTTAATTAAAAAGGCCTACACAAAATAAGTTTTTTTTGGTATAATAGTGACTGGTTAGAGAGCCAGTCACAAGCCAAAATAAAAAAAACAAAAAAATATAAAAAAAGGCTTGCAAAGTTGGTTCTAATGTGTTATTATAATGGAGCGCTGGTTCGGTGGTGTAGTGGTTAACATGTTTGCCTGTCACGCAGAAGATCACGGGTTCGATCCCCGTTCGAACCGCCATTTATATGCGACATTAGATCAACTGGATAGATCGTTTGGCTACGAACCAAAAGGCTAGGGGTTCAAATCCTCTATGTCGCGCCATTTATTAATTTTTATCTTATCAATCATTGACTGAGCATTATAATATGCGAATAGTCATATCGGAAAGTAGCTTAGCTTGGTAGAGCGCCTGGTTTGGGACCAGGAGGTCGCAGGTTCAAATCCTGTCTTTCCGACCATCTTTTTTATATGCAGGTGTAGTTTAATGGTAGAACCTCAGCCTTCCAAGCTGCTGACGTGAGTTCGATTCTCATCACCTGCTCCATTAAAAAGTTATCAACATTATGTCATATGATATAGTGTTTTTTTTATTTTTTACGACTTTTAATAATGTTATGTTTTTTTATTATTTTTTGTGAGACTTAAAGCTAATTCTAATATAATTTCTAAATAGCCAGCATATCACTACATATTATTTAACTTTATGTTTTACCCAAACTATATAATAAAAAAAAGTGGGTTTAACCCACTGTATGTCAAGCACACAAATTAATGTGTGCGACTTCCAGAGATAATCGCTTATTCTGGTCCAACTGTAGTATATCAATATTCATTTATATTGTCAATTATTCTTAAAAATAATGTTATATGGTATAATTATCTTATAGAGAGGATTTTTCAAATGGATAAAGAAGAAAAGAAGATAATTAAATCATTTAATAATTCTATTATAGATGAGAAGAAGAATAATACTGATTATTTAATTCTTGTGTGGGGATTAAGTTTTATTATATTAGTAATTGTTACTTTTATTGTTGGTTTTGTACAAAATATGGATAAACCTAATTTAATACCTTGGGTCATTTATTTTGTTGTAGGTATTTTAATATTTATTTATAGATATATTAAAACTAAAAAACAAAGATTTATTATTTCAATTATTTTTTCATTAATTATTATATTTGGGTTAATACTTTATATTAATAAAAAATGAGCATTTTTTTACAAATTTCTTTTAAATAGTGATATACTTTTTTCAAAGGTGATATTATGCTATTTACTAAAGATGCAGCTTTAGCTGTTAATAAATGTTTATTAGATGCAAAAAAGAAAGCACTTGTTTTAAAAATAGTCCATTCAGGACCTACAGGAAGGGAATTACATTTTGATACTACAAATGACGAAAATGGTCTTGTTTTGATTGATGGTGTTTTTATTAAGATTTCTCCTGAAGATTTAGAAACTTTATATAGTTTAGGAGTAGCATTTGAAACTGATGAAAATCATAAGATAGTTGTTACTGAAAAAGGAAAAACTTGTCATAGTAATGGCTGTTGTAATTGCGATGGAACAAAAAAGCATTGTAAATGTGAAGAAGAAAAATAATATTTAAAAATATAGAAAGAGAAATCTTTCTATTTGTTTTTATTGGTGAATGTATGAAGATTATAATTAAAAAAGAAAATGAAGAATTAGATTATGCAAATATTATAAATGAAGCTATTAGTAGCTGCAGTAATAATGGAGGTGGATGCGTATATATTTCTAAGGGAATATATAAAACTTCTACAATTATATTTAAATCAAATGTTGAATTACAATTAGAAGAAGATGCAAGAATTGTTTTACATGATGATTTAAAGAGATTTAAAACTATTGATAGACATAGAGATGAATCTATTAGTAGACCTACATGGGAAAATTGCGATTATGATGGTATGCCAACAAAGTATTTTATATATGCTAAGGATTGCCAAAACATATCAATAACTGGTAAAGGTATTATTGATGGTAATGAAGAAATATTTTATGGTAAGGTTACAAAATGGCATATCGAAGGCTCATTTTATCCAAGAATCCCATTAATATATTTTGAAAATTGTAAAAATATTATTGTTAAAAATGTAACTTTAACAAGAAGTGCATTTTGGACTTTACATTTAGTTGGCGATGAATATGTTACTATTGATTCAATTAAAATAGACAATAATTTAAAATTGACAAATTGTGATGGAATAGATCCTGATCATTCTAAGCATATTAAAATTACTAATTGTAATATATCTTGTGCAGATGACTGCGTTGTGCTAAAAAATACTAAAGGTGGCATTAAATACGGAGATTGCCAAGATATTGAAGTTAGTAATTGTATATTTAAATCTACAAGTGCCGCAATAAAGATTGGTACAGAAACATGGAATGATTTTAAAGATATTAGATTTAATAATATTAAAATTATATCTTCAAACAGAGGTATATCTTTAATGTTAAGAGATAGAGGAAATATTTCAAATTGTACATTTGAAAATATAGATATGGATTTAAGACTTTTTTCAAAGATTCATTGGTGGGGTTCAGATGAGGGTATAGCTATTACAGCTGTAAGAAGAGAAGATGAAGTCGGACATATTGATAACTTATTATTTAGAAATATCAATATAAACAGTGAAAATGGCTTATTAATATATGGTGAAAATAATATTTCAAATTGCAAATTTGAAGATATTAATTTAGTAATTAATAAGAAAACTGATTATCCACATGAAAAGATTGATTTACGACCTTCAAAACTTGATATATTAGACTCACCTTTTTATGCGTTGACAATAAATGGCGCTTCAAACATTACTTTTAATAATTTTAATGCCAATATTGAATGTGATTATATTAAGGAATTATTTAATGTTTCTAATTCAAATAATATTGAATTTAAATCATTTTCAAATTCAAACTAATTTAATTGAAATGACTATTATTTTTAAAGTTTAATTATAGTATAATATCAATTGAAGATAATTATTATTAAATGGAGGCATTTACGATGCGTAAAACTAAAATTATATGTACATTAGGACCTGCAATAGATTCTTATGATAAATTAAAAGAAATGGTAGAACATGGTCTAAATTGTTGTAGATTAAATTTCTCTCATGGTACACATGAAGAACATAAAGTAAGAATTGATAGAATTAAGAAATTAAGAAAAGATTTAGATATTTCTCTTCCTATCATGCTTGACACAAAAGGACCTGAAATTAGAGTTAGAGATTTTGAAGGCGGTAGTGCTGAACTTATTGAAGGAAATGAATTTGTTATAAAACCAGATGATGGTTCTCTTGGTAATTCAAAAGAAACTTGTATTACCTATCCAAGATTAGCTGACTTTGTTAAAAAAGGTGATTCAATATTAGTGGATGATGGTTCAATTGAACTTAGTGTTGAAAGAATTGAAGGAAAAAATGTTGTTACTAAAATATTAAATACTTCAGTTATTAAAAATCATAAATCAATTAATATTCCTAATGTTATAATTGATCAACCATTTATTTCAGAAACAGATAGAAGCGATTTAATCTTTGGTTGCGAGCAAGGTGTAGATTATGTAGCCGCATCATTCACAAGAAGAAAAGAAGACGTTCTTGAAATGAGAAAACTTCTTGATGAAAATGGTGGAAAAGATATAAAAATCATTTGTAAAATTGAAAATACAGAAGGTATTCAAAATATGAATGATATTATTGAAGCTTCTGATGGTATTATGGTTGCGCGTGGTGATATGGGCGTTGAAGTTGCTTTCAAATTCTTACCTGCTATCCAAAAAGATTTAATTTCAAAATGTTATAGAAGTGGAAAAATTGTTGTAACAGCAACTCAAATGCTAGATTCAATGCAACATAATCCACGTCCTACACGTGCAGAGGTATCAGATGTAGCCAATGCTATTTATGATAGAACAAGTGCTATTATGTTATCAGGTGAATCTGCAGCTGGTAAATATCCTGTTGAGGCAGTAAGTGCTATGTCAGATATTGCCCTTGCAACAGAAGACGATATTAACTTCCAAGAAAGATTTTATAGAAATAATTTAAATTTAGGTGAGGGTGTATTATCTACAATATGTAATAGTGCTGTTGCTGCATCTTTCCAAATTGATGCGAAAGCTATTGTTTGTGTTACAATGAATGGTGTAACAGCAAGAACTTTAGCTGCATATAGACCTGATTGTCCTATCATTGCTGTAACAGTAAATGAAAAAGGTTATAATCAATTAGGGCTTGTATGGAATGTTAGACCTGTAAAAGCTGAAGTACAACATTCAACAGACGAATTATTCTTATATGCTGCAAAGAAAGCAGCTGAGACTGGTTTAGTTAAAAAAGGTGATAAGATCATTATATTAGGTGGTTCATATATTGGTTGTGGAATCACAGATACAATGAAAATTCATACTATGAAGTAGATTGAATTTAATTCATAAAGCATTCATTATTGTTGCAATTATTTGAACATAAATGAATGCTTTTTTGCTAAAAGCGTTTTCAAAAACGTATTGAAAACGATTTTCATAAATGATATAATTTATTTGAATAAAGAGGTGTTATCATGTCAAATGCAACTATATATGATGTAGCTGGTAAAGCTGAGGTTTCATTGGCAACCGTTTCAAGAGTTTTAAATAATCCTGAAAAAGTTAATGAAGCAACTAGAGCTAAAGTATTAAAGGTTATAAAAGAATTAGGATATAGACCTAATGCTATTGCTAGAGGTTTAGCAAGCCATAAGACTACAACAGTTGGTATTGTTTTAAGTGACGTTACAAGAGCATCTACATCTCAATTGTTAGGTGGTATTATAGATATTGCTAAAAAATATAGCTATTCTATTAAAATATTTTCAATGTCTGGCGATACAAATGTATTAGACAGCATACGTGATGTGGTTGCAGAACAAGTCGATGGTGTCTTACTTTTAAATGATGAATTAGACACTGCTCAAATGAACATTGTTAAAGAACAAACTTCAAATGCTAATATTCCATTAGTATTAACAAATGTTATATCAGATGATCCTGAATTAGCTAGTGTAGCTATTGATTATTTTGATGCATCATATCAAATAACTAAAGAATTAATTGAAAAAGGTAGAAAAGATATTTATTTACTTTCAACAGTTAGAAGATATTCTGTTAATACTCAAAAAGAAGCAGGATATACTAAAGCTATGGAAGAAAAAGGATTAACTCCAAAAATATTTAGAACTAGTGGTGATATTTCAATTAATACTCCACACTTTGAAGAATATTTTGAAAATAATAAAGTAGATGGTGCTATTGCAGTTAGAGATAGTATAGCAGTATCATTTATGAATGTTATGATTAATAAAGGATATAAAGTTCCTGAAGACATTTCTATTTGTGGTTATCAAAACACAAAATATGCAATGTTAGCTCGTCCAAGCTTAACTTGTATTGATACACCTGTATATGATATTGGTGCAGTAGCAATGCGTTTACTTACTAAACTTATGAAGGGTGAACAAGTTGATTCTATTAAAGTTGTATTACCTCATAAAGTAATTAAGAGACAAACTTTATAAAATTAATATTTGACAATCAATTGTAACTAGTTTACAATACAAATATATTAATAAGGTTGATGACCTGAACATAGTAGTTAAATATATTTAAAATTAGAGATATTTCGGTTGGTGAAAGAAATAAAATATATTTGATGAAATTACACTCAGCAAGACCTAAGAGTGCCTCTCGTTAAAAGGCTAAGTGCTAGATTAAATCTAGAACTAAGGTGGTACCGCGTATTTAACGTCCTTAGATTGGGGACGTTTTTTTATTTGTAAAGGAGATAATTATTATGGGTATTTATGAAGAACTAGAATGGCGTGGATTAATTAAAGATGTATCAGATCCAAGCCTTAGAGAAAAATTAAATGCGGGAGGAATGACTTTCTATATTGGTACAGATCCAACAGGTGATTCACTACACATTGGTCATTTTTCAAGTTTCTTAATTTCTAAGAGATTAGCTGAAGCAGGACACCATCCAATTTTATTAGTTGGTGGTGGTACAGGATTAATTGGTGATCCAAAGCCAAATGCTGAACGTCCTATGATTACATATGAACAAGTTAAGCATAATTATGAATGCTTAGCTAAACAAGCTCATGATATCTTTGGATTTGAAGTTGTTAATAATGCTGACTGGTTAAAGGATATCAATATCTTAGATTTCTTAAGAGATTATGGTAAATATTTTAATGTAACATATATGTTACAAAAAGATATTATAAAGAGAAGATTAGATGAAGGTATTTCATTTACTGAATTCTCATATATGATTTTACAAGCTCTTGATTTTGTACATTTAAATCAAACTAAGAATGTAACATTAGAAGTAGCAGGTCAAGATCAATGGGGTAATATCACTGCTGGTATTGAACTTGCACGTAAAAAATGTGGAACTGAATTATATGGATTCACAATGCCACTTTTAACTAAGTCTGATGGTACAAAATTTGGTAAAACAAATGGTAAAGCTATTTGGCTTGATAAGACAAAAACATCACCATATGAAATGTATCAATTCTTTATTAATGCTGAAGATGAAAAGGTTATTGATTACTTAAAGTTCTTAACTTTCTTATCTAAAGAAGAAATTGAAGATATTGAGGCAAAACATAAAGCTAAACCAGAAGATAGATTAGCTCAACAAACATTAGCACATGAAGTTATAAAATTCTTACATGGTGAAGAAGCATATCAACAAGCATTAAAGATTTCAAAAGCTTTATTTGCTGGTGATATTAAATCATTAACAGCTGAAGAAATAAAAATGGGATTCAATGATTTACCTTTAAATGAAGTAAATGAAGGTGCATTATTAATTGATACATTAATCTCATCAGGTCTTGCAAAATCTAAGAGAGAAGCAAGAGAATTTATTTCAAATAATGCAGTCATGGTAAATGGTGATAAGATTAATGATTTAAATTATACATTAACTAAAGAAAATGCAATTGGTAATGAATTTATCGTTATTCGCCGTGGTAAGAAATTATACGCACTTGTTAAAGTAAATTAATTATATCTATATGATTTGTATTCTTTATAATAAAAATGCTAATAACGGGCGTGGGAATAGAAGAGCATATAAGCTTTATAAAAAATTATCAAAAAAAGAGGAAACATTAATTAAAGAATTAGATATCAATACTCTTAATGATGATTTAAATAAACTTGGTGAAAATGATAAATTAGTAATTTCTGGTGGTGATGGTACACTACATCACTTTATTAATAATATTGATACAAATAATATTAATACAAAAGTTTATCTTCTTAAAGATGGTTCTGGCAATGATTATGCTAAAGAACATAAAGGTAAATTATTTGAAATTACTGATGAATTAAAAAATCTTCCCACATTTAAAATGAATGAAAAAACTATTAGATTTATAAATGGTGTAGGTGTTGGTGTAGACGCACTAGTATGTAAGAGAATTAATGAGAATATTCATAAATCTACTTATTTCAAAGTAGCAAAAGCTGCATTTAAAGATTTTAAACCATTTAGTATTGATTTAGAAATAGATGGTATAAAGCATCATTATGATAAAGTGCTATTTTGTACATGCCAACATGGAAAATATTTTGGCGGTGGTATGAAAATAGCACCATTTGCAAAAAGAAATGATGATTATCTAGATTTATATATTGTATATAATATAGGTTTAACAAAATTATTAATGTTGTTCCCACTTATATATTTAGGACTTCATACATTAGTAAAAAAGAATGTTGTATATTATAGATGTAAAAAAGTAAAATTAGAATCTAAAACTCCTGATTTATTTTTACAAGCAGAAGGAGAAGTTAGAGAATTTTCTGGATGTATAGATATTGAAAGATAAAAAAAGATTTAGTCACATAAAATAGATACTATAAATAGCCTTGATAAATACTTATATAAGTAGTAAAATATAAATATAAAAAACGTGTGTAACATCATATAGATGTTAAAATAAGGGGCGAACAAAATGAATAAATTATTAAAGAAATTAGTTTTTATAGTTTTAGGAGTTAGCTTAGTATCTTTATCAAGCTGTAGATTTTTACCTGAACTTAATCTTTCTTTTTTGGAAAAGACCACTTCAAATCCTGTTACTACAACTACAACAACTACCAAAGAACCTGTAACTAAAACTACTCCTAGTGCATCAACCAAAACAACAACAGAACCAGTAGTAACTACAACAACTAGTACAACAACAAAACCAGTAGTAACTACAACAACTACTCCTAGTACTACAACTACAACTACTAGAACAAGCACTCAAGTACAAGATGATAATGGTTTTAAATCATATTTAAGTACAAGTACTCAAAATTGGTATTGGAGTGTTAATGCTTCAACATTTACATTCAATGTTTATTTTGAAAACAAAACAGGTAGAGATATCAAGAACTTTAACATTGATTTGGCTTATTCCATAGATGGCTATGTTAGAGCGGCAGGTTCTTTTACAAACAACAAAAAGAGTGATGGTACCAATATAAAAAATGGAGAAAAGGTTACTTTTACATTTACTGTGAACTACGATTCAGCGTATACAACATATGCTATGAACACATGGAAGTCATATTATGAGCAAGGACAATACTCAAAATTAAACAGTGGATATGATTATCAATATTGGTTAAATATTAATAAAAACATTACTCATGATTTAAATCTTTTAACATATTATTCATTAACATATGCAGACTAAAAAAATATAAGAATCAAACTTTCTAAAATAGACCCTATAAAGTAGACACTTATAAAGAGATGTTTCTACTTTGTAGGTTTTTTTGTCGTTGCATAATAGAATAAATAGAAATGAGATGATTTTATGGGCAAAAACTATTTTACGCCTAGATGATTATATGGATTATTACAACAACTATAGATATCAAATTGATTTAGGTAAAAGGAGCTCAGTTGAATATCGTATATATTTACTTGAAGGTGGAATTCAGTTATTACATAAAAAAGAAGCCGAAAGTACAAATGTACAATCAGCTTCAATCTAAGCCGCGAATCCCCTAGAGAATTAAATCCTTATTAATAACATATACCATTTTTAGTGTCCTTGACATTGGGTACATATTAATAAGACTAAATCCTTTTTTTATATTGAATAATCAGGTTCTCTATATAAAACTTTTCCTTTATATCCTATTACTGTTTGACCTGCAGGAACATCTTCTAATACAGTAGCATTAGATCCAATTCTTGCGTTGTCACCTATTGTAATATTACCTAATAGTTGTGCACCTGCACCAATCATTACATTGTTGCCAACAGTAGGGTGTCTTTTACCATGAGAAGTACCTCTACCACCTAAAGTTACACCGTGATACATAGTAACATTATCACCAATAATTGCAGTTTCACCAATAACAACACCAGCACCATGATCAATAAATAAGTGTTTACCAATCTTTGCTGCAGGATGTATTTCAATAGAATATTTCTTTCGAGTATGATATGTAATTAAATCTGCAATACATTTCATATGATGTTTCCAAAACCAATGTGCTATTCTATAATTGATTAATGCTTTTACGCCAGAATAGGTAAAAAGTATTTGTAAATTATTTCTAGCAGCAGGATCTCTTAATTTAATTGATTTAAAATAACTAATCTTTTTTGCCATATTTTAAGTCCTCTATATAAATTTTAAAGCATAATGAGCTAATTTTTACATAAAATTTAATAATAATCGTATAAAATACACTTTTTGAAATAAAATTCAATTTATTCTAAAATATGATTTTGATACAATTCTTTTATTATTATACCAAATCTTTTGAAATCAAGCCAAATATATGCTTAAAAAACGCTAAAAACGCCCATTTTTTTGACCTTTAAAATAAAATTCTAAATAATAGATGTTTTATGAATAAAATTCAGGTGCCTAAAATCGTACTTTTTTCAATTATTCACAATAATTATCTCTTATAAACAAATTAAATACGATAAGTTTATGATAAAATCAAACTTAAATTTATAATGATAACGTTTTCACGAAACTTTATTATTGAAAACTATTGCACTAGTTAGCGTAATATGTTAAAATCAATTCAAGCAATCGACAAAGGAGCAAAAGACAATGAAGAAGAAATTTTTAAAAACATTATATTTTGGTTTAGCTTCATCTTTAGCTGTTGGAACATTGGCTGCATGTAGCAAGCCTGCTACAACAAGCACTGGTACTACAACACCATCTTCTGGTGCACCTGTTAGTACTCCATCAACTAGTGATAAAGTTAAACAAGGTGAGTATGTATTTAATACTACTTATAGTGGAACTTTCTCTGAAGGAGCATGGGATCCACTTGATTGGCAATCAAACTTAGATGACCAACCTCTAGCTTTCACATCAGCTGGTTTCTACGCTTTCAATTTCAATGATACTTATGATGGATACACATTTGATCCAGAAATGGCAGTAGCAGAGCCTGAAGATGTAACAGCTGACTATGCTGGAAAGTATAACGTACCTCAAGGAGCAAAGAAGGGTGACGGTTATGCTTACACTATTAAGTTTAGAGATGACATTAAATTTGATAATGGTCGTAGTGTAAATGCTGATACATTTATTGAAGCATACAAGTTATTAATTGATGCAAGATATTCAAATTATCGTGCAACAAACTATGAAGGTAGCAATTTCTCAATTGCTAATTCTGCATCTTATCATTATCAAGGTCAAACAACATTAGTAACAACTTCAAAAGTTGTAACTTTAGATGGCTTAGATTCTTGCAATGCAGTTGACAGCGATGCAAATGTTGCTGAAAAGAAATATTGGGTAAATCTTGACAATTCATTTGGTAAGACAAAAGATGAAATTCAAGCAGCTTATCCAGAGTATACAAATGAATATTTCACTGAATTAGGCGACTACATTAATTTAGGTTCAACTTATGCTCAAGCATATGAAAAGTATGTAGCATTATGTAATTGGGCAGGATTAGGTTCATACGCTGATAAGTTTGAAGGATGGTTCCCAGATGAATCATTTGTAAACTATTCATATCCAAAGCGTGATGATGCTTGGTTTGATGAAAATGTAGGTCTTAAGAAAATTGATGATTATACATTATTAATTGTTGTAGACCAATCAACTGATGTATTCAGTTTCAAGACTCAAATGTCTTCAACATGGCTTGTTGACCCAGTTGCATACAAGCAATATACTAAAGAAGAAAAAGATGGTAGCTTAAGCACACAATACAACCATACACCTGATACATCAGTTTCATATGGTCCATATAAGATGTCAACTTATACTACAACTGAATTCTCATTAGTAAGAAATGATAACTGGTATGGTTATACAGATGGTAAACATGAAGATCAATATGAAACTGATAAGATTGTATATCATAAGGTAGAAGATGATTCAACAATTTTAATGGGATTCAAGAGTGGTATTTATGATGAAGTTTCATTAACTAGCCAAAATGTAAATGAGTATCTAACATCATCACAATTATTAGATAACCCAACATCATATACAATGTCATTATTTACAAACTCTAAAAAGGAATATTTACAAAAGCTAGATAGCGAAGGTACAACAAAGAATGCTGTATTATTTGCAAATGATGACTTCCGTAAAGCATTCTCATTCGCAATGAATAGAGAAGATGCTGCACTTGCTGCACCAGGTTCATCAGCATCTGCATTATTATTAAACTCATTATATATGTCTGATGCAGAACATGGTTTAGTATATCGTAACCAACCTGCTGCTAAAGAAGTTTACTCTTTAGTATATGGTGAAGGTGCTAATGATGTTAAGGATTCTTATTCAGAAAAGTTAGCTATTGATTATTTCAACAAAGCATATGATACAGTTGTTGCTTCTGGTGACTATACAGCTGGTACTGATATTACATTCAATATTGGTGTAACTAACCTTACTAGTTCAGAATATGTATTATTAATTCAAAATGTTGAAAAGTATATCAATAATGTATTACCAAAGACTCAGTTTGGTAACGTTAAGTTTAAATTAATTGGTCAAGGTACTGCATCACAACGTTATGGTAACTTATTAGCAGGTAAGACTGTATTAGCATTCTGTGCTTGGGGTGGTTCAACATTTGATCCATATAACTTCTTAGAGTGCTATTTCTCAAAGGCTGTTAACTACATGCCAGGATTTGATCCTGAATCTGAAACAACTACTATTAATATTAATGGTACTGATGTTAAGAAGTCATATTATCAATGGTTCTTAGCTGTTAACCAAGGTGATTATTCAGCTGCTAAGGTTGCATCAGGTGCAATCACTGCAGAAACTAGAGTTTATATTTTATCTAGACTTGAAGCTGCATACTTATCTTTAAATGAAATTATCCCTCTATATGCATCAGGTTCAAAAGGATTATATTCATATAAGGTATCTTATCCTACAAAAACTTATGTTACAGGTGTAGGTTTTGGTGGAATCCAATACATGACTTATAATTATGATTCTGTTGAATGGGCAGAATATATTAAGAACGGATTAGAATATTAATTTCTTGGGTGTTAAAAGGTTATAGAAGTGGGATGTAAATATCTCACTTCTATTTTTTGGTTTATTATTAACTTGTTATTTGATTGCATTTATATTAAAAATATAGTATTATAAATGTAAAACTTTTTAGGAAAGTTAAAATATATAAAGGAGTTGAATTTGAATGGGTAAATACATTCTTAAAAGATTGTTGCTAATGATTATAAATGTATTCATTGTTACATTTATTTTGTTTGCATTAATCCGTTTATTACCAGTATCAATATCATCAAATAAAGAATCAGAAATCCGTGCATTAGGTGCTCACTATAAAGCTATAGGTTGCACATTTACTTGGATTAATCCTGATACACATTTACCTGAGAGAGTACAAG